>Ga0222714_10005207_pt1 | contig 12451 bp, 10 predicted proteins | sample C33_3DmetaG_FD_165048 | JGI IMG/M metagenome (GOLD analysis project Ga0222714, IMG submission 165048) | Estuarine water microbial communities from San Francisco Bay, California, United States - C33_3D | ecosystem: Environmental > Aquatic > Marine > Unclassified | place: USA: California... | reverse complement strand
TGATAGAGAAGTACGGATTTAAACATGAATACTGAGACTAACCATGTTACAGGAGTACTACCTGATCCGTTTCAACTAACTAAAGGCGTTACTCGCCAAGGTATTAATATCATTTATTGTGATCAAGAATACAATGAATTATATAATTTATTAGATGATACGGGAAATTTTAATATCATAGATTATCAACGTATGTCAGAATTCAACATGGCTGTATACACACGGGCTGCGCTAGAGAAGCTGCCTAAAAAAGATCACATTGTAGTCGGTTATCTAAGTGAAGCACTTAATTCTGTTTATTGGAATGTTGTTTTTGATATTATTAGAAGCTATGGCTACAAAAAAATTATATGGGTCGATGGTGGTTTAACCGCAGGGTTTATTTATTCGCATGTCAGCGATATTGAAATATTTCATAAGACAGGAAACATGTTTTTTCAAATATTAAATAATAATCATACTGCTGGGTATCCTACAGAACATAATACTACCTCTAAAAATAGATCATATTATTATTTAAGTTTAGGAAGACTAGCTAGAAAAGAACGAATTTATTTTACAAAAAAGATTCTCGATGATAACAACATAAAAGAAAAAGGTATTTACAGTTGCGGTTGGGGTGATCATAGTGTCGAAACAGTATGGAATAACAATAATTCTTACGAAAGAAAAAATCTCGTCCGATTCTTAGATGAAAAAGACATAGAGAAATTTCCAATTAGCTTAGGTCACGCAGACGGACAACAACACCATATGGTGGGAAACTTTGATGAAGCTGTATTTAATGTTGTGCAAGAATCGAGTGTCGGGTTTGATCACAGAAGCCACGAACGATTTTACTCTACTCATGGACTTTCTTGGTGTAGAGTAAACAGCGACCGTTTATTTTTTACAGAAAAATCTGCTAAACCGTTCTTAATGTCTCAAATGCCATTGTTTATTGCAGCACCAGGTTATGTTAATCAACTTAGAATTTTAGGTTTTGATTTATTTGATGATATAATTGATCATAGCTATGATCGAGAAGACAATATTTTTAAACGCTGTGATATGGTGTTCGATGAATTAAAACGATTAACAGAATTACACACATTAGAGGGTTGGAACGCCCTAATAAACAACCAATTAACACATAGATTTCATAGAAATTTTATGTTATTAAAACAATTAGGCGATAACAGCAGTTTGGTAAAATGGATAAACAATTTAACTTAGAAGATGCAAAAAACAACAAGTCCATGTGCATATTGCCGTGGATTCATATGCATCCATGGCCTAACGGCAAGACCATGCTGTGCTGCGATAGTCCTTGGGAAACAAACATAGGCGATTTACGTGAGAATAGTTTGCGTGAAGTGTGGAATAGTCCTTCTATGAAACAAGTACGACTTAACATGTTGCAGGGAAAGTCATGTAAAGAGTGTGTTCGCTGTTACGAAAAAGAAAAGTACGGACATGACAGCTTACGTGTTCGCAGTAACCGAGACTGGCTAGAACCACACTGGGATAAAGTAGCAAAGACCAATGCCGACGGCAGCTTAGATGACTTACATATTGTATACCTAGACTTCCGCTTCAGCAACGTATGTAACCTACGTTGTCGTTACTGCGGGCCAGAACTCAGCAGTAACTGGTTTAATGATGCAGTAAAAAGCAGTTTCAATCAAACACCCACAGAGCAAGTAATTCAAATCCGCAAAGACGTTGAAGGCTTTATGGAAGAGTTTGAAACTATGCTGCCACATATTGAGCAGATATACTGGGCAGGCGGCGAACCTATCATAATGGACGAGCATTGGCACATTATGAATCGTCTTGTGGAGTTAGGTAAAACAGATATTCGTATTTTCTACAATACTAACTTTACAAAACTTAAATACAAACAACACAATGTTATCGACTTATGGAAAAACTTTAAGCATATTAGTGTTGGTGCTAGTTTAGATGCAGAAGGTGCTCGAGGAGAGTATCAACGTAAAGGCACCAATTGGGATGATGTAGTAGCTAATATAGAAGAACTTAGATCGAGAGCACCAGAAATTGATTTCTATGTTAGTGCAACTGTTAGTGCATATAATGCTTGGCACGTTACAGATTTCCACCGTAGTTGGGTAGAAAAGGGTTACATTAAAGCAGGCGATTGGTATGTAAATGTACTGTTAAACAACCAAAGATTTAGAATGAGTGTATTACCAGAGAATCTAAAAGAAGAAATTAAATACAAGTGGCAAAAGCATTTAAACTGGTTGGAGCCGCAAGATCACATCGGTCGTGCTACAGAAGGTTATCGTAGTGCTATTAAGTTTTTAGATGATGATCACACAAATTTACTAGAAGAATTTAAAAAATTTAATGCAGAGTTTGACCAATTAAGGGGAGAAAACTTTGCAGATGTATTTCCGGAGTTAAAAAACATATGAGCAAATATTTTTGTCCAATGCCTTTCGTAAACATTGAAGCACGTACTGATGGACACATGAGTATTTGCTGTCAAATGGATGAGCTAATTAAGGGACCAGACGGCAAGAAACTAAATCTTGCAGAGAATACACTTAGTGATGGTTGGAACAGCGAATGGCTAGATAAATTACGGCAGGACTTTTTAAACGGTGAAAAGCCTGCGTCATGCTACAGTTGCTGGACTGCTGAAGATGCCGGAGTACACAGTAAGCGTCAACGTGCCTTAAAAGACTTCCCTGATGCATTAAAGAACGCACAGGAATCTAAAGAGCTACAAAAGCCTATTGCAATGGATTTAAAGTTAGGTAACATCTGCAACAACCGCTGCCGTATTTGTAACAGCTTTGCTAGTAGTCTTTGGGTACCTGAAGAAAAGAAACGTGACGGTGATGGCAACCGCTTTTGGGATCAGATGAGAGTTGCTGGCCGCTGGCCAGAACGTAATCCTGCTTTCTGGGAAGATTTCAAAGAGATTAGCACTGACCTAGAAGTATTAGAATTCTATGGCGGAGAGCCGTTACTAATTACTGACCACTACGATATTCTGCAGAACTTAGTTGATACTGGTCGTAGTAAAGACATTACACTAAACTATAATACAAACGGCAGCATTTATCCTGAAAGAGGAGTTGAATTGTGGCCGCACTTTAAACGTGTTATGGTTAGTTTTAGTATTGACGGTGTTGGGTCACACTTTGAATATATTAGAAATCCCACTAAATGGGATCAGGTTCGAGACAATCTAAGAAAACTATTAGATCAAAAAATTCCTGTACTTTTCCCGGATATATGTTATACTGTTAGTGTATTCAACATCTATTACTTAGATGAAATTATTGCTTGGAGAGATGAGGAATTTCCTGATCTGCCTATTTATTTTAACCATGTTTATACACCAGAGCATCTAAGTTGTAAAGTGTTGCCTAAGCGGGTTAAGATGAAAGTATTTGAAAAATTTGCAAATAGCACACACCCTGATATTGTAAGCTCAGTAAAATATTGCACTGATGTTGACTACGACAATACTAAAATGGATATTTTTTACAAGCATACATCATTCAGTGATCAGTACAGAAATGAAAAGTTCAAAGATACATTTCCTGAGTTTTATAAAATATTAAAAGAACACGGCAACACACCTGAGGATTTTTAATGGAATATAGTAAAACATTTTGTCCGTATCCGTGGATACACGTGATGACACAGCCCACTGGCACTGTTAGCTGGTGTTGTGTTGCCCGCGACAACTTTAAAAACGATGACGGTACTATGTTCGACCTTAACAAGGGTGATCGTATAGAAAGCGTGTGGAACAATAATCACATGCGTAAAATTCGTAAGCAGATGATCGATGGCGAAACAGTTAAAGGTTGCGAACACTGCTACGATTTAGAAAAGATGGGCTTCCCTAGCTATCGCACTAACTACATACGCGACTGGTTTGAATACAGCGGTCACGGTGAAAGCATTATGCAACGCATCGAGCGCAGTATTGACAACGACTATATAGTAGAGGAAGCACCAATGTATTTGGACTTCCGTTTAGGTAACTTATGTAACTTAAAATGTCGCATGTGTCAACCACAAAACAGTAGTCAGATACAAAAAGAATACAAGCGCATTGAAGAAAATGACCCAATGGCCGCAGACTTTATTAAGAAGCATTTTACATGGGGTCAATTTGCAGATCATGTTACACCCTGGCAGGATGACGCAGAGTTTTTACGTCAAGTAGAGGAATGGCTACCAGGTGTTAACAAACTTTATTTCACAGGCGGCGAGCCTACTATTATTGAACGTGTCTATTGGATATTAGAAAAATGCGTTGAGCTCGGTATTGCTAAAAACATAGATCTTGTATTCAACAGCAACATGACTAACATCAAAGGCAGATTTCTAACATTAGTTGAACAGTTTAAGAGTGTGTTGATGTGCTTTAGCGTTGATGCTTACGGCGAGTTAAACGAATATATTAGAGGAGCAAGTCACTGGACACAGACCGATGAAAACGTTCGTAGCTATTGCAGCAGTAAAGTAGTTGGTAGTTTGTTGTTTAGCCCAGTAATTCAAATTTATAATATACTAGATATTACTAAACTATTAGACTATTGCGAAAGTTTAGAGCAGGAATATAACAGAGAAATACATTTAACTTTCTTAATTTGTGATTATCCTCGTAGTTTAGACTTCCGCAACTTGCCTGATAATGTACGTAATGTTGCAGTAGAGAGACTAGAATCATGGATTCCGACTAGCAAAGTCTTAGTAAAGCGTGAAAGTAACTTACAAGCAATTAACGCACTAATACGTGCTCTTAAAGAGAATCGTCATGACGACTGGGAACAGCAGTTAACAATATTTAAAAAGTATACAAGTATACTTGATCGCCAGCGCAATGAAAGTATGAGCAGTGCTATACCAGAGTTGTGGAAATTAATGTATGATACTGCTAGCTAACGGTTGCAGCCATGTTGCTGGTTCTGAATCCCCTATTAGCTTTGTGACCCCACTATCTGAAAAGATGAACATGTCACCTGTTAATTTAGCAATGCCAGGCGGCGGCAATGATCGAATAGTTCGAACTACAATTAATTATTGTCTGTTAAACAAAGTTGATTTTGTTATTATCGGTTGGACTACATACGAACGCCAAGAAGTTATCTTTAATGAGGAATGGCATCATTTTGGATTAGGTAGACAAGTACCTGAAAATGTAAAAGACCGCGAGCAACTGCAAAAGTTATTCGATTTTATGAGTCTTTATTGTTGCAATTGGAATACATTAGGGTTAGAGCGCACACTAACTAATCAATTAGCGTTAAAATCGTTTTTAGAAAATAAGGGTATACCTTATTTGTTCTTCAATGCATGGAATCACTTTTATGAAGGTGTCCAGCATCCTGCTTTTAGTGAATTATTCAATGATAAGTATTACAAGCCATTTAATGCTATATTTGAAGATTACGAAAAACTGATGCCAGATCACTATAGTAAATTACATCACGGTAATGAACATGTGCATAATGCTATTGCAGAGGAATTATATGAACGAATCGCCCGAACAAAATAACAATGATCCTAAAAACGAACAGGATCAAATTGATCTCGAACTAACAGCAGAAGAAGAAGAACTTCTAAAGAAAAAACTAGAAGAACTTCGTAAGATGGACCCATTCATTTACAGGTAAGATATGAGAATTTTAGGCATCAGCAGTATGTTTCATGATGCGAGTGTTACTGTAGTAGAAGATGGCAAGATCCTTTTTGCTGCTCATGCAGAACGCTATAGCAAGAAAAAGAACGATGCATTTCTCAACAGAGAAATGATTCGAGAAGCATTGACCTACGGCAAACCCGATTATATCGCCTTACATGAAAAGAGCGGGGCAAAGAAACTACGCAATGCAGTCGCACTTAATTGGCGCGGTGTAAAAGAGCCTACGCAGGAATATTGGATTCGTAAATTCTATCCAGAGTTAAAAGATATTCCCACTAAAAGTTATTGGCATCACGAAACACATGCCGCTGCCGGTGTGTTGACCAGTTCATTTGATGAGTGTGCTGTAATGGTAATTGATGCTATTGGCGAGTTTGACACTGCTACTATTTGGCATTGGACAGGTGGTAAACTAAAGCGAAAGCACAGTGTTAGGTATCCTAACAGCTTAGGCCTGTTCTACAGTGCAGTAACACACTACGTAGGGCTAAAGCCTATGGAAGATGAATACATTCTCATGGGCATGTCTGCATACGGCAAGCCAATCTTAAAAAATGTTATGGAAGATTTATTCTTTGAGGAGTCTAACAATAATCCATTCTTATCTAAAGTAAATCTTCACAGAGGAATCACTAAAGGAACACTTGACCGTGGCTCAAATGATATGGATGATTCGGGCCATTTCCCTAACGACTATAACATTGCCGCCAGTGCCCAAGCGATCACCGAAGAACGAATTTATAGATATGCATTACAAGCACATGAACTAACCGGCAGTAATAATCTTGTGTTTATGGGCGGCGTTGCACTTAACTGTGTAGCCAATAAACGACTGTTTGAACTATATGACAATATTCATATTATGCCAAATCCAGGAGATGCTGGCAGTAGCTTAGGTGCAGCAGCATTACACTACTATAATATTACAGCTAAAAGAGTAGAGTGGCAGGGCCCGTACTTGGGTAGTAACATACCTGGGACGTACCCTGTAAAGAAAGCATTACGTTCATTAGAGCGTGGTGAGATCTTTGGGATAGCGAACGGTCGGGCTGAATTCGGCCCCAGAGCTTTGGGTAACCGTAGCCTATTAGCAGACCCACGAGGAGGTGATATCAAAGACAGGATGAACGCGATTAAAAAGCGTCAAAAGTTCCGTCCGTTCGCACCCGTCATATTAGCAGAACACTGCGACGAATATTTTGAAATGCCTCAAGAGGGACTACACAGTCCGTATATGCAGTTTGTTGCTAAATGTAAAAAGCCTAAAGAATTTCCTGCTATTATTCACGCAGACGGTACTAGCCGTGTGCAAACTGTTACGCAGGAACAGAATCCGGGATTGTACGAATTACTATCTAAGTTTTATAAGAAAACCGGGTGTCCTATGTTGGTTAACACTAGTCTTAATATTAAAGGCCAACCCATTGTTAACGATGAAAAGGATGCAGCAGCATTTGCAGAATACTACGGTGTAAAGGTTCATACCCACGATGGACGACGTTGATACAGCACAGTTAAAACTAGAGGGTAGATGCATACACTGCAAAGAAAAATTACCTGAGCATCTAGAAAATTGTGTAAACCATCCTAGACTTGCAGTGCTTAATGGTATTAAGAATTCGAGTTACTATTTAAAAACCAAACTCGTAAAAATTGCAGAAAGAGCTAAAGAAACAGAACTTTCGATGAAACAATTAGCAGAGGCGCTAGCTAAGATTAAAAAATAATGTTTGACATATTTTACATAGGCGAAAATACAAAACTAAAAGATGCTTTACCGTTTGCAAAGCAGGTAGAATCTTACGATGAAATAGTGTCACGTACAAAAATGTATTGGGTTGTAGAACCTAACATTGAAATCGTTGAGTCTGAACTGTTTGATTTTAGGCCTGTAGAATATGATCAAGATTACGAACATGTTTGGAAATGGAGTAGTAAGAACTACGGCGGTGTTAAATTACTACCTAAGAATAAATCCAAAGGCATTAAAGAAATTAATCGGGTTGTGTGTCGGAAAAGTTTTGATACCCTAAGTACCTCCACGCCAGAAGCATATTTTGACCATCATCCTTATGCTACACATGTATGGTGTGTAGATAAAGAATATAAATTAACTAATGAAATTAATTGGGCGCCTGATAATTTCGAGCCAACTTTTATACATAGTTTCCATTTACGCGGCCAGCTAGAACACAAGTATCCTGAGAAGGAAGGCGGTATTAAGTTATATCCACGTGAATGGCAAACTGCACAAATAAAATATCACAGTTTTTTAGACGCAGGCGTTGATTATCCTGTTCTATACATGGATGATGTGGACGATTATGCACAAAGAGATAAATTTAACGATGAGTATGTTTGGCTCATAGATCAAGAACATTGTATCGATACTAGTACATTGGATTGGGTGCCAAATCCGTTTGAGCAAGACTATATACACTGCTTTCGGATGCCGTATCAACTTACAGAAAAATATCCTCAATCAATGGGCGGCATACGATTAGTACCGCGCAATTGGAAAAGTGCTGAATTAAAAATACATCCTGCTTGTCCTGTTGCTGATGAAGAATATGATGTATTTTACACTAACAAACCATTTAATGCAGACACATTTGATTTCTATGCAAAAAGAAGTGAAACAGATTGGTTCTGGGTAATTGACCGAGACTACGACTTCAATGGTAAACTTCTATACGTTCCTGCAAGTCACGAATATGAGTACATTCATGTATTTAAATGGGGGTTGGAATATCGTTATCCTCCGGAGGTTACAGAACTTTGGGACAATCGTGTTGCTGGAATTTATTTAATTAATAAGAACTACGACATTACTAAACAAAAGCTACACACTGATACCGTACCTGTTCGTTATGATATATTCTTCACCCAGGATATTAATGACTATGCTACGTATGCACGCAAAAGTAGAACAGATGCATTTTGGTTAGTAGATGACGAACATACTATTAGCGAAGTGTTTAAGTGGGTGCCAGATCTACACGATCAACAATACGTTAATATTTTTAAATTACCCGGACAGTTACAACACAAATATCCTATTAGCGTTACTAATGTAAGTGATAACCGTTGCGGCGGAATTAAACTAGTACCAAAGACATATGACGAAACACAGCGTAAGTATCAAGGTTTATTAACTGCTGTTGAAATTGTAGAATTTGAAAAATTTGAAAGTGAATCTGAAGGTCGTACCAAGACTAAGCATGATTGGTTCTGGGTTGTTGATCCTAATGTTACTGTTATAGAAAACTTTGACTTTGACTTTATCCCTGATACGTGGGATGAAGGTAAAACACACGTTTGGCAAAAACTGAATCCAATAACTGGACGTCAATATGACTATGCAGGCGTTATGCTATGCCCTAAAGTACCACAAGCTAAGGGTCGTCCTAAATACATTCGCGAAGCAGCGTGCATACAAAAAGAATTTCCTATTCTACATCTAGATCCTGCACTTGACATTATTGAGCAACTTACACACATAGACAATGCTATAGAAAATTCTATGTATTGGGTAGTGGATCCTTTTACTCGAGTTAATCCAGACTTTAAGTTTGATTACTATCCGACGCAGTGGGATCAGCAGAACGTTCACGTATTTGCAGATGAAGATGGGGCTTATAGAAATATTAGACTGTACCCTAAAGGAACATTTGCAACCACTACCTTAACCAGTAAAGACGTAGCTAACAATAGTTTTGAAAAACTAAAACAAATAAATACTATTGGTAGTCTGCGTCCCCAGTGGCCAGTTTTACATCTAGTAGATGTAACAAAGACAGAGCTAGTCACTGCTCTACAGGAATTTGCTAATCAGGAAGTTCCGTTCCTGTGGACTGTTGATCCTGATGTTAGTGTTGAACAAAGTGTGCTGGACGCAGGCTACCTCCCAGACTTGTTGAGCACAAACAAAATCCATGTTTGGCAACGACAAAATCCACATACTCAAAAAGTTCACAGTTACGGCGGTTTAAGATTATGGCCTACCCAAAAAGATTATTCCCAATTAACAACTGATAGTATCCGATTGAATAAGCTCAAAGATATCCAATATGTTAAAGAATTGGGTAGTACATACAAGCCTTATGATATCGTGTTCCTATCGTACAAGGAAGAGGGTGCTACAAGCGCATATAAGCGTCTTACAGCACGTTTCCCTGCGACCTGGGTCAAAGATGTTGCTGGTATATTTGAAGCGCATAAAGAAGCTGCACAAAGCGTTAAAAGCAAGATGTTTTGGGTAGTAGATGCTGATGCAGACATAACTGATACATTTAATTTTGAGTATGTACCAGATGTATATGACCAAGAAGTTGTACACGTTTGGGCTAGCCAGAACCCGGTAACCGGGCAAGAATACGGATATGGTGGTGTTAAGCTGTTCAACCGTGAACAGATACTTGATGCCACAAGTTGGGGACTAGATTTTACTACAGGACTAAGTACTAGGTTCAAAGCAATGCCTGAAGTTAGCTGCGTAACACGTTTTAACACCGATGCATACAGCACATGGCGCAGTGCATTCCGTGAATGTGTTAAACTAGCACTAAAGGACGATGCTGAGAGTGTCGACAGATTAGATGGTTGGCTGCATCCTGTGCCAGATGCGTTCTTTAGACATGATGCAAAGCGCGGCGCTGAGGAAGGTCGTGCATATGCACTAGCCAATCGCAATGACGTAGAAGCATTAGCAAGGATAAACGATTATGAGTGGCTGCGAAATAGATACAATCAACAATAATACCTGGGCAAAGGTAGAGGCCTACATTGACAGCGATAGCAGTTTTGTAAACATGCCTCCTAGCTATTTTGAACGTGCCATTTATGGCGGCTATCCTAAAGATGCGTTCAGCAAAGGACAGTTAGCCAGCAAGAGCTGGTTGCTAGAAAAGTTGTTCAAGCAAATAGAATATGATAAAACCTACACTGTTGCTCTGCTAGGGTGCTGGGTAGGTAGCATTGTTCAACCGCTGCTTAATATCGCAGACATTGAACGGGTTTATGGTATTGACCTAGATCCTGATTCTATTACGTTAGCAGAACGATTTAATCAACGCTACGTACAAGAAGGCTGGCGGTTTAAAGGTGTTGTTGCTGATGCTAGCACATTATATACCAGTAACATGATCTTTGAAACTGGTGGAGAGTTGATTCATACTACACCGGATATTGTTATCAATACCAGCTGTGAACATATGAATACTCATTGGTTTGAAACAGCAGATAGTACTCAACTAATTGCTATGCAAACCAATGACAGCGAAGGTTATATGGGGCATATTAACACTTGTAAAACCATCGAAGAAATGTTTACTATGTATCCTATGCGTAATAGATTGTACGCAGGCATTATGAAAACACCTGCGTACACCCGATTTATGCAAATTGGCTATCGTTAAAATCGATAGCCTAGTGCTATAGTATAAGATGGATCTTTAGTAGCATTAGTCACAGACAACAGCAAGTTTGCATTTGAATTAAACCATGCACCGGCATTAAGTGATACCGCAGTACTATTCCGGTTCAGGAGATTAGTGCCCTTAACAGATGTAAACACACTACCTGTTGACACACGTACATCATTACCGCTCGAATAAAAGTAGCGCAAATACTCTACATCTACCCCATAAAAGAATCGTGTATTCTTATAGTTAACTGAATCAAAATATGCTAATGTAGCAACTAAGTTAGCAGAATCGTAATGCTTATCTGCTACACGAAGATTAACATCACCCCCTTGCTCAGCGAATCCACTCATTATAGTACTATTATAGCGTGATCCGATACTATAGCTGAACTTGCCTAGTTCTTCCTTATAGGATAGTTCTGCACCAAATGTATCAGCAGTAGTGTTACTGCGAGCAGTACCAAAAAAGTCTGATTTAACATTGCCGTTTAGATTACTACGAGCGTAGCCAACCATTGCGACCCACTTGTCACGATTAGCGTAAAATCCGATAGCATTAGTGTCACCAGTAAAAGCACTTGTTGGTGATACACTGGATGACTTAGCATTTAGAACCGTAAACCCTGTGTCATTGCCACCAAACGTCCCGCCCACAGTTGTAATACCGTCGTTGTGTGTACTAAACACACGAGCATTAGTATTATTCCAGCGATTGTAGTAGAACAAGTCTGTGTATGCGCGATTAGCCATCGCTGTCATTGTTGTATATGTTGACGGCTTACGAGTGAAATCGTTAAGCATCATGTCGTAAAGACTTGGGGTAGTCGAAACCGGCGGGTCCAATACCTGAAAGTATGACGTTGTGCATGTATCGCTAGAGCATGTATTACCGTATCCAATAAAATCATACTGCCACTTACCGTCAATTTCTACGGGAAAATATGTTCCGTCGCTGTTTGCTACACGAGGAAAGTTCTTATGATCATACATCTTAAACTTACCGGCGCCGTCGTTAAGCAGTACATATGTATATGAATTTGAGTCAACAATATCTAGATCACCGTCATGATCAAAATCTTTTAGACTCAGTTGTCCTTCTCCGTTCCACAACGGAGTTCCAGTGCCATTTTCGTATAACGAAGGATTCGAATGAACTGTATTTGTTACATCATTAAATGTACCATCTTTATTATTTTTAAAGAACTGAACAACTCGTCCTGCATAATATGGTTCGTGCTTTGTTGATGCAAGAACAATGTCTAACCAACCGTCACCATCAAAGTCCATTACTTCCATGTCATTAGCGTTACCGTTAGCACCAAACCAGCTGGCTGGGAGAGGTACAATAG
>Ga0222714_10005206_pt1 | contig 12452 bp, 13 predicted proteins | sample C33_3DmetaG_FD_165048 | JGI IMG/M metagenome (GOLD analysis project Ga0222714, IMG submission 165048) | Estuarine water microbial communities from San Francisco Bay, California, United States - C33_3D | ecosystem: Environmental > Aquatic > Marine > Unclassified | place: USA: California... | reverse complement strand
AGCGTCGTCTTTTGCCCGCGCCACGGCCGCGGCCACCGCATCCCGCCGTCGGACATCAACTTCCGCGCCAACATTGATGCGCTCAAGCGGGCGGGGTGCAGCGAAATCATTTCCGTCAGCGCTGTCGGCTCGCTCAGGGAGGACCTGACACCCGGCACCTTCGTGCTGGTGGACCAGTTCATCGACCGCACTTTTGCGCGCGAGAAATCGTTTTTCGGCAAGGGCATGGTGGCCCATGTCTCGATGGCGCACCCGGTCTGCGCGCGTCTCGGCAATGCGCTGGAAGCGGCGGCGATGGCCGAAGGCATTCCCGTCGCCCGCGGCGGCACCTACATTGCGATGGAAGGACCGCAGTTTTCATCGCTGGCCGAATCGCGTCTTTATCGCTCCTGGGGTGCGGATGTCATCGGCATGACCAACATGCCCGAAGCCAAGCTCGCCCGCGAGGCCGAGCTCTGCTACGCAAGCGTTGCCATGGTCACCGATTACGACTGCTGGCATCCCGATCACGACAGCGTCACGGTCGATGCCATTCTGTCCGTGCTGTTCGCCAATGCCGACAAGGCGCGGGCACTGGTCGCACGTGTTGCGCCCGCGATCAGCCCCGGCATCCGGTCGTGCCCCGAAGGCTGCCACGCGGCGCTCGAACATGCGCTGATCACCGCGCCCGAGGCCCGCGACCCGGAAGTTCTGAAGACCCTCGACGTCATCGCCGGGCGCGTTCTCAAGTCCTGAAAAGCAAAAGGGCCGGCGGTTTCCCGCCGGCCCCGATGCGTGAACGCGACGGCCTCAGCCGATGTGCTGCTTGAGGAAGTCGAGCGTGCGCGAGCGCGCCGTCTTGGCGGCCGCTTCGTTGTAGGAACCGCGGTGGTCGCAGTTGAAGCCGTGGCCGGCACCTTCGTAAAGGTAGACGGGAACCTGCGGCTGGCCCTGCTTGATCTTCTCCACCTTGTCGGGGCCGATGCCTTTGTCCTCGGTGCCGATGTGGCAGATGATCGGGCACTTCGGCTTTTCGTTGGCGAAGTCGGCCGCGTTGCCGCCGTAGTAGGAGACGGAGGCATCGTAATTGCAGCGCGTCGCGCCGAGCCAGGCGACCGAGCCGCCGAAGCAGTAGCCGATGATGGCGACCTTACCGGCGGCATCGCGGATGGACTGGGCGGCAGCCTGCGAATCGGCAAGGCTGTTTTCCCAGTTCAGTTTGGCGCGGGTGGTCTTGCCCTTTTCCTGGTCTTCGGGGCTGTAGCCCAGTTCAAGGTCGCGCTCGACGCGGTCGAACAGCGCCGGAGCGATGGCGATGTAGCCGTCCTTCGCGTAGCCGTCGCAGACTTCCTTGATGTGCTTGTTGACGCCGAAGATCTCCTGAATGATCACGACGCCGCCCTTGGGCTTGCCCGCGGGATCGGCCCGGTAGGCGCCGAACTCGAAGCCGTCGTTGGATTTCAGCTTAACCATTTGTCCCATGTTGGGTTCTCCCTGATTTCTTGGTTGCAGGTGGGTTTAAAAAGAGGGTCGGGGGGATATCCCCAAGTCGGGCGGGATTGTAAAGGCTGGTGAAGGCCTCTGCAAATCCCCCTTGGCCGGCCCCGAAACACAGTATTTCCGGGCTTTTTGGCGTCACACGTTGAAGCGGAATTCCATGACGTCGCCGTCGGCGACGACGTATTCCTTGCCTTCCGTGCGCATCTTGCCCGCCGACTTGGCACCCTGTTCGCCGCCGCAGGCGACGTAGTCTTCATAGGCGATGGTTTCGGCGGCGATGAAGCCGCGCTCGAAGTCGGTATGGATGACGCCCGCCGCCTGGGGTGCCTTGGTACCCTTGGAGATGGTCCAGGCGCGCGCTTCCTTGGGGCCGGCAGTGAAGTAGGTAATCAGGCCGAGCAGCCGGTAGCCCTCGCGGATGAGGCGCGCGAGCCCCGCTTCCGCGAGACCGAGTTCCGAAAGGAACGCCTTGCGCTCCTCGGGATCGGTCAGTTGCGCCACCTCGGCCTCGATGGCAGCCGATATGACGACGGAACCGGCGCCTTCGGCGGCGGCCTTCTTCGCGACCATTTCCGTGTACTTGTTGCCCTTGGCCGCGTTTTCTTCCTCGACGTTGCAGACGTAAAGGACGGGCTTGCCGGTCAGCAGCTGCAGTCGCGCAAGGCGCAGGCACTCGTCGTCGTTGAGCGCGGCGATCAGGCTGCGCGCGGGCTTGCCTTCGCGGAGCGCCGGGATCAGCTTTTCGACGAGCTTGAGATCGGCTTCCGCGTCCTTGTCCTTGCCGCGAGCGCGCTTGGTCAGGCCATCGACGCGCTTTTCGAGGCTTTCGAGGTCGGCGAGCATCAGTTCGGTTTCGACGATCTCGGCATCGGCGACGGGATCGACCCGGCCCGCGACATGGGTGATGTCGTCGTCTTCAAAACAGCGCAGGACGTGAAGGATGGCGTCCACCTCGCGGATATGGCCGAGGAACTGGTTGCCGAGCCCTTCGCCCCTGGACGCGCCCGCGACCAGCCCGGCGATATCGACGAATTCGAGCTGGGTGGGCACCACCTTCACCGACTTGGCCAGCCTCGCCAGCGTATCGAGCCTTTCGTCGGGCACCGCGACGCGGCCGGAATTCGGCTCGATGGTGCAGAACGGGTAGTTGGCGGCGTCCGCCGCCTGTGTCGCGGTCAGCGCGTTGAACAGCGTGGACTTGCCGACGTTGGGCAAGCCGACGATGCCGCAATTGAATCCCATGCTCAGGTGTCCTTGGTGTCCTTGCCGGAGCCATTCGCGCCATCGGGGCGCGGCGGCTTCGGCGGTGGCGGGTTGAGGATGAGCGCCACCTTGGTGATGAATTTCTGGCCGTCGCCGGTGACCAGCAGCGGAAAGGCCTCGGCGACCGCGTCGATCAGCGGCGCGAGCCAGTCCATGTCGGCCTTGGAAAACTCGTTCAGCACGTGGTCGTGGACTTCTTCCGCCGTGCCCGGATGCCCGACGCCGAGCCGCACGCGGGCATAGCCGTTGCCGATATGGGCGTCGATGTCGCGCAGACCGTTGTGGCCGGCATGGCCGCCGCCGACCTTGAAGCGGATCTTGCCGGCGGCAAGGTCGATGTCGTCATGAAGCACGACGACGTCGGCAGTCTCGATCTTGAAGAAACGGGCGGCCTCGCCCGCGGCGCGGCCGGAGTTGTTCATGAAGGTCTCGGGCTTGAGCGCCAGCACCTTTTCGCCGTCGATCGTTCCTTCGGCACACTGGCCCTGAAAGCGGGCCCGCCAAGGACCGAAGCCATGGCGGCGGACGATTTCGTCCACCGCCATGAATCCGATGTTGTGACGGGTTTTGGCGTACTTGGCGCCGGGATTGCCGAGACCGATGAGAAGTCGCACGGGCGGTGCCTCCCGCTGAGGGGCGGCGGGTCAGCCGCCCGGTGATTACTTCTCCGACTTCTCGCCTTCCTTGGCCTCACCACCCTCGGCAGCGCTTTCTGCGGCAGCCGCGGCTTCCGCTTCCGCGGCCTGGGCTGCGGCGGCGGCCTGCAGCGCTTCGTCGCGTACGACGGTCGGCGCGGCGACGGTGGCGACGGTGAAGTCGCGGTCGGTGATCGTCGGCGTGACGCCGGCGGGCAGCTGGATATGGCTGATGTGCAGGCTGTCGCCGATGTCGAGCGTCGACAGGTCGGCATGCAGCGCATGGGGGATCGCATCGGCGCGGCATTCGAGCTCGATCGCGTGGCGCACGATGTTCAGCACGCCGCCGCGCTTGATGCCCGGGCAGGTCTCTTCATTGTCGAAGATCACCGGCACGTCGACCGTGATCAGCGTATCGGCCGACACGCGAAGGAAATCGACGTGTTCCGGGCGGTCGGTGACCGGGTGGAACTGCACGTCGCGGGCCAGAACCTTGTGCGGCTTCCCGGCGAGATCAAGTTCGATCATCGTGGTGAAGAACGCACCGGTTTCGAGGTGGCGGCGCAGCGCGAGCGGTTCGATCGCAACGGGGAGCGGGGTTTCCTTGCCGCCGTAAACAACGGCAGGTACCAATCCAGCGCGACGTACGGCCCGGGCGGCCCCCTTACCAACCCGGTCCCGAGGCTGCGCGGAGAGTGTGATCACATCAGCCATGGGTATCTCCTTGAAAAGGCCGGCCTCCAAGGGTGCCGACCGGTTTGCGGGGCTTCCTATAAGGCAAAAGGGGCCGTTTGGGTAGCCCTTATCGGGCAGGCCCGGGAAATGCCGGCGCTGGCGGGCCCGAGGGCCCGGCCGGGCTCAGTCGAACAGGCTGGAAACCGAGGATTCCTCGGCGATTCGGCGGGCCGCCTCGGCCATCAGGGGGGCGATGGTCAGCTGGTCGATCTTGGAGGCGAGCCGCACGGCCTCGGTCGCCTGGATCGAATCGGTGACCACCAGCTTGGACAAGGGCGAGGCCGAAACCCGGCCCACCGCGTCGCCCGACAGCACCCCGTGGGTGACGTAGGCCGAAACCGCCTTGGCGCCGGCGTTCTTGAGAGCACCCGCCGCGTTGCACAGTGTGCCTGCGGAATCGACGATGTCGTCGATCAGGATGCAGTGGCGGCCGTCCACTTCACCGATGATGTTCATGACTTCCGACACGCCGGCCCGCGGGCGGCGCTTGTCGATGATGGCGAGGTCGGCATTCAGCCGTTCCGCCATGCCGCGTGCGCGCAGCACGCCGCCCACGTCAGGCGACACGATCACCAGTTCGCCGTTGTCGTAGGCGCTCTTGATGTCCTTGGTGAAGGTCGGCGCACCGTAGAGATTGTCGACGGGAATATCGAAGAAGCCCTGGATCTGGCCCGCGTGCAGGTCAAGGGTCAGCACCCGGTCGGCGCCCGCAGTGGTGATCAGGTTGGCGACCAGCTTGGCCGAAATCGGCGCGCGCGGCGCGGTCTTGCGATCCTGGCGGGCGTAGCCGAAATAGGGGATCACGGCGGTGATGCGGCGCGCGGAGCCGCGCTTCAAGGCATCGAGTGTGATCAGAAGTTCCATCAGGTTGTCGTTCGCCGGATAGGAGGTCGACTGCACGACGAAACAGTCTTCGCCGCGCACGTTCTCCAGGATTTCGACGAAGACTTCCATGTCCGAGAACCGGCGGATGGCGGCTTGCGTGAGACGCAGCCCGAGGCAGGCCGCCATGGCTTCGGCGAGCGGCCTGTTGGAATTGCACGCGATCAGCTTCATGAAAAACCCTGACGTTCGATCCCGAGGGACGGAGGGCCCGCCCCGGCGCCCGGCCTCACCCCGGTCCGGGCGCGCGCACTTTACCAGCCGGCCGGGCGGGGAGGCAACGCCGGAGAACCCTCCGGCGGCGCTTATCTTTGCCGCACATTTCCCTTCGCGAGCAGCCGCGCAATTCCGGGTGCCGCCGCCTCGGCGATATGGACGGCGGTGATGCCCCAGGGGCCTGACAGGCTGCCCGCGGGAACCCGGTTCTGCTGCTCGACGGTGCCGAGGCTGGCGCCGTCCGGTGCCAGTGCAGACCACTCTATGCGTACGAAATCGCCTTCGGCGCCGCCCGGTGAAACGCGAACCTCGGCGGTGATGACGAAGCCGGTCTCGGAGATATCGGGCCGGACCAAAAAGCTGCGCCGTGCCAGTGCCTGTTCGATGGCGTGGCGAAGCGACCGGGCGCCATCGCCGGGGGCGCCGTCGATTGCGTGGATGGTAAGGGCGACGGCCCGCGCGTTGGGAGCCTTCGCGTCGCCGAAATGGGGCAGGAAATGCGATGCCGTTTCATCCGCCAGACGTTTGAGCAGACCAGGCGCGCCCTTGCGCCAGTCGTTGGCATTCGCCGTCACCGCCTGGTCGAATTTTGCCCGTTCCTGGCCCGCCGCATCGCTGAGCCGCCAGTGCAGGACGAGTGTCGTCTCCGGGGATGCGCCTGGGGCCGGGCTTGCCTCGGCCGTGGCCTCGATCCGCCAGCTGCGCAGGTTGCCGCGCCCCAATGCTGCCGGCACATCGCGCGCCGAAAGGGCCTCGGCCAGCGTGCGGGCCAGCGCCTGTGACGCGGGTGCTCCGGCGATGGTGCCGATGACCACAGCCGATGGCCCGGAGGGCAGCGCCAGGGGCTGTTCGCGCAACGGATCGAGGCTGCGGAAAGGCTTGGGCGGCTCCTGGCAGGCGGCCGGCGGCAGCAGCAGGGCCAGCGCCGCCAGTGCGGCGCGCCAAGTCCCGGAACATGTCCTAAAACAGCGCACAGCTCACCATCAGGCCGAGCAGCAGCGCCACGCTGAAGAAGATCAGGTGCGGCATGGCCTAGGGTGCGAGCGCGATGGCCGACAGGCCGCGGCCGTAGTCGGGCTCGCCGCGGAGCGTGGCGCGGCGGTAGGAGAAGAATTCGCTTTCATCGGCGCAGGTGTCCGATCCGCTGCATCCGATGGCGGCGAGGCCGATCGCCGCGAGCCTGTGCGCAACATAGCCTTCGAGATCGAACATGAAATGACCCGAACGGGCGGATGCGGAAAAGAACCTGCGCGCTGCCGCGTCTTCGGCGAGGAACGGCGCCGGGAACTCGGGTCCGACTTCGTAGGACGCGGCACCGATGCAGGGACCGATGGCGGCGCGAATATTGGCGGGCTTTGCGCCCAGTCGCTGCATTTCGCGCACGGTCGCTTCGAGCACGCCCGTGAGCGCGCCGCGCCAGCCCGCATGGGCGGCGCCGATGACGCGGGCTTCGGGATCGGCAAACAGAACCGGCGCGCAATCGGCGGTCAGGATGCCGAGCAGCACCCCCGGCGTCGCCGTAACGAAGCCGTCGGCCCTTGGCGCGTCCTTGTAGGCGACGGGTGCATCTATTGTTTCGACCTTCGCTGAATGAACCTGATAGGCGGTCGACAGGCTTTCTGCCGGCAGTCCCAGCGCGGCCGCGGCGCGGGTGCGGTTCTCCACCACCCGTTCCTGCGCATCGCCCGAACCAAGCCCGACGTTGAGAGAGGTGAACAGGCCCTCGCTTACGCCGCCTTCGCGGGTGAAGAAGCCATGCACGATGCCGTTGGCGGTGCTCAGGCTGGGATTGTGAAGGACGCGGGTCATTGCGGGCTTGCGGCGCTTTCGGTCGTGGCTGTGGTTCCGGTCATGGTGCGGGCGCCTCGAAGCCCGCGGGCGCGGTCATGCCCGGAGCGGCGATGGCCAGCACCTTGAACAGATTGCCCATTTCCGACGGCGCGATCAAACGTTTGAGTGCCGTCTCGATCACCGCGCGGCTCTTGTCGTCTTTTCCTTCCGCGAGCCTCTCCGCCCGGCGCAGGATTCCGAGCGCCGCGAGGAACCAGCCCTGGGGAACCGGCCCGAAGGTCTGGGCACCAGCTGCCTGCGCTGCCCGGGCAAGGGCGGCAAAATCGACATGGGCAGTGATGTCGGCGCTGCCGGGGTCCGTCAGCGGGTCGGCATAGTCATGGGCGCGCACAGCCTGAAGGGTCTCGCCCGCCGCACTCATGGCGTGGCCGTAATCGATGGCGACGGCGGCACCGCCCTGAACGGCGAGGCGCCGGCCGATGGCATGGGCAAGGACCGTGCCCGCTTCGTTCAGTTCGGCAATGGCGTCTTCGTCGGCAACGGTGGGCAGGTCGTCGCGGGCGACGGGTGCGCCGGTGACAAAACGAAAGTGCCCCTCGGCCGCATCGACCAGACGTTCGTGCCAGGCCGCGCCCCGGCGCACGAACTGGCGCACGGGCAAGGCGTCGAAGAATTCGTTGGCGAGCAGGATCATCGGGCCGCCCGGCAAATCCTCGAAGCGGTCGAACCAATCGGGGGCGTGGCCGGCAAGGGTGGTTTTCTGGCGCGCGCGCAGCGCCGGGCTCGATTCGACCAGCGCGATGCGTGCCGCGGCGATGAATTGCGGGCGCAGGCGTGCGGCGCGCAGCGCGTCCGCCATCAGCGTGCCGCGGCCAGGCCCCAGTTCGGCCAGCACGAAGGGGGCGGGGCTTCCCATCGCTTCCCATGTCACGACGGCCCACAGGCCGATCATTTCGCCGAACATCTGACTGATTTCGGGGGCGGTGGTGAAATCGCCCTCGGTGCCGAAAGGATCGCGGGTCATGTAGTAGCCGAGGTCCGGCTCGGTCAGCGCCATTTCCATGAAGCGCGCTACGGTGATCGGACCGCGGTCGGCGATCTCGGCGGCGATGCGTTCGGCCAGCGCGCTCAAGGTGCCGCGCCGCGCCGTGCGCGCGCGACAAGCCACAACCCAGCCGCCACCAGCGGCAGCGACAGCCATTGTCCCATGGTGGTGCCGAAGGCGAGGAACCCGAGTTGGGCATCGGGTTCGCGGAAAAATTCGACGACGATGCGGGCAAGGCCGTATCCGGCGATAAAGGCGCCGGTCAGCAGGCCCGGGCGTTCCAGCGCGCGGGCGAATTTCACCAGCGCCAGCATCACCGCGAAAAGGAGCGCCCCTTCGAGCAGCGCTTCGTAGAGCTGGCTCGGATGGCGGGCGATGTTGCCGCCGTGGGGAAAGACGATGGCCCAGGGGACGTCGGCGGCGCGGCCGTAAAGCTCGCCATTGATGAAATTGGCGATGCGCCCGAAGAACAGGCCGATGGGCGCGACCAGCGCGATGGGGTCGCCCAGTGCGAAGACGGGCAGTCCCTTGCGGCGGCAGAACAGGATGATGGCGATGATGACGCCGGCGAGCCCGCCATGAAACGACATGCCGCCCTTCCACACGGCGATAATCTCGGCCGGCTGCGACAGGTAATAGGGCGCGTTGTAGAAGAGGACGTAGCCGAGCCTGCCGCCGAGGATGACGCCGAGCGTCGCCCACAGAAGGAAATCATCGACATGAACGCGGGTCAGGCGGCCCGGGGCATCATCGGGCGCCGCCATGCGCGAGACTACCCGCCAGCCGATCAGCAGCCCCGCGATATAGGCGAGGGCGTACCAACGTATGACGAAGGGACCGATGGAGACGAGCACCGGGTCGATGGCGGGAAACGGCAACGCGAAAACGGTTGGCATGGCGCGAGGGTAGACGTCGCGACACGTGCGGGCAAGGGCAGGGCGCTTGTGCGTTGCACGCAGTCCTGCGTTTCGGCATAGTGCGGCCATGCAGACCCGCAATCGTGTTCTTGACGATCTGGCCCGCGTCGCCGCTGGCGCGCTGGGCGTTGCCGCGGGTATGCGGCGCGAGGCGGAGGAAGTTCTCAAGGCCCAGTTTGCCGCGGTGCTCGGCGGCGAAGGTCTTGTTACCCGCGAGGAATTCGACGCCGTGAAGGCGATGGCGACCAAGGCGCGGGCCGAAAACGCCAAGCTTGCCCAGCGCATCGACGCGCTGGAAGCGGCCCTCGCCGGCCGGAAAGCCCCGCATCGCAAGCGCGCCCCGGCGAAAAAGCCGGCCGCGGGCAAATAACGCTTCTTATCCACAAGAAATTTTCCAAGGGAATCAATACCCCCTTGCACGGCTGCGGGTTAACTGGCACCCTACTTTCCATAGTAGGCGGAGGGGAACAAACCACAAGATGTCGGACCAATCAGGGGATGTTGGTTCCTTAACTCTTGGTTCTCCGCGGGTTTCCCGCGGTTCGTTCCGGTCCTCCCCGCCACGCGGTTTATCTTTTTCCCCCGCAGGGTGCCGGCCATGACCGAATCCCTTGATTCCTCCAGTTTCAGCGCAGGCCATCCCATCGATACGGTCGAGACCATCGTTTCGGCGCGCGAATGGTCCTTCGAACGCTTCGGCGAGGATGAAATCGCCGTCGAGATCGCCGGACGCTGGTGCGACTACCGGCTGTTCTTCGCCTGGCACGAGGAAGCGGCGGCGGTACACTTCTCCCTCGCTCTCGACATGCGCGTGCCCTTCGACAAGCGCAACTCGGTGATGGGACTGATCTCGATCATCAACGAGCGCATGTGGATCGGCCATTTCGACCTGTGGTCGGACAACGGCCTGCCGATGTTCCGCTATGCCATCCTGACGCGCGGCACCAACGGGCCGAGCGCCGAACAGATCAGCGATCTGGTCGCCATCGCGCTTGAGGAATCGGATCGTTTCTACCCGGCCTTCCAGTTCGTCATCTGGGGCGGCAAGTCGCCCGCCGATGCGATCGCCTGCGCCATGATCGACCCGGTCGGCGAAGCTTGAACCAATCCGTGAAATTTCCCCGCGGCCTGCTGCTGGTGGGCTGCGGCCGCATGGGCGGCGCCCTGCTTTCGGGCTGTCTTTCGCGCGGCATCGTTGCCGCCGGTGACGTCACCGTGGTGGAACCGTCTGCGCCGGCGCGCGCAGAAGCCGAGAAACTGGGCGTGCGCGCCGTCGCCGAGGCGCCCGGTCAGGGCGTGCCGGACGTCGTGCTCGTCGCGGTCAAGCCGCAGGTCATGGATGCCGTCATGCCGGCCTATGGGCGTCTTGCCGGACACAGCCTGTTTCTTTCCATCGCCGCGGGGCGCACGGTCGCCTCTTTCACGCGCCTGCTCGGCGACAAGGCCGCCGTCGTGCGCGCCATGCCCAACACGCCGGCGCAGGTTGGGCGCGGCATTACCGCGCTTTACGGCAGCGCCAACGTCGATGCCGGGGCGCGTGCCAAGGCCGAGGCCCTGATGGAAGCGGTGGGCGAGGTCGTCTGGCTCGCCGACGAAAGCCAGATGGACGCGGTCACCGCCGTGTCCGGTTCGGGGCCTGCCTATATCTTCCACCTGATCGAAGCGCTGGAGACGGCGGCCCGCGCCGCGGGCCTGCCGGATGATCTCGCGGCCAAACTTGCGCGCGCCACTGTCACCGGTGCGGCCGAGCTTGCCTTCCAGTCCCCGGAAAGTGCTGCGAAACTGCGCGAGAACGTCACCAGCCCCGGCGGCACGACGGCGGCTGCCCTTGCAGTGCTGATGGACGAAAAGGGCCTGACCGACCTGATGACCCGCGCCGTCGCCGCGGCGGCGAAACGGTCGAAGGAACTCGCGGGCTGAGCGTCTAGACCGGCAATCGGATTCGCGCGCGCAAGCCGCCCAGCGGACTGTCTTCAAGAAATATCTCGCCGCCGTGGCCATGGACCACGTCGCGCGCGATGGTGAGGCCGAGGCCCACACCCCCCGTTTCCGCATTGCGCGACTGGTCGAGTCGCTGGAAGGGCCGGAATACGGCCTCGCGCTGATCGGCGGGAATGCCGGGGCCGTCGTCGTCAATGCAGATTTCGATCATGTCGGCGGCGCGGCGCGCCGAAATCTCGACGCGCTTGGCATGCCGTGTCGCATTACCGACGATATTGGCGAGGCATCGGCGCATCGCCTCGCGCCGGATGGTCAGCGTCATGGCGCCTTCGCTGGATAGCGTTATGTCGGCGCCCTGGCGGCGGGCGGCGGCGGTGACGTCGTCGAGCACCTCGCGCAGGTTGGTGCGCGCGGGCTGTTCGGTGCCTTCGCCGCGGGCGAAGGCGAGATAGCCCTCGACCATCCGTTCCATCTCGCGCACATCGTCGCGCAGGTCCGAAATGCCCTGTGCATCGCCCATCATGGCAAGTTGCAGCTTCATGCGCGTCAGCGGGGTGCGCAGGTCGTGGCTCACGCCCGCCAGCATCTCGGTGCGCTGGGCGACCTGCCGCTGCAGGCGATTGCGCATCAGGTTGAAAGCGGTTGCCGCCTGGCGCACTTCGGTCGCGCCCTGGATGCGGAACGACGGCACCTCGCGTCCCTTGCCGAGCGCGTCGGCGGCGGCGGCCAGCCGGTGGATCGGGCGCACCTGGTTGCGCATGAATAGCATGGCGATGGCGAACAGGATCAGCGAGCTGCCCGTCATCATGGCGACGAACAGGTAGGTCGTGGAGGTGAACAGGCGTTTCTTGGGTGCGACGATATGCAGGACACCGTCGGGAAGCTGGATGTCGATCAGGACGTCGCGTTCGGGCCGGTCGTCGAGATGGATGGGCCGCTGCATGCGGTCCATCAGGGCGTCGCGCAACACGCGTTCAAGCTGGCCGCTGTCGGGCTCGGGCGCGTTCTTGAGGATGGCACCCTCGCGGAAGTCCGCGGTGAAGCCGAAGTTGCCCGACACGAAGGCGAAGATCGCCTGGCGCCCCTCGGGCGTCGTGTCCTCGCGCATCAGTTCGATGGTGGCGCTGATGTCGCCGGCAAGGCCGCGCGCAAGGCGCGTCGAGACCGTGTCCCAGTGGCGGTCGAAGAACACCCAGGCGCTGACGATCTGGACGACGATCAGCGGCGTGACGATGATCATCAGCGAGCGGCCGAGCAGCGATCGCGGCAGCAATCGCTTGATCAGGCCGCCCAAGGGCACCCGTTCACGCAGGCGTTCGCCGATTGCCGCCATCCCTGTTTCCTCAATCGGGCCTGAGCACGTAGCCCTGGCCGCGCACCGTGCAGATATAGCGCGGAAGCCGGGGGTCCGTCTCGATCTTGCGGCGCAGCCGCGTTACCTGCACGTCGATGGCGCGGTCGGAGCCGCCCTCGCCGCTGATGCGGCCAAGCTCCTCGCGGCTCAGCACCCGCCCGGCATGGCGGGCGAGGGTGCCGAGAAGGTTCGCC
>Ga0222714_10005205_pt1 | contig 12456 bp, 12 predicted proteins | sample C33_3DmetaG_FD_165048 | JGI IMG/M metagenome (GOLD analysis project Ga0222714, IMG submission 165048) | Estuarine water microbial communities from San Francisco Bay, California, United States - C33_3D | ecosystem: Environmental > Aquatic > Marine > Unclassified | place: USA: California... | reverse complement strand
CTGCCGAAGAGCCATTGCTGAGGGAACTCACCTTCGAGATGCTCTCTTAGCAGACACTATTATTGTTAATCAGCTGGGGCCTAAAGAGATCGATCGTCTTCTAGAGCCGGCGAATTACCTTGGGTCAACTCAGAGAATGATAGATCGGGTGCTATGTTCTCTATAATAGCCATTCTGTAATGAACAGTCTGATCGCGATCCTTTAGGAATTGTTTTCTGTTCACTGGATTGCAAGATTACTCACGCGATCACAGTACCTTACTTTCTTGATGTGGATGCTCTGCTATTCTGGACTTCATCAATCTTTTTAGAGAGCTTATTTCTTATGCCTGTTGAATTAACACGTGTTGACGAATTTGCCCTGATCACTCTGAACAGACCCGAAGCGCTAAATGCGCTCAGTTTTCAGATTCTTCGTGAAATAGGAGAGGCTATTGAGGAGGCGGTGGGAACAAATGCCCGGGCTCTGTTATTCACGGGCACTGGCGAAAAGGCATTTTGTGCTGGTGCAGATATTTCGGAGCTGGTTGGTCGCTCTGTTACAGATATTCGTGAAGGTGCCAGACGTGGACAGAACATATTTGCCAAATTAGATGAACTTTCTATCCCCTCCATTGCTGTCATCAATGGCTTTGCGCTCGGTGGTGGGTTGGAATTAGCACTGGCTTGTACATTTCGGGTTGCAGGGCCAAAGGCTCGAATGGGGTTGCCAGAGATTAAGCTTGGTTTAATCCCAGGTTATGGTGGTACCCAGCGTCTCCCACGACATATTGGCGAAGCTCGGGCAATGGAGTTGATTTTGACCGGACGCTTTGTGGAGGCTTTGGAAGCTCAGCAAATAGGTCTTATCCAAAAGGTTGTCGATGGGGACTTAATGGCAGGCGCGATTGAATTTGCTCGCACCTTTAGTGGGTACAGCCTGGCGACTTTGAAGTTGGCGCGCGAGGCAACCCGCAGAGCGCTTGACGTTAACTTGGACGAAGGACTCAAAATTGAGGCAGATCTCAATTCTCTGTCATTTTTGCTAGAGGATGCGAAGACTGGAACGGAGGCTTTTCTTGCTAAGCAACAGCCAAAATTTTCGGATCGTTAACCAATGACAGAAAAACCACGTGTAGCCATTGTGACCGGTGCAAGTAGAGGGATTGGATCGGTAACGGCTGAAGCCTTGGCAGCAAAGGGCTTTCGAGTGGCTGCCTTGTCTCGGAAGGGTATTGGCCCGGAAGACCGAAAAAGAGGAGTTGAGGAAGCTTTAGCATCTGCTGATTTTGCGTGCGATATTACTGACGACGAAGCAATTCAAGCAGCTCTTAAAGCGGTTAAGAACTATTTTGGGCAGATTGATGTCCTGGTTAATAACGCTGGCCAGCATGATGAGGGTAAAAGCGCGGAATTTACTACTAATGCCTTTGACACTCTTATGCGGGTGAACTCAACGGCAACTTTCGTTGCCTGTCGGGAAGCCTTTCCTTATTTGGCAGAAACTCGCGGGTTGATAATCAACATGGGTAGCTATTACGACAAGTTGGGAGTGCGCTTCCACGCAGCCTACTGTGCTTCAAAGGCAGCTGTTGCGGCCATAGGTCGATGTCTGGCGGTAGAATGGGCTAGGTCAGGCGTGCGTGTGGTAACTGTTGCACCAGGTTTCATTGGGACTGATCTTAATCAGTCCCATATGTCTAACGAGCGTTTTAGGGATTTTATTACTCGTCGAATTCCCTCAGGTGTTATTGGAAAACCTGAGGAGGTGGGATCTTTAATTGCTGCTATCGCGGCGGAAAATCTCCACTTCTTAAATGGTGAAACTATTTATTTGGACGGCGGTCAGGGCATGAACCATTGATCAGTCCTATTTTTATTTTACCGAAAGGTCGGCAAGCGCCAAGTCAAATAGTGGCATGAAATACTCTGGCTCTTGTGCGCCAGAGACTGCAAAGCGTTTATCGACTACGAAACACGGTACACCCTGGACACCCAACTGCCGAGCTTTGGTGTCCTCGGCACGAATGGCTTCTAAGTCTTCATCGCTATTTAGATAAATGCGGGCAGCAGTTGGATCGAGTCCCACTATTGCAGCTATCTCGGTGAGTATGCTGGCTTCTCCGATATCTTCACCTTTTTGAAAATAGGCCTCAAAAAGGGCTTGAACAACTGCGTTTTGGTGGTCCCCTCCACCAATGCGTCGCGACCATGCAATTAGTCGGTGCGCATTCAGGGTGTTCGGAGTTCGACTGATTTGATCGAAGTTAAATTCAATGTCATCGGCAAGCCCTGATTGACGAATATTATCGTAGATGCGACCCGCGTCTGAGGCGCCAAATTTGGCGGTTAGATATGCGTCGCGGTTCATACCTTCTGTAGGCATCCAAGGATTCAGTTGGAAGGGTTTCCAGACAAGGTCGATTGTCGCCTCGGGCCTCATAGCCCTCGCGCGTTCTAATCTCCTTTTCCCGATATAACACCAGGGGCAGACCGCATCGGCATATACTTCAACAAGCACTTGTTTTGGCTTTCTAAATTTCAGGATATGGACGTTTTGTGTTTTTCATCTTGGTCGATCTTAAGAGTAACGACATTTCAAAAAGGGTGGAATTTGCACGAAAGAGCGGAATAAATGCCACCCAACTTAATTTGGAGTTGCACTTTTTGATGCTGAGTAATGCCTCATTAATTTCTCCGTTCTGTAATAAGAGACACAGCTCGCGACATAGATCCGTGCCGCTCGAAACTACTCAGGCAATCAAAGAGTTTTTCTGTATTGGGCCCTAATCTTGGGCGGACTAGCGGCTCAAATTTGTTCCACATATCTTTATCTGACATGGGGTTTTCTGGATTTCCAAGAGCTACAGGTACCTCTGCAACTAGGTTTTTTCCATCGATAAATTCTACCTCTACACGGGACGACGTGTCAGCGAGAGAAGTCTCGGGCATTAAGCGCACTCTCCCCATAACCCTCTTTAGATTGGGGTCTGATATGCGGGCCAACGCAAAATCTGATTCTGATGCGCCATAGCCGCTCAAACCAAGGGCAACGCAGAAGGCAAGACTAAATTTTCCTTGAAGAGGCGTTTCTGGTTGTTGGATGCCGGCAAGTCGAATGGCGGGCTCCCCTACATACAATCTGATTTGTTTGATCTCTCTACAGTCAGTCGCTTTAGCTAGACTGCGGGCGCCATCTATAACAGCGTGGGTCAGAAGGCATGCAGCATAGGGCTTGAACGTGTTCTGGTTGATTTCCCAACCATCACTAAAGTTGAGCTCAGTGATGTGGTGAGAACCGTCTGGAAATAGTGCTTGATTCAGACCGCTTTTAGGCTCGATTAAGTCAGTGCGAGCCTCAAACCCCGCTGCAGCCATCTCCGCAGCTAAAACACCATTAAATGCCGCCTTGCCTGCGTGGAACGGTTTTGCCATCGAACCGAATGATGCCGTTAATCCACTAACCTGGGTGGCAGTTAAACCCAGGGCATTTTTGACAGCATTTGGGCTTAATTTTGCTAACACAGCTGCCGCTGCTGTTGCGCCAAAGCTTCCAAAAATACCGGTTGCGTGAAATCCTCGCATATTTGTTGGTTGACCGAGTCCTCGTCCAATGCGGGCCGCTGTTTCGTAGCCGGCAATTATAGCGGCAAGGACTTCACCTTCCTTAAGACCCTGATGGCTGGCGAGGGCCATAGCTGCTGCAATAGTTGGGCTTCCTATGTGAGTAACTGAACGGACATGGGTATCGTCGTAGTCAAGTGCATGGCCCGCTGTTCCATTTATCATCGCTGCCGCTGCGGGTGTGGTTTGGCCTCCACTTAGCAAGAAAGCTTGACCAGGACCGGCCCAGCTGGCTACGGCCTTTGCCGTATATAAAGTGACCGGTTCCGCCGATCCGCCAATTGATACGCAGACCCAGTCCGTCAAAGCGCGCTTGGCTGCTTCAATGACCTCTGGGGGAAAATCCGTGGTTTGAGCTTTTTTTATAAACTCCGCAACCGCTTCTGCGTTTTTCATTTTTACTTCGGCCCGTCATCTATAGAGGTCATGGAACTCTCGATTGGAGATAATATCATCTAATCTTATCGTGGCTTATTTTTGTGTCTCGTCTTTGGCTCAAAGTTAGTCATCTACAATTGCGACGGCTCTCGTCCAGCCAGCTGATGCCTGATGAATTTTGACAGGAAAGCAAATTACTTCGAACCCCTTTGCTGGTAGACACTCTAGATTATGCAGCTTCTCTATATGACTGTAGCCAATCTCTCTTCCAGCTCTATGTCCCTCCCAAATCAGGTCTGGAGATCCACCTGCTTTAATGCGCTGTTTGGTGAAGCTAAACGGTGGATCCCATGACCAGCCATCTGTCCCAACAACACGAATGCCTTGCTCGAGCATCCAAAGTGTTGCCGCCTTTGACATGCCGCAGCCGGAATCCACATAGTCATCGTGGCCGTAACGAGAACCGGCCCGAGTATTTACTAGCACGATCTCCATTGGAGATAGCGAATGGCCAATGCGGTTCAATTCAGCTTCAATATCATTTGGTTGGACAATATAACCATCCTCAAAATGCCTAAAATCGAGCTTTACTCCTGGGTTGTGAAACCACTCTAGGGGCAACTCATCAATTTTTTGGGAAGGCCGTCCTCCTGGAATAAGCCGTTCGTCTTGGCGAGAAAAGTAATGATAAGGCGCGTCAACATGAGTTCCATTATGAGTGGAAATTTTTACTCGCTCGATGGCGGCATATTCGGAATTGGGCAGGTCCTCTATCCGTACACCCATATATTCTGCCATTTTTGGGCCCGTCTGCTTGTGGTCCAAGTACTCAATTTCGGGTAGGGCATGAGGTGGGTCTGATTTGATTCCGGCAGTAAGTGCTACAGAGAGATCAATATAACGTCGGGGCATAGTTTATTGCTCCCTGACTTAAAGAGGGTTATCGGGGTCAAAGTTCGGCGCGCGCTTTTCTCTATGGGAAGCTACACCCTCCTTAGCTTCTTCGCCGGCGAAGCCCAGGAACTCGTAAGCCGTAGATGCATCGAAGGTTGGTCCAGCCATTCGCAGCCAATTATTAAGCGAATATTTTGTCAGCCGAATGGCCGCAGGTGCCCCTTTAGCAAGTCGTTGAGCTACTTCCATTGCTTTATCCTGCAGTTCGTCTGCCTCAACTGCTAGTGAAACAAGCCCCATTCGCTCTGCTTCTTCTCCCGTCATTGGTTCGCAGAGAAGCAGGTGATATTTTGCTTTGGCCATGCCGCAAAGTAGGGGCCAAATGATTGCTGCAACGTCTCCCGCGGCAACGCCTAGGCGAGTGTGGCCATCAATAATTCGAGCGTCTTTAGCCGCGATCGAGACATCTGACAGAATGCCGGCTACCAAACCAGCACCAACCGCTGGACCATGAATCGCAGACACAATCGGTTTTGAACAATTGATGACGTTATAGACAAGATCGCGGGCCTCTTTGAGTGCTCGCCAGCGATATTTAGGATCTGCGATAATGTTATCGATCATATCGAAATCACCACCTGCGGAAAATGCTCTTCCAACTCCGCGTAGAAGAACAGCATTGACACTGTCGTCTCGATCTATATCGCGCCAGATGTCACAAAGTTCTTGATGGCCCTGGGCGTTCACGGCATTTAAGCGCTCCGGTCGGTTAAATGTAATCCGAAGAATGCGTTCCGATGGACGGTCAACCTCAAGCTGTTCATACTTGGCATATGGATCAGACATTACGTTCCTCTGGTTTATAAAGCGGGCGGGTTTGAGCATAAGTTTGACATGAAGTCTGCCTCTTTCCCAGAGCGGTAACATCCTTTGGAAGACCGGTATGAGCGCTGAAATTTGGGATGACATTGTAATAGGAGCGGGATCTTCTGGTGCTGTGATCGCTAGTAGACTGTCGGAAGATAGCCGTCGGCGAGTTCTCCTGATCGAGGCCGGACCTGATTATTCAGGATCTGATGTGACTCCATTTTCGCTTTTGAGTGCGCTGAAACCTGCACGAGATCATGATTGGGGCTTTGACGCTGAGATGACGCCTGGCCGACGCTTTGAGTACGCGCGCGGTCGTGTAGTTGGTGGCTCCTCGGCGGTGAATGCATGCCTTGCGTTGCGGGGGCTGCCATCGGATTATGATGAATGGCAGAAATTTGGGCTTGAAGAGTGGTCCTGGTCAGACGTCTTGCCGGTTTTTCGATCGCTCGAAGATGATGTTGAAATCTCAAATGAGTATCATGGCCAAGGTGGGCCAATCGGTGTTCGCCGGCATGAGCTGAATAATCTTACCCCTGGCCAGGCTGCCTTTTATGCCGCTTGTATAGACCTTGGGTTTCCTGAAACGCCTGACCACAACCATCCGGAAGCGAGTGGAGTTGGGACTGGTCCTTGGAATATTGATTCACAAGGTCGGCGTATTTCCACAGCCATGGCCTATCTCGAAAGTGCAAGAGGACGCAAAAATTTAAGAATTTTGGGTGATCTACTCGTCGATAAGGTTGTTATTGAAGAAGGTCGGGCAGTAGCCGTTGATGTCATAGGGCCTATGGGCCGTGAACGGATTGATGGCAGGCGAATTACGTTATCTTGCGGAACTATTGGCACTCCGTCGGTGCTACTTCGATCGGGGATTGGTGATCCTGTAGAATTAAAGCGCAATGGAATTGTTCCTATTGTCAAACGATGCGGCGTTGGTCGAAATCTAATAGATCATGCTCGTCTTGGAGTTGGGTGGATGGGAATGCCGAATTTTGTCGGCAATGATTCGCCCTATTTGGAAGTTTTGTTGAGATATACTTCGACGGGGTCTGATCGATTAAATGATATGCAGATGATGTTGTTCCAAATGCTACCCGAGCCATCCCTAAGTATCAGAACCCAACTTATGAAACCTCTATCCCAGGGGCAACTCTGTTTGAATTCGGCTGATCCCTTAGTTCAGCCAGATATTCGCCTGAACTTGTTGACAGATCCAGAAGATATGCGGCGCATAATTGATGGTTTGCAGCTCATTGCGCGATTTGTTGCAAATCCGAGAATTGCCCAAATTGGTGCGCGGAGCCTTGTCTTGGATGATGGCTCGAATATGGATGCATCTGTTTTTAGTCAACAAATTCAAGATGTTGAGTGGGCTGTGGAATATGCTCAAAGGGCGGTTCGCCACTATGTCCATCCAGTTGGAACTTCGCGAATGGGATCTCTAGACGACCCTGATGCTGTGGTAGACCAATATGGAAAGCTAATTGGTGTTCAGGGCCTTCGTATTGCAGACGCGTCGATTATGCCAACAATTCCAGCAGCTAATACCAATCTAAGCTGCATTATGATTGGAGAACGAATTGCTCAATGGATGCTTAATGAGGCGGACTGACAATCGAAACGATAAATCCACCTCGCGGTTGGTTCCAGGCTTGATAAGGTAAAGTGATCAGAATTCAATAAAGTATGTGTTAGCGATAGCGGTCTATGCGAAAAGGTTTTAGGTCGATTGTTGCATTCCTATGACTTACCAGGCTTGCAATGTGCTGACCGGTGACTGCGCTGCCTGTTAGTCCAAGATGCCCATGGCCAAAGGCATAAAATACCTTTTTTTGTGCTGCAGAAGCAGAAATAACAGGTAGGCTGTCCGGTGTTGCTGGTCTCTGTCCCATCCAACGCGCAGCGCCTTTAACATCAACTTCTCTGAAGACCTGGTGGGCATGTGTCAATAATTTTTCGGCCCGACCCCAATTCGGTGGGGCTTCCAGACCAGCAAACTCAACTGTACCTGCGAGCCTGAGCCCGCCCTCCATCGTAGTCGTCATAAATTTTCGCTCATTGAAGCTAATAGGCCTACGAGTTGTGAAGCCGGGTGTAGGTAACATCATGTGATACCCCCGCTCGCTCTCGAGAGGGAACGGGTCGCCAAGTTGTTTTGAGAGGCGAGCAGACCAAGCACCAGCAGCTATAACCAAATGGTCTAGATTGAATTCCCCTATGCTTGTTTGGATATTTGTTGGTCCTTCTGGTCCAAGGACAAAACCAAGCACCTTGGCGCTCACAAAATCGCAGCCCATTCGTATCGCCTGGGCCGCGTACGCTTCCGTAAGAGCCCCCGGATTTACCGTATGTCCACTGTTTGGCGCCCACGTAGCGTGTTTAAATATTGGGGAAAGGCCAGGCTCAAGTTGAGTGATTTCATCGGCATTCAGCTCATGAATTTCGTGGCCATGAGACCGCATTCTAGCGCGAGCCAATGAGTCTGCCGCGAATGCCTTATCGGTCTCATAAACGGATAACCATCCTTGGCGTTGAATAAGATGTTTAACGTTGGCCAGCTCGGCAAGTTCTTCGTGTCCATCAATGACAGGCTTGTGAAGAGCTGCGAGAGCTTCGCTCTGATGGGTAATCCGGCTCGCACTGCCATCTCTGACAAATTGTATCAACCAAGGTGCTACCTTCGGCAGATAGCCCCAACGAACAGCCAGTGGTCCTAGGGGATCCAGCAGCCATTTGGGTATTTGTTTGATTACACCGGGCCCTGACATTGGGTTGATCGATTGCGGGGAAATGGCTCCGGCATTGCCATAGGAGGTCTGAGTCCCTGGCGGATATTCATCTATTAATCTTACTTTCCAACCATCTTTAAGAAGATGCAGTGCACAGGACACGCCCACAATGCCGGCGCCAACGATTGTCACGTGGCCGTCAATCATAAACCCCTCCAATTAAAATCAGTTATGATGATAGGGCCCTCCTCGGAGGATGTCTTGAGTGCGGTATAGCTGTTCCACGAGCATGGCGCGCACTAGCATGTGAGGCCATGTTGCTTTTCCAAAGGCTAGCAGAAGGTCGGCAGACAGACGTGCATCTTCTGCCAGTCCATAGGCGCCACCAATAATACAGGTTAAGTCGCGACCGCCATCCCGCCACTGCCCTAAGCGATGGGCAAGGTCCATGCTTGTAATATTTTCGCCCCGCTCATCTAAAATAAGCCGAACCGAGCCGGTAGGTATATGTTCCCTTATTTGGTGCCATTCGTCCTGAGAGTTTCGGCTTTTGCGCGCATCAAGGACGATAAGCTTTGGCTTGGGCCGCATCCGATTCAGGTAGCGATCTACTAACTCGGTTTCGGCTTCTCCGCGCGCCCTGCCAATAGCAATGATTGTAATATGCGACTTACTAATCCCCTTCAGTCGACACACTGGCCGTGTCGTCAACTAGTCCTGCCGTTGTTGGCATTGATGGGGTTTCAAGGCCCCACATGCTTTCAAGCCTGTAATATGCGCGCACTTCTGGGCGGAATAGGTGCACAATCACGTCGCCGGCATCAACCAAGACCCAATCCCCTTCTGGCAGCCCTTCAATCGACGGGCCCTCTGCCATCTGAGGTTTGAGAAGCTCACGCAGATGCTCTGCGATTGCCGCTACTTGGCGCTGGGAACGACCGGAGGCTATGACCATGAAATCGCACATGGATGACTTCCCGGCCATATCAATCGTGATGATTTCTTCCGCTTTGTCATCGTCGAGTTTAGTAATGATTTGTTCAAGCAAACGCTCATTAGGCGCTTGTCTTCCAGGCTCTGCTGAAGTTGCAGCCTGTGTAGTGTCACTCAGTATACTTTGGTTCCTCCATAAGGTGTTTGTTTGCCGGCTCGAATATCTGTTGCTGATGTCGGCTCCAAACGTGATGCTATATAAATCCATGCTGGCGCGTTTTTGCCGGCAAGCTTGCTTGCTTTGCTATCGCTAACTCTGGCTCTTCTGAAGCGCGTCGCGGCTTTACCATGCATCGAATTCCAAGAATAGGCTGGCCTTGCGACGACGGCAACGGGAACTGTGTCAAAGATTTGATCCCAACGTTTCCACAGAGGAATTTGCAGCATATTGTCCGCGCCCATTAACCAAACAAATTGAGCGCGGGGAAACCGTCGTTGCATGCGCTTCAGAGTAATCGCTGTAAAAGTGCTACCGAATTCTCTTTCCAGATCGGTTACGTAGATTGCCGGATGCCGGGCGACATTGCGTGCAGAAGCCATACGATCTCTAAGGGACGCCATTCCAGCTGATGATTTCAGGGGATTTTGAGGCGAGACAAGCCACCAAATTGCGTCCAATCCAAGTCGCTTTAGGGCGATTTTGGATAGATGTAGATGGCCAATGTGGGCGGGATTAAAAGAGCCTCCAAGAAGCCCAATCCGCCCCCATTCACGGCCTGGTCTGACCGTCGCCGGTAACGACATATTTAAAGCTCGTTAGTTGGGCCGCGCCAACTGGGCCGCGGGCATGAAATTTGTCTGTCGAAATGCCTATTTCTGCTCCAAAACCAAACTCACCACCATCAGCATACTGGGTTGATGCATTTATAACGACGATGGCGCTATCGACTTCCTCGGTGAACTTGGCCTGAGTGTTTCGGTCTTCTGTCACAATTGCGTCGGTATGCCCTGAGCCGTAGCGCGAGATATGCTCGATTGCTTCGTCAACTCCACTTACAACTCGGACCGAGATGATAGCGTCCAGGTACTCCGTAAACCAATCTTCTTCTAGTGCGGGTGCGGCGGTAGCCCAAATCGCTTGGGTCTCAGCACAACCTCGAATTGCACAACCGGCAATCTCAAGATCCCCAAGAATGGCTGGCAGCATTTTATCGGCCACTGCTCGATCAATCAGCAGAGTCTCTGCGGCTCCACATACCCCGGTTCGTCGCATCTTGGCATTAACCGTTATTTTGCGAGCTTTCTCTAGGTCAGCGGCAGCATCAATATACACATGACAAAGACCCTCCAAATGTCCGATTACAGGCATCCTAGCCTCAGCAAGGACACGCTCTACGAGGCTTCTGCCACCGCGAGGCACCATAATGTCGATTTTACCCCTGCCTCGAAGCATGGCGCCGACGAACGCGCGGTCTTGAGTAGGAGCGGACTGGATTGCATCCTTCGGCAACCCAACTTTGGAAATTCCGCTGCGCAGTGCGTCAACTATCGCAGCCGAAGAAAGTGCGCTTTCAGTCCCGCCGCGCAGGATTGCACAATTCCCAGCTTTAAGGGCAAGACCACCAGCATCCGCGGTTACGTTTGGACGGCTTTCGTAAACAACCCCAATTATTCCTAGGGGCACCGTAATTTTTTGAATGATAAGACCATTAGGCCTGGTCCAATCTGCCAATACACGCCCAACTGGATCCGGCAAGTCCGCAACAGCTTCAAGGCCGTTGGCTATATCCTGAAGGCGACCTTCATCTAGTTTCAGCCTATCAAGCATTGCGGATGTAAGATGATTACCTGCTGCTTTAGCCATATCCTGCGAATTAGCTTCTAAAATTTGACTCGCTTGGGCGCGAACTTCCGTTGCGGCTGCTCTTAAAGCTTCTGTTTTTATCTCTGGCTTAGCGCGAGAAAGTGCTGGTGAAGCAATGCGAGCGCGGCTCGCAAGATCTGCGAGTAAGGCATCTGCAGTTTCTGACGCCAGCAAATCCTTTTCATCCTGAGCGGTTGAGCTCATTAGAGTGATTCCTTTCGTCCAGGCAGAGTTTCAGACCGGCTGGTCAGGCTCAGGTCATCGCGGTGAATTAAAGCAGCTCTGCCACGATATCCTAATTCAGCCTCTATTTCGGCACTCCGCTTACCTGCGATTCGTCGAGCGTCATCCGCATCATAAGCAATTAGCCCTCGGGCAACCTCTCGCCCATCTGGACCGTTAATAGCCACTGGTGCGCCGCGTTCAAATTTTCCAGACACTTCGATGGCACCGGCGGGCAGCAGGCTTTTTCCGTGGCGCAAGGCCTTGACAGCCCCATCATCTATCCGAACTACACCCTCTATTTTTAGCGTGCCATTGATCCAGCGTTTGCGAGCCTGTTGGGGCGTCTCATCGCCGATGAACCATGTGCCGTCATTAACATCCGCGAGTGTGGCGATTGGATTGGCCCTTCGTCCGTCTGCAATAGCCAGTGCGCAGCCAGCATCAAGTGCTATCCGAGCCGCAGCGAGTTTGGTGAACATTCCACCAGAAGCCATGTCGCTACCAGTCGTACCAGCCATTCCTTCGATCTCCGAGGTGATAGCATGGACTAGCGATAATTTCTTTGCACTGGGGTTTTGCTTCGGATCAGATTCGTAGAGGCCGTCGATATCAGACAGCAGCACAAGTGCGTCAGCACTGATCATGGCAGCAACACGAGCAGCCAAGCGATCGTTGTCGCCAAACCGAATTTCCTCCGTTGCGACTGTATCGTTCTCGTTTATGACAGGCACAGCTCCCATGCGAAAGAGTGCACTGAGTGTGTTTCGAGCATTAAGGTATCTGCGCCGCTCCTCGGTATCGCTTAAGGTTAAAAGAATTTGGGCGACTGGAACTTTGTGCTCAGCAAAGGTGTTGCTGTAGGCCGCAGCAAGATCAATTTGCCCTGCCGCTGCTGCCGCTTGGCTTTCTTCGAGCTTTAATAACCCACGAGAAAGACCCAGCTTCCTGCGGCCGAGCGCA
>Ga0222714_10005204_pt1 | contig 12457 bp, 11 predicted proteins | sample C33_3DmetaG_FD_165048 | JGI IMG/M metagenome (GOLD analysis project Ga0222714, IMG submission 165048) | Estuarine water microbial communities from San Francisco Bay, California, United States - C33_3D | ecosystem: Environmental > Aquatic > Marine > Unclassified | place: USA: California... | reverse complement strand
CCAGCACCGGCGTGACGGTCAATGCAATCTGCCCGGGCTTTGTGCAGACCGACATGGTCGAAACCCTGAAGCAGGGCTACGCGGCAATCGGCGGGCCGGACGGCGGCGAGGCGGTGGTCAAGGCGGCGCTGGCCCGTGTCCCGATGGGACGAGTGCTCGACCCCACCGAGATCGCAGGCCTTGCGGTCTATCTGGGTTCGCGCGAATCCAGCGGCATGACCGGCCAGTCGATCCTCGTCGACGGCGGTATGTTGATGTGCTGAAACCTGCGCTACACTGCGCGAACACGGCACGCAAATGATCGGCTGATCAAGAAGCGCCGCTCGCCAGCGCTCTGCGCGCGGGTGAAAAAGCGCCCCGGCCAGAGTGCGTCGTGCCGCCCGCGTCATGTCGCAACGGAGGGGAGCGGATGTTCCACGGCGAGATCGAAGGCAGCGGTTTCGAGATCATCGAACCGGCATTCGCCCAGTGTTTCGTTGGCCACGCACGCCTGGAACGTCTGTGGACCGGCTGTCGCTGGGCCGAAGGTCCAGCCTGGTTCGGCGGCGGTCGCTACCTGATCTGGTCCGATCTTCCGAATGACCGGTTGATGCGCTACGACGATACCGACGGCTCGGTCTCGGTCTTCCGGTCTCCGTCCGGCTACGCGAACGGCAACACCGTCGATCGCGAGGGCCGACTTATCAGCTGTGAACACCAGAACCGCCGGATCACGCGCACCGAACACGACGGCAGCGTCACGGTGCTGGCCGATCGTCATGCCGGAAAGCGACTGAACTCGCCAAACGATGTGGTCGTGAAGTCCGACGGATCGATCTGGTTCACCGACCCCGACTACGGCATCATCGCCGACTACGAAGGGGCCCGCGCCGAGCGCGAACAGGACGGCTGTCATGTGTACCGGATCGACCCGCTCAGTGGCGCGGTCAGCCAGGTCGCGACCGACTTCGATCATCCGAACGGACTTGCGTTCTCGCGCGACGAGCGCTTCCTGTTCGTTGCCGACAGCGGCTTCACCGAAGGTGCGGATCGACCCCGTCATATACGCCGGATCGCCCTCACACCAGACGGCAAGGCCCTCGGCGAAAGCACCGTGTTCGCCCACTGCCCGGCCGGATTCTTTGATGGCTTTCGCGTTGATGAGCAAGACCGGATCTGGGCCAGTTCCGCCGAAGGCGTGCAAGTCTACGACCGCGGCGGCACGCTGATCGGCCGGGTCCGCGTGCCGGAGATGGTCGCCAACCTAAGCTTTGGCGGAGCGCGTCGCAATCGCCTGTTCATCTGCGGTACCACGTCGCTGTACGCTATTTATCTGAAGATCAACGGCTGATCGGCCGTAAGGCCCCAGCCGCGCGGTGCGAAATCTGCCCTGAACCGCGCAACCTGCAGGAGATCACCCATGGCAGCAGTCTTCGCCGACCAAACCGATCCGCAAGCCGCGAACTCCGCCAAGCCCCGGCGGCACGCCCACACGCCTTTGCGCCTGACCGCGCAGAAGGCCTTGCAGATTGCCAACGACATGGTTCCGCGCCTTGCGCAGCGCGCCAAGCAGGCCGAGAGCCTTCGCCGGGTGCCCCAGGAAACCATCGACGAGTTGCGTGACAGCGGCCTGCTGCGGCTGATGCAACCAGTCCGCTTCGGTGGCTCCGAACTAGGCCTGGATGCGATGGTCAGCGTCGTTTTGGAACTGGCCCGCGGCTGCGCGTCGACCGCCTGGGTCTACTCGAACCTGGCCTCGCACAACTGGAACATCGGTCAGTTCGAATTACAGGCGCAGATCGACGTCTGGGGCGAAAACCACGACGCGCTCGCTGCCACCGGCCTGGCCTTCCCTTGCGGCAAAGCGGTTCGAGTCGACGGCGGCTACCGGGTCAGCGGTCACTGGCCGTTTGGCAGCGGCGTCGACGCATCCGATTGGATGTTCGTTGGCGCGATGACCGAGCAGGACTCCGGCCCGCCCGCGCGACGTTTCTTCCTGGTCCCCAAACCGCACTTTCGATCGCTCGACAACTGGCAGTCGCTGGGCCTGATGGGGACCGGCAGCCATGATGTGGTGATCGAAGACATCTTCGTGCCAGAACATCGCTCGATGTCCGCCGAAATCTTTGCGGCCGGCCAGAACGTGCCGGGCGCAAAGCTCTACGACAGTCCGCTGTACTCGATGCCCACCTTCGCAGCCTTCGCCTATGTGCTGTGCGCGATCCCGATCGGCACCGCCAAGGGCGCTGTCGAACAGTTCACGCAAAAGATGCGCAGCCGCGCCAGCACCTACACCGGCTCACGCCTTGCTGAGCTGAGCTCGGTGCAGGCCCGGATCGCCGAAGCGGCGGCCTGCGTGGAATTCGCCGAGACGGTCGTGCGCCGTGACTGGAATGAACTCGAAAGTGGCGTCAACGCCGGCCGGTATCCGGACATGGACACCAAGCTGCGCTGGAAGCGCAACGCAGCCTTCGCGACCCAGTTGGCGGTGCGTGCGGTCGATACGCTGATGCCAGCAGCCGGTGCCGCAGGCCTGGATATGAACGCCCCGCTGCAGCGCCAGTTCCGCGACCTGCATGCCGCCGGCGCGCATATCGCGCTGACCTGGGATGTGCACGCGGCCGCCTACGGCCAAAGTGCACTCGGCATCCCGCCGCAGGCCGGGCTGCTGCTCTGAACCCGACGCATCGTCATCTGCTTGGCATGCTGCGCCGCACCACCAAAACCCCCAGCCGGCTTGTTGATCAATCGAGCAACAACAGGCATCTTCTGGTGTAAGGTTGCAGCGCATTCCCAGGAAGTCTGAAATGCCCATACGCGAACTGAATCACTTCTTCATCCGGGCGCTCGATCTAGAGCGAACCCGCCAGTTCTATACCGACGTCCTCGGCTTCGAGGTGATGCCAAGGCCCAACTTTCCGTTTCCGGGCTACTGGATGGGCGTCAATGGCTCGATCCAGGTTCACGTCGGCCCGTCCGACATCCCGAACCGCCAGGCTTATTACCTGGGCACCCCCGATGATGCGGCCGATGGCCAGAGTGGCGTGATCGATCATGTCGCGTTCCTGGCCGATGATCCGGCGCAGTTCATCGAGCGCTTTCGCGCGCGCGACATTGAATTTCGGCCGCGCCATCTTCCGGATTCCAACCTGTACCAGTTGTTTTTGCGCGACCCGAACGGCGTGATGATCGAGCTCAATTTCTTCGGCATCACTGACCTGCCCGACTGGGGCGGAGAAGATTATTCGAAGATGGAACGGGTCAGCTGATCCGGCACCGGGAGCGCTGTACGGCGCACCGCCGGGGCTCCCCTGACACCGTGTCTCTATAACCAGATTCCCGGGACGATAACCCGGACAGACAGGGTCCTAAGGACTCAATCCAAGGAGGAGAAGCCATGCAGAAATCCCGCCGCAAGGTCATCGGCGCTACCGGCGCCGCGGTCCTGTCAGCCGGTCTCGCACCGAAAGTCGCATTCGCGCAGTCGGCCCCGATCAAGATCGGCATGAGCATGCCGCAGACCGGCGGTCTGGGTGGTGGCGGCAAGGCAGCCCTGGTCGCGCTGCAAATGTGGGTCGATGACGTCAACGCCAAGGGTGGCCTGATCGGACGCAAGGTCGAGTTTACCGCCTATGACGACCAGTCCAATCCAGCCAACACCCCGGGGATCTACACCAAGCTTCTTGACGTCGACAAGGTCGACCTGCTCATCGCTCCGTACGCCACAGTGCCGACCGCGCCGATCATGCCGCTGGTCAAGCAGCGCGGCAAACTGCTGATGGGCAACTTCTCGTTCCAGGTGAACGCGAAGGTCAAGCACGATATGTGGTTCAACAACGCGCCCTGGGCGGATGCGCTCGGCTGGTCCGAGGGCTTCATCGCCGCCGGCCGCTCGGCCGGCGCCAAGACCATCGCGATCCTGGCCTCCGACCAGGAGTTCGCGCAGAACCTCGCCAATGGCGCGCGCGATCTGGTCGGCAAGCAAGGTCTGAACAAGGTGTTCGACCAGAACTATCCGCCGACCACCACCGACTTCTCGGCAATCATCCGCGCGGTGCGCGCTTCGAAGGCCGAGATGGTGTTCGTCGCCTCCTACCCGAACGATTCGGCGGCCATCGTCAAGGCAGCCAACGAGATCGGTCTTGGCTCCCAGGTCAAGATCTTCGGCGGCGCGATGGTTGGCCTGCAGTTCACACCGATCATGCACAACCTGGGCAGCATGCTGAATGGCATCGTCAACTATCACACCTATGTACCGGGCGTGAAGTTTGACGGCATCGATGACTTCCTGAAACGCTATGAGGTACGCGCCAAGGAGGCCAAGGTCGACCCGCTGGGCTACTACCTGCCGCCGTTCAACTATGCGATCGGTCAGATGCTCGAGCAGGCGATCACCGCCACCAAGAGCATCGAGGACGCGAAGATTGCCGACTATCTGCGCAAGAACGAGATGAAGACCGTCGTCGGTCCGATCCGCTTCGATGCCAACGGCGAGCGTGCCAACCAGCGTGTCATCACGATCCAGTTCCGCGGCGTCAAGGACAAGGACACCGAGCAGTTCCGCAATCCCAGCAAGCAGGTCGTGATTCACCCGGCCGGGGATGCCACCGGCAAGGTGGTCACACCCTACTCCCAGGCCCGTAAAGGCTGACCTGCGTTACCAGGCCCGGCAGGCCCCGGGACAGCGTCCACCCGCACGCGCCGTCAGCGCGCGCGGGTGAACGCTGACCTTGCGGCCGCCGCCGGCCGATACCGGATCAAGAGCATGTTCTTCTCCCTGGACCTCCTGTTCGAGGCGGTACTGTTCGGGCTGCTACTCGGCGGCTTTTACGCAGCCGTCAGCCTCGGTCTGTCGGTGTCATTCGGTCTTCTCGATATCCCGCATGTTGCGCACCCCGCGTTACTGATCCTGGGCGCCTATGCCACCTACATGCTGGCGGGCACCGGCATCGACCCGATCCTGTGCGGCCTGCTGCTGACACCGGTCTTCTTCGTGCTTGGTGTCGTGCTGTACCGCTTCTATTACGAAACCTTCGAGAAACGCGGCAGCGATGCTGGCGTGCGCGGGTTGGCGTTCTTCTTCGGCCTGGCCTTCATCATTGAGGTGGGCCTGATCATCGCCTTCGGTGCCGACCAGCGTGGTGTCGAGGCCCCGTACATCGGAAGCAGCTATGAGCTCGGCGACTACCGGATTCCTTATCGGATGCTCGCGGCCTTCGGCGTCGCGATCCTGGTCACGATCGCGCTGAGCACCTACTTCTCCAAGACCTTTACCGGACGCGCAATCAAGGCGGTCGGCCAGGACGAAGGCGCGCTGCGACTGATGGGCGCCAACCCGGTGCGCATCAAGCAACTGGCATTCGGTATCGCCACGGCGGTGAACGCGCTGGCTGGCGCGGTGCTGATCGTCATCGGCCCGGTGGAACCGTCGATGGACCGGCTCTACATCGGCCGCACCTTCTGCGTCGTCGTGCTCGCAGGTCTCGGCAGCATGAGCGGCACGCTGGTCGCCGGCCTGATTCTGGGTATCGCCGAGTCGGTCGTCATGATGATGCTCGGCGCGTCCTGGGCCCCGGCAGTGTCCTTCGGACTGCTTCTGGTGGTGCTCGGTCTTCGGCCCCAGGGCCTGTTCGGCAGGTGAGACAAGCAATGAACCCGTTCAAATTCTGGATCCCTGCCTGCTTGCTGACGTTGCTGCTGGTGCTGCTCGCTTATTCGGGCATCAACGAATATCTGTTCTTCGCAGGTTTCGTGGTGTTGCAAGGCATCGTGCTCGCCTCGGCCTGGAACATCCTGGGTGGCTATGCCGGCTATGTGAACTTTGGCGTACCGGCCTTCGTCGCGACTGGCGCCTACTCAGCGCTGGTTGTGTTCAAGGCTCTGGGCGCGCCGCTGCTGGTGCAGATTCTGGCCGGTGCGCTGTTTGCCGGCCTACTGGGTCTGGGTGTCGGGCTGCTGTCACTGCGTCTGCGCGGCATTTTCTTTTCGATCGCCACGGTCGCTGTGATCTTCATCCTGGAGACCGTCGTGCTGAACTGGCGCTTTGTGGGCGGCGCCACCGGCCTGCAATTGACCAAGCCGGAACCAAGTTTCGGTTTCGAGAGCTACACGCGGATGCTGTTCGCAGTGATGGCGCTGATGTCGCTGGTCGCGGTCGCAATCTCGCGTTACCTGCAGTACTCGCACATCGGACAGGGGCTGCGGGCGCTGCGCGACTCTGAAGAGGCCGCCGAATGTTCCGGCGTGCCGACGCTGCGCCTGAAGGTCATCGCCTGCACCATCTCCGGGGCGCTGCTTGGTGCAGGCGGCGCGCCGATGCCGATGTACCTGAGCTTTATTGAACCGGCCTCGAGCTTCAATCTGAGCTATGCGATTTCCGCGCTGGCGATGCCGATCATCGGCGGCATCGGCCATTGGGCCGGCCCGGTCATTGGCGGCCTGCTGCTCGGCTCGCTGCAGCAATACGTGACGGTCACCATCTCCAGCGAGCTCAATGTGCTCGTCGTCGGGGTGCTGCTCGTGCTGTTCGTTGTGATCGCCCCGGATGGCATCCTGGGCTGGATTAAGTCATGGAAACGATCCTCGAAATAAGCGGTGTCGGCAAAAACTTCGGCGGGTTCACCGCGCTCGAAGGCGTCGATCTGAAGGTCGCCAGCGGCGAGCGGCTTGGGCTGATCGGCCCGAACGGCTCCGGCAAGACGACGCTGATCAACTGCATCTCGGGTGCGCTGTTCAATGACGGCGGTTCGATCCGCTTCAATGGCAGCGAAGTCTCGCGCAAACCGGCGCATGAACGCACCCGGCTGGGCATTGCCCGCAGCTTTCAGATCCCGCGTCCGTTTCGCAGCATGACGGTACTCGAGAACCTGATGGTGCCGTTTGCCTACGTATGCGGCATCAGTGGCAACAAGGCCCGTGCCGAGGCGCGCGAGATCCTGGGCCACATGGGCCTGGCCGACAAGGCCGACGTGCTGTCCAGTCAGCTCTCGCAGGTCGAGCTGCGCAAGATGGAACTCGCCCGCGCGATGGCCGCCCGCCCGAAGCTGCTGATCTCTGACGAGGCAATGGCCGGGCTGGCCGGCGCCGAAGTCGATGAGGTGATCAAGATTCTGTTCGAGCTCAACGCGATGGGTATCACGATCATCATGATCGAACACATCATGCAGGCAGTGATGAGCTTCTCGCAGCGCGTGGTCTGCCTGGACGCTGGTCGCATCATCTGCGAGGGCTCGCCGCAGGAAGTTGTCAAGAATCCGCATGTGCAAAGGGCTTACCTTGGCCATTAAGCTGAACATCAAAGACATCAGCGCCGGCTACGGCGCGGTGCGCGCGCTGCATGGCGTATCGCTCGATCTCGAGCAGGGCCAGACCGTCGCGCTGCTGGGCACCAACGGCAACGGCAAGAGCACGCTGATGAAATGCGTGATGGGCATGGTCAAGCCCGACTCGGGCAGCATTACGCTCGAGATCGATGGCCACAGCCATGACCTGACCGCGCTATCGACCGAAGAGATCGTCAACCTGGGTGTTGCGCTGGTGCCCGAGGGGCGGCGGCTCTTTCCGAAGCTCACCGTCGAGGAAAACCTGCTGCTGGGTGCCTTTCGGCAGTCGGCACGTGCCGAGATCGAGCGCAACATGGCGTTCTCGTTCGAGGCTTTTCCGGTGCTTGCCGAGCGCCGGCGCCAGCTCGCCGGATCGATGTCCGGCGGCCAGCAGCAGATGCTCGCGATCGCGCGCGCGCTGATGTCCTCGCCGCGCCTGCTGCTGGTCGACGAGCCTTCGGTCGGTCTGTCGCCACTACTGGTCTCGCAGACCATCACCAAGATCAAGGAACTCAAGGACGAATATTCCCTGACGGTGCTGATGGCCGAGCAGAACTTCAACCAGGCGATGCGCATCGCGGATTATGGCCACATCATCGTGCACGGCGAGATCGTGTTCCATGGTGACGTCGACACGCTGCTGTCGAACAAGCTCGTCAAGAGCTTCTATCTGGGAGTCGAGGCATGAAGGCACCGAATTTCGACTATGTGCGCGCCGGGTCCGTGCAGCAGGCGATCGACGAGCTCGTCGCACGCGGCGACTCGGCGCAGATTCTGGCCGGCGGCCAGAGCCTGATGGCAATGCTGAACCTGCGCCTGAGCACGCCGTCCTGCCTGATCGATATCGCGGGGGTGCCCGGACTGCGCGAGATCGAACAGGTCGGAAAGACCGTTCGCATCGGTGCGATGGTCACGCATGCGCAGCTGCAGCAATCGGCGCTGATCGCCGACCAGGTGCCTCTGCTCGCGCAGACGGTGCCGCATGTCGCGCATCTGGCGATCCGCAACTCCGGCACCATCGGCGGCAGTCTGGCATTGGCCGACCCGGCGGCCGAATACCCGGCGGTCGCGGTCGCCTTGCAGGCAAACATCCTGCTGCAGGGCCCGCGCGGCGCCCGCAGCGTTGCCGCCGATGCCTTCTTCGAAGGCTTCTATCGCACGGCGCGTCAGCCAGACGAGATCCTCGTCGGGGTCGAATTTCCGATTGCCCCCGCGGGCCGGCGGGTGCACTTTGACGAACTGTCGCGTCGCCGCGGCGACTACGCAATGGTCGGGCTGGCGGCAGCACTGGACTTTGACGGCGCTCGCATCACGGCCGCTCGGCTCGCGTACCTGGCAGCCGGTGAGCGCCCGGTGCTCGCTCGTCAGGCGATGGCTGCACTGGTCGGTACCTCCGCCGATGACAAGGCGATTCAGGCCGCGCAACAAGCCCTCGACGCGGATCTCGATCCGCCCGGCGACCTGCAGGCCGACCCCGCCACCAAGAAACACCTCGCGCGCGTCCTGCTCGGACGCTGCATCCAGCAACTGAGGCAAGCGACATGAGCGAAACCCGCATCAAGACTTGCGTGACGGTCAACGGCCAGAGCGTCGAACGTGAGATCCCGGCCCGCCAGCATCTGGTGGATTTCCTGCGCGAAGACCTCGGCCTGACCGGCTCGCACCTGGGCTGTGAGCACGGCGTGTGCGGCGCCTGCCAGGTGATGGTCGATGGTCAGGTGGTCCGTGGCTGCCTGACGCTGGCCGCGCAGACCGACGGCCGGCGCGTCGATACCGTCGAGGGCCTGTCCGACAACGGCGAACTGGCTGCACTGCAGCAGGCCTTCCTCGAGCACAACGCCTTCCAGTGCGGCTATTGCTCCAGCGGCATGCTGCTCACCGCGCTGCACATCGTGCGCAACCATCCGCAAGCCGATCGCGATGAAATCCGTGACCTGATCTCCGGCAACTACTGCCGCTGCACCGGTTATCACGCGATCGTCGATGCGATCGAAACGGTGCTGCGCGGCGCTGGCTCTGCGCTGGCCCAGGCCAAGCACAACGGAGGTTCACGATGAACGCACCGAACCTGACGCCGGTGGTCGCCGAAGACAACCGGGTGGCCAAGCCGGCCGACACCGCCGCCACGACCCGCTACATCGGGCAAAGCGTGCCGCGCAGCGGTGCGCGCAAGTTGTTGCAGGGGCGTGGCGCTTATCTGGATGACATTCGCGTACCGCGCCTGGGCCATGTGGTGTTCGTACGCAGCCCGCATGCCCATGCGCGCATCGTCAGCCTGAACCTGGATGCAGCGCGCAAGCAACCGGGCATCATCGCCGCGGTCGATGGACGTGCCCTGGCCGAATACTGCACACCGTGGATCGGCGTACTGGGCCACCTGAAGGGCATCAAATCCGCCGAGCAGCATGCGATCGCAATCGATCGTGCCTGCTGGCAGGGTGAGGCGGTCGCCGCCATCGTCGCCGAAACCCGCCGCCAGGCCGAGGACGCGCTCGATCATGTGCAGGTCGAATGGGATGTGCTGCCCGCGGTCACCGACATGCGCGCTTCGCTCGCCGGCGAGCAGGTCATCCATCCGCAACTGGGTGACAACATCTGCTTTCATCGCGAACTGGTCACTGAGGGCTTCGACGAGGCCTTTGCCAGCGCCGACCTGGTGCTGGAGAAAACCTACGACTTTGCCCGCCACACCGGCGTCACGAACGAACCGCGCGCGATCCTGGCCGACTACAACCCGGCCGAGCACTCCATCACCGTGTACCACGCCACGCAGGCGCCGAACATGATGCAGGACATCTTCTCGCGCCACCTCGGCATCCCCGAGTCCAGCGTGCGGGTGGTCTGCAAGGATGTCGGCGGCTCGTTTGGCATCAAGGTGCATGTCTACGCCGACGAAATGGCCACTGCCGCGCTGTCAGTGATGCTGCGCCGGCCAGTCAAGTTCATCGCCGACCGGATGGAGTCCTTCCTGACCGACATTCATGCGCGCGAACACACCGCGAAGGTGCGGATTGCCTGCACGAAGGACGGTGACATCCTCGGCTTCGACCTGGACGATCTGACCGGCATCGGCCCGTATTCGGTCTATCCGCGCACCTCGGGCATCGAAGGCAATCAGGTCGTCAACCTCACCGGCGGGCCCTACAAGCACAAGCAGTACCGCGCCAACCTGGATGTGGTCTTCACGAACAAGAACGTCACCTGCCAGTACCGCGCGGTCGGCCATCCGATCGCGGTTGCGCTCACCGAAGGCATCGTTGATGAGGCGGCCCGCGCCCTGAAAATGGATCCGGCCGAGTTCCGGCGTCGCAACCTGATCGCCGACGACGCCTATCCGTACACCTTCCCGTCGGGCCTGAAGTTCGAGAAGCTGTCGCATCATCAGTGTCTGGACAAACTGCTAGCGGCGATGGACTACGACGGGCTGCGTGCCGAACAGGCGCAACTGCGCGAAAAAGGCATCCACCGTGGCATTGGCCTGGCCGCGATGATCGAAGTCACGAATCCGTCGCCGGCCTTTTATGGCGTGGGCGGTGCGCGCATCTCGGCACAGGACGGCGCGACGATCCGCCTGGATCCGGCCGGCATGATCAACGTGCTGGTCAGCGTCACCGAGCAAGGTCAGGGAACCGAGGCAGTATTTACGCAAATCGCGGCCACCGCGGTCGGTGTCGGCGTCGACAAGGTGCGTGTGGTCACCGGCGACACCGCGATCACGCCCTATGGCGGCGGCACCTGGGCATCGCGCGGCGCCGGCATCGGCGGTGAGGCGGTGCTGCAGGCCGGCAAGGCGCTCAAATCGAACATCCTGGACATCGCCGCGGCTATCTTGTCGCAGGACAAGGCCACGCTCGATGTGCGGAACGATCAGGTCGTGGATCGCGCCACCGGTGAGCACAAGATGCCCTTGTCCGAGCTCGGCCGGGTGGCGTACTTCCGCCCGGACACCTTGCCGATGAACTTTCAGTCGGAACTCACCGTCACGCGCCACTACACGCCGCGCGAGTACGGCTTCACGTTCACCAACGGCATTCAGGCTTCACTGGTCGAGGTCGACCTGGACACCGGCTTCGTCAAGCTGCTCAAGCACTGGTGCGTCGAGGACTGCGGCACCGTCATCAACCCGATGCTGGTCGACGAGCAGATCCGCGGCGGCATCGTACAGGGCATCGGCGCCGCGCTGTTCGAAGAATGTGTGTACGACGAATCCGGCCAGTTGCAGAACGGAACGATGGCCGATTATCTGGTGCCCATGTCGGCTGAAATGCCCGATATCGAGGTCGGCCACGTCGAGACGCCCACCCGCACCTCGGAGCTCGGTGCCAAGGGCGCCGGCGAGGCAGGCACCGCAGGCGCACCGGCGGCAATCATGAACGCGATCAACGACGCGCTCGCCCCGTTTGGTGCCAACGTCGCTGCACAGCCGTTCACGCCGCAACGCATCCTGCGCGCGCTCGGCAAGGTTTGATGCCCGGGGCCGCCCGCTCCAAGTCGCCTGGCACAGTTCAGGCGACGAAGCCGGCGGCACGAGCCTCCGGCCGCTCGCGGGCCACCGGCGCCCGGCTCGAGCCCGGCGCCCGGCGCAAGCAGATCCTGGATGCAGCGATCAAGTACTTCGCCGAGGCCGGCTTCGGCGTGCAGACCCGCGAACTGACTCGCCGGATCGGCGTCTCGCAGCCGCTGCTGTACCGCTACTTTCCGTCCAAGCAGGATCTGATCGAGGCGGTGTTCGACGAAGTCTTCATGAAGCGCCTCAGCGACGACTGGATCGTGCTGTTGCAAGACCAGTCACGGACCTTGCGCGAGCGGCTGATGCGCTTTTACGTGGATTACGCCAAGACCACTTACCGGCCCGAGTGGATTCGTATCTACATGTACGCCGGCCTTGCCGGTGAACGCTTCAATCGCACCTATCTGGCCCTGCTGCGTCGCAAGCTGCTGTCGGTCATGTGCACCCAGTTTCGCCGGGAATTCCTGTCCGACTCCCAGCTAAAGCTCGCCGGGCCGATCTCGGCGCGGGAAACCGAACTGGTCTGGAACCTGCACGGCAGCATGTTCTATTGGGCAGTCCGGCACAACATCTTCGGCGCACGCGCAGCGTTGTCGTTCGAGACCCGAACTGGCGACGCGATCGATCTGTTCCTGAGCGGAGCGCG
>Ga0222714_10005203_pt1 | contig 12460 bp, 8 predicted proteins | sample C33_3DmetaG_FD_165048 | JGI IMG/M metagenome (GOLD analysis project Ga0222714, IMG submission 165048) | Estuarine water microbial communities from San Francisco Bay, California, United States - C33_3D | ecosystem: Environmental > Aquatic > Marine > Unclassified | place: USA: California... | reverse complement strand
GTCATGGCCACGGTCACGTTGATGATCCACTAACACGGTGAGATTCTGAATCTCCCATCCCTTGCGCTCGGCATACATTCGGATTGTCATCGATGTGCACGCAGCAAGTGCCGCACCGACGAGATCAAGAGGATTGGGGCCGAGGTTGTCACCACCAAGGCGCTCAGGTTCATCACTGATCAGCCTGTGTGAGCCCATCGTTACCTCGTTCACATATCGGCCATTGCCGGACTCAACTGCACGAACGTAAGGAGTTCTGTTCATAAGAAATGACGGTACCAGTCGGAGGTTTCACTCCGCGATACTGCGATAATCCAGCCTGATGTCATCCCCAACCACATCTTCGAACGAAAGCCGCTCGAACACTCCTCGAGTCATCCGACCGCTCGTCGACTTCTTACATAAAGAGGCCAGCGCAGGCATTCTTCTTATCGCTGCTGCAGTGGTTGCGATCATCTGGGCGAACTCACCTTGGCACGAGTCATACCACGACTTATGGAACGCGCACATTGGTATCGATATCGGTGGTCACCAGCTGGACCTCAACCTTCGTGAGTGGATCAACGACCTTGGAATGGTGTTGTTCTTCTTCGTCGTAGGTCTTGAAATTAAGCGCGAAATCACTGACGGCGAACTGCGCGACCCGCGCCAAGCGGCACTTCCGATCATCGGAGCATTCGGCGGAATGATCGTCCCGGCCGCAATCTTTGCGCTCCTCAATCTCGGAGGCGAAGGATCGAGTGGGTGGGGAATTCCTATGGCCACCGACATCGCCATCGTTGTTGGCATCGTCACATTGTTGGGAACACGAGCCCCATCGTGGGCAAAAATTTTTCTACTTGCGCTTGCCATCGTCGATGACATTGGCGCAATCGTCGTCATCGCAGTGTTTTACTCAGACGGCGTTTCATTCGGATGGCTTGGAATTGCAATCGGTTCATTCATTCTTGCGGTGGCGATGAAGAATCGAGTTCCATTTATCAGCGCCTACCTCGCCATTGGCGGCTTGTGCTGGTTCTCGTTGCTGCAAGCACATATTCACCCGACCTTGGCCGGTGTTGCTTTTGGCCTCCTCGCCCCTGTCCGACCACGTCAAACTCGGGTACTGATTGATGAAAACGCTCTCAATGAGCATCCTGGCTACGACGCAGCCTTCAAACTCTCACGGCAAGCTCGAGAGAGCGTGTCCATTGTTGAGTGGCTCGTGCATCGGCTTCACCCCTGGTCAGCATTCGTTGTCGTTCCCGTCTTTGCTCTCGCAAACGCCGGCGTGAGGATCGAAACATCAGAGTTGGGAGGCATGGTCACGAATACCGTCACTTGGGGGGTCATTCTCGGCCTAGTGGTCGGCAAAACCATTGGCATTTCATCGTTCACGCTTCTCGCAGTGGCTACCAAAATTGGCCGCCTGCCAAGGGGTGTCACACCACGGTACGTGATTGGCGCTGGAGCGCTTGGCGGTATTGGTTTCACGGTGTCGTTGTTCGTCACCGAACTTGCATTCGGCGAGTCAATTCTTGCTGAGGATGCTCGCCTTGGAGTCGTCATCGCATCTCTCATCGCAGCCCTACTCGGTTCGGCGATCATGGTGCCAGGTCAAGTTGATGAAGATTGACGATCGCTCGTGATCACAGAGCTCTTCGTCTACGGGACCTTGCTACCCGGCGACGTGCGATGGCCCCTGCTTGAGCAGTTCGTCACCGGTGAAGGACATCCCGATGAGGTGACCGGCTTGCTGTACGACACCGGGCTCGACTATCCAGCCGCAATATTTGATGAGTCTTCAACCAGTCTCATTTACGGTCGTCGCTACACCCTTCGACTTGAGTCGATCGACGAAGCGCTGAGAAAACTCGACATCGAAGAAGACACCGTTGACGGCCTGTACACCCGAGTCGAGGTGACTACACGGTCTGGGGCGCCCTGCTGGGCGTATGCGTACGGAACCGGGCTTGATCTCACGCCAATTCCCTCAGGAAACTGGTTTGACCGGCCGACTCGCACGGCCTGACATCACGAGGCGTAGAACTGTTCAGCAACAGCGAGCACCGCAGAGACATGGGCATCGAGTTCTTCATCGCTTAATGAGGGGCCGAGTTCAACGGTAAAGCCAGTTCCGTCGCCCGTGGTCACCGTTCGCGACCACATTGACGCCGTACCGGTGTAGGTCCCGCCGGTGACTTGCAGGAGCGGAAGGCCAGAAATTTCCGCGTACAGAGCCCTGATCTCACCGTTTCGTCCACCAGTTGGGGAGATCCTGAACAAGTCTTGGTGGTACCACAACACAAGATCCGGATTAACAACTTCACCGAGCATCACCATCGCAGCGGTTTCGGACTCGCTAGCGGCGCTCGGACCCGCATATTGCCAATTTCCTGGTTCGGCGAGAGGAGCCCATTGGTGCGGAAAGTTTCGATTGAGATCGACTCCATTTGCGTTGTGCCGCTGCTGTAGAGCATTCCCATCAGGATTAATCGTTGGAACCAACCATAATTCAACTCCTGCTGGAACCGGCCGGTCGATTAACTCATTCACGATGGCAATTCCTGCGTCTTCATCTCCGTGGATTGAGCCGATCAGCAACAAGCGAGCTCCCCCTCGATCACCATGACGAATGACCGTCAACGGTTCGTTTCGTGCCGACACACCAAACACGATTGGCGTGTCACTCGGAAGGCCAGAGCGGTCAATCGTCGTTTGATCAATTTTCGCAAGTGTCGTTGAAGTCGTTGTCGGACGAAGCGTCGTCGTTGTCGATACCGATGTCGGCGACACCGTGGTAGTCGGGGGTACTACAGCAGCTGTAGTCGTCGGGGAACCGTCAGCGACACGCTCCTGCGATAGTTGCTGTGAGGTCGCTATCGGCGCGGTAGACCCACCGCGCCGATCACCCGAACCGCAACCACTCAGCAGCAACAGAATCAACAACGAAATTTTGGTACGTCGGCGCATCACCTTCAAATGGTAAGTGTTTCCGCAACCGGTGTCCGTGTGGCAACGAATTTCACGATATTTGCTGTCGTTTATGGGAAATTCTGGGTGAACATTTTATGAACTCCGTCACACTGTTCGAAATTTCCTCCGATAACGTTCTCTCCGCAATTAGTCCAGGTGGCGCTTCGCCACCCCCTTACCCTCCAGGGAGAAACATGAAGAAGACTGCAACCAAGGTTGTCGCGTCGCTCTTTGCGTTTTCGCTCATCGCCGCAGCATGCGGTGGAAGCGATGACGCCGCAGACGCTCCAGCCGAAGAGTCAACCTCTGAAGAAGCATCTTCAGATGAAATTGTCGAGATCACCGTTACCGGACCAGAGCGCTCCGACGAGGAAGCTGGCGCAATCCAGCAAGTTCTCGGCGCATGGGGCGACGCCAATGGCGCATCCGTGACCTACATCGGTGACGCCGACTGGGAAGCCAACATCAACGTTCAGGTTGAGGCCGGTAACCCACCAGACATCTCGATCTTCCCGCAGCCAGGCAAGCTTGCAGACTTTGCAAATGCCGGCTACATCGTTCCTCTGTCGGCTGACACAGATGCAGCCATCGAGTGGGCAGACGCATGGAAGACCTTCGGCAACGTTGACGGCGTTCAGTTCGGCGTTCCAATGAAGTCCGACCTTAAGTCACTCGTGTGGTACTCACCAGCTCGCTTTGCAGCAGACGGTTACACCGTTCCTGAGACCTTCGATGACTTTGTTGCTCTCGTTAACGACATCACCGCAGCTGGTGGCTCAAAGGCACTCTGCGTCGGAATCGAGTCAGGTCAGGCAACTGGCTGGACCTACACCGACTGGGTGGAGGAAATGGTTCTCCGTCAGTCAGGCGCTGAGGTTTATGACCAGTGGGTCGCCGGCGACGTGAAGTTCTCTGACCCAGCAATCATGAAGGCCATGCAGTCAGTCATCGATCTCTGGACCGAGGACAACGTGTACGCATCAGCGGGCACGATCGCTGCAACGGCATTCCAGGACAACGGCCAGCCACTCGTTGATGGCGACTGCTACATGCACCGTCAGGCTTCGTTCTACTCGGCATTCATCCCAGAAGGCACCACCTTCGGTGATGGCGAGGGTGAAATTGACGTCTTCTACTTCCCAGACATCAATGGTGACGCACCAGTTCTCGGTGCAGGAACCCTCGCAGCTGCATTCAACGACAGCGCAAAGGTCATGGAGCTCATGGCGTACCTCGGCTCAGCCGCATACGCAGAAGCTCGCCAGACCACTCAGGCCGAGCTTAAGGGTGGTAACGGAGCACTCTCCGGATTCCTCTCAGCAGCACAGGGTCAGGACCCATCGGTCTACACCCCGCTTGAGCAGTCATTCCTCAGCGTTCTCGAGAACGCTCAGACCGTCCGCTTCGACGCATCTGACTTGATGCCAGCCGACGTCGGCGCAGGCACCTTCTGGACAGAGGGCACCTCGCTCGTCAACGGCGACATCGATGTGGCAACTGCTGCAGCGAACATCGACGCTTCATGGCCAGAGATGTGACATCCCTGGCAAACGAACTGCGTTTGTGAACTAGATTCGGGGTGCCGGCACATTGTGCTGGCACCCCGAACTTGTTTCTGCCCTATTCATTTAACGATCAAGGTCGAGATACCCCGATGAGCGACTTCCTTACCAAGCTGTTCAGCACCCTGCTCACTGTTGTAGTTGCGGTGCTCGCAAGTGGCGGCTTATGGATCGGCGCGAACCTTCTCTTCAACCAACTCCGTGCAAACTTTGTTCGGTATCGGGCGCTTGTGTGGGGCCTGCTTGGATTCGTTGGCGGAGTCCTCCTTTCGGGTAACCGACTTACCATCGCATCTACAAGCGATGGTGGGATCATTGCTCGTCTTGTTGCTTGGGGATGGCTCCCCGTGCTTCTCGCATTAGCCGCATCTGCGATTGGCACGGTTCTCGCAACCGTGTCGTCACTCCGTATTCGCCTCGCAGTTGGTGCTGGAGGTCTTGGCGTAATTGGCCTTGTTGCTGGCCTCCTCATTGTTGACTCGGCCCAACCAGCGATTTCAATTGCCTCGCTCGTCGCTTCCACCGCGGTGGGTGCAGGTATTGGCGCAGTGGTGTACAAGTCGTCCTCCCGGACATCGTCAAGTGCAATCCTCATCGGCGCCGCACTTGGCTGGATGATCGGCGCATGGGCGATCCCAGAGCTCGGCAACGGGACAACAGCGTGGTCAGGCATTGCGCTGATGGTTCCATGTGCACTCCTCGGAACGCGCTCAGCGCTTCTCAGAATCCCAGACCAAACTGAGCGCAATCAACTTGATCAGCGTTCACGAAGCATCATCTTTCTCGGACCTGCGCTGCTGTTCATCTTTGCAGCACTGGTCGTGCCAACGATTCGGACGCTCTATCTCTCGCTTCTCGATCGGAAGAGCGAGTCGTTTGTCGGAATCGACAACTACATCTCGATCTTCAAAGACCCGAAGGCACTTAACCTCTCCGAATGGCAAGCCATTTTCGGCAGCAGGCTGTTTTGGGCTGCATTGATCTGTTTTATTGCCTTCGTGATCCTTGCCATTCGAGCCCGACGCCAGACCGGCCATCTAGTGGAATTTGGAAGTGCATCATCTGGCCCACTCATTGCCGGAATCGTTCTCCTCGGTTTCGCTGTGTTCACCGCGCTGCGCGGAACGCTCATCAATAACTTGTGGTGGGTACTTGCGGTCACATTGCTCTCGACATCATTTGGACTCGCAATCGCCGTTCTTGCCGATGGAATTCGCCTTGAACGAGTCGCCAAAGCGATCATCTTTATGCCAATGGCTGTTTCGCTCGTTGGAGCGTCGGTGGTGTGGCGGTTCATGTATATCGCTCGTGACTCATCAAAATCACAGACAGGTGTGATCAACGCCCTCTGGGTCGGGCTCGGACGACTCAGCACAGGTTCAGGACTTCCGACGCTCATTTTCGGACTTGTCGTGCTCGCCATTCTTGGCGCTCTCCTCGTATTCGCCGCAAAGTCACTTGCGTCAGGTAACAACGGGAGAGCTGTTGCCCCGCTTGTCGCTGTCGGCTTACTTGGCTGGTTTTCATGGAGATACTGGGGCATCACGGGTGATGGTGTCGGCGGATTCCGGTTCAACGGTTCTGGTCAGCAAGTTGCTGCACCCATTTACTTCGTTCAGGAACCTCCGTTCAACAACTTCTGGTTAATGGTGGTTCTCATCTGGATTCAAACCGGATTTGCGATGGTCATTCTTTCGGCAGCAATCAAAGCAGTGCCCACCGAACTCCTTGAGGCTGCCCGTGTTGATGGGGCCTCGACGAGCCAAATTTTCTGGAAAGTGACGCTCCCACAAATTTCGACAACCATCGGCGTTGTCGTTACCACGCTCATCGTTCTCGTCATGAAAGTGTTCGACATCGTGAAAGTCATGACAAATGGCACGCTTGGTACTGAGGTGCTCGCGAACAACATGTATCGAGAAGCCTTCTCAAACTTCAATACTGGAGTTGGAGCTGCCCTCGCCGGTCTCATTTTCTTCTCAGTGCTTCCAGTGATGTTTGTCAACATCCGCCGAATGCAGAGGGAGGACTGAGATGTCAATGACCATGAACTCACGCAGAAGTCCGATCGATCGGATCTACGGCCTTCTGCGGTCGATCCCTGTTGGAGTGCTGTGGCTCATCGTCATCGTGTGGTCAGTGCCAAGTGTCAGCCTCTTCCTTAACTCGTGGCGCTCACGTGATGCCCAACGAAATAGCGGCTGGTGGACGATTAAGCCGGGCGACCTCACGCTCGATAACTACGACTACATTTTCAATGCATCCGCTGCCGGCACCATTGGAGAATCGTTGATTAATTCAATGGCGATTGCGGTTCCAGCAACGATCATTCCCATCGCAATCGCCGCGTTTGCAGCCTACGGATTCGCATGGATCGATTTCAAAGGTCGCAAAACACTCTTTATTGCAACCGTCTCTCTTCTCGCAATTCCGCTCCAGGTGGCATTGATTCCGCTGCTTCAGACATACGTCAATGGAGCGCACCTCACCTTGCCATTCATTGATAAGACGGTCACGATCATTCCGAATCTGGGACTCGTCAATACATCGACCGCGATCTGGCTCACTCACACAGGGTTTGCACTCCCCTTCGCAATTTTCCTGCTGCACAACTACATGTCATCGCTACCAAAAGACGTCTTTGAGGCTGCTCGAATTGATGGAGCAGATCACTTCACCATCTTCTGGCGGCTCGTGCTGCCATTGTCGCTGCCGGTGCTCGCGGCATTCGCAATTTTCCAGTTCCTTTGGACGTGGAATGACTTCCTGATTGCGAACACAATGGCTGGCACAAATCCTGATGCTCGACCAACCACTATTTTTGTCGCAACCCTTGCCGGCGATTTCGGAACCAACGAACACCTGCTCCCTGCGGCTGCGTTTGTTCAGTCATTTGTCCCTCTCATCGTCTTTTTCGCAATGCAGCGTTACTTCGTTCGTGGACTGCTCGCTGGCTCGGTGAAGGGATAGTCGCATTGCATCCAGCATTCGACCCAGCAAGGAATCGAGTCACCCGTGACCTCGGTGTCGCGATTCCTATCGTTCAAGCACCCATGGGGTGGATTGCACGCAGCCAACTTGCTTCAGCCGTGTCATCTGCTGGCGCCTGCGGAATCATCGAAACCTCATCTGGCGAACTTGAGGCGGTCAAAGAAGAAATTCGACGCATGCGCGACCTCACCGACAAACCATTCGGTGTGAATATCGCTCAAGCATTCGTGAAAGACCCACACATCACCGACTTTGTCATCGAGCAAGGCGTTCAATTTGTCACTACATCAGCGGGTTCACCCACCAAGTACACCTCAACGCTCAAGGCGGCTGGGCTGACGGTGTATCACGTCGTGCCCACCCTGCAGGCAGCATTGAAGGCGGTTGATGCTGGGGTTGATGGGCTTGTCGTCGAAGGCGGAGAAGGTGGAGGGTTCAAGAGCCCCACCCCTGTCTCGACGATGGTCTTGCTGCCGCTCATCAAATCTCGTGTTGAGGTGCCAATTATTGCGGCCGGTGGAATCTGCGACGGAATGACGATGGCCGCAGCATTTGCTCTCGGTGCTGACGGAGTTCAGATGGGTACCCAAATGGTGGCAGCAGCAGAGTCACCGGTTCACGACAACTGGAAACACGCCATTATCAATGCAGCTGAGACTGACACAGTATTTCTCAACGAACGTTTCTCGCCGGCATTGCGGGCACTACGCACTAGTCGATCCGAGGGACTGATTGGCGCCGACCACAACGTGTTCAACGATTTCGGAAACGCAAACGATCTGTACTTTGGCGGAGATATGGACGCAGCTCTCGCCCTCACTGGTCAGGTTGCCGGACGAATTGACCGCATTCGTTCAGTGAGCGAGATCATCTCTTCGACCGTTTCTGAATTTGCAGAAACCGTCAACCGCCTTTCGTAGCTCGGCTACTCACCTCGATACTGAGGTTCACGACGTGACGCAAACGCATTAATTCCTTCGCGGCCATCAACCGTGCCCATCGTCTTCACGATCTCTTGCGCCTCACGCTCACCAGCCTCTTCAAGGGATGACTCGTAACCCTCATAAATGAGTCGTTTTGCGACACCAATCGAACGAGCAGGACCAGAAGCAAATCCCTGAGCGATCGATGATGCCATCTGATCTACCTCATCATCGGGAACCACCATATTGACGAGACCCCAGTCGAGGGCTTCTTGGGCGCTCAACACTCGGTTGGTGAGAGTGAGTTCCATCGCACGACGCAACCCAATGTGCCGAGCAAGAAAATATGTCGACGTGCCATCGGGGGTCATCGCCGCTTTGGTGTAGCCCATCGTGAACTTTGCAGACTCACCCGCGACCACGAGGTCAAATGCACACATAAATGACAGACCGGCGCCTCCGGCTGCACCTCTTACACCAGCAACAAAAGGCTTTGGCACTCGATTCATTCGATAGGTGGCGGCGTGGTAGTCAACGAGCAAACCTGACGCAGTTGCCGGCAACCCATCTCCAAACGAATCAAATTCTTTTAGGTCTCCACCAGCACAGAACACTTTGCCATCAGCAGTGACGGACACCGATTTGACCGCAGAGTCATGTTCAATCGAAATCATCACATCTCGAATGTCCTTCGAGAAATCAAGATTCATTGCATTAGCGCCCTCGGGACGGGTGAGTCGAAGATGAGCGACTCCGTCTACGACGGTGTAGGTCATTGTGGTGAGATTCATCTCACCACAATGACACCTCAGCCCAGTTCACGAAGAAGGCGGACCGAACTTACCTGCTGTGCAACACCAAGCTCTTGGGCAAATACTGCAATGCGTAGTTCTTCGATGCCGAACGACAGTTCTCTCAGGCTGTTCGGTTCGGCACCACGTGGATACTCGGCAAGCCGCTCAGCGAATCGCTGTTCAACCGGCCTCACCTCTGCCATTCGAGCAAGATCACGATCGACACGTCCAGCGAGATGCTCGAGGCGATACAGAACCCCACGCACCCAGCGATGCAGATCACCGATGCGAGTAGTTCCCACTCGTTCGAGCATTCCTGGGCCAACGAGGCGCTCAATGTGGTCGTGGGCATCCGATCGCGTGCGGGCAGCTCCTGGAGCTCGCAACTTCTCGAGCGAACCCATCACATCTCGAGCCACGTCGACAATTTCTAAACCCGCCTGCACAATGTCAACGAATTCAACTGGGGCCTCTTGGCGCATCGCCTGACACAGCACGTCAAACTCGTCAGCCGATCTGCTCACTCCGCGTTCGCGAATGACCCGATCAGCAATCGCCGTAATCGAATCATCTAACAGCGCCTCAACGCCGAGTCCCACTACTGAAAGGCCGAGTTGACGATCGTTATCAATCATCCGTCGAACTGCCCCACGTGCCGGACTTGCAGCAAGCAACAGCAAACGACGAACACCTTCGTGCAGAAGTCGCTCGGCCAGCAGTTGATCGGTCACCAAGCGAAGTGAAACGCTGTCGCCGCGGTCAAGCAGGGTCGGGTACGCCCGGAGCGTCTCGTTTCCGTCAGTCCATTCGAGTACTTCGGGAAGTGTGCCCACATCCCAGTGAATGATTCCGCTTCGTTCGTCAATCGGTGCGGCCGAGGCCAACATTTGGCGAGCCGCCGGACGAACGACATCGCGAATACTGCCAAGGTCGTCACCGAAGGCATGAACCTCTCCGTCGGAATCACTCACAACGATGTGCATGATGAGATCTGTTGGTAGTCGACGAACGTCAAATTGTTGAGCCGAAATTGAGACACCAGACGCCTCGCTCAAGGCAGACGCAAGAGCTTCAACGAACGAGCGACCATCGGGCTCTCCAATCAACTGCATTGCAGCCGCCAAGGTGTCAGCCGCAGGAATGAGTTGGCGGCGAAGTTCTTTTGGAAGGGAGCGAAATAACGCTTCTGCAAGATCAGGGCGGCGGCCCGGAACATGCCAGTCAAGGTTCGCCCCACTGAATTGATTCACTGCAACGAGTGGCAAGTGGAGTGTCGTGCCATCGAACGGACTGCCTGAATCGTGCCGGTAGGTGAGCATGTATTCAGCCCCGTCAACATCTAACCACACCTCAGGTGAGCCAGCGTCAAGCAACGTCATCGCCTCGGATTCTGGGAGATCTAACAACTCGGGAGAGATGGCTCGTTGGTCACGCCACCAACGATCAAAATGCCGTATTGAGGTCACGCTCTCTGGGATCACGTTGTCATACAGGTGCCGCAAATCGGCTACCCCTCCCGGAGAACCTCGTCTGCTGCGCTCGCCGATCTGCTCCCACTCATCAAGCCGAGCGCTATTGCGGGAAATGAAACGTTGTCGTCGTCGCCATCGTTGGTCGACTTCTCCCGCAATGAGGGCACGCTCAATAAAAAGTTGACGTGCCACTGCCCTGTCGACATTCGACAGAGCGATTCGGCGACCCTCAACGATCGTGAGGCCATACAGCGACACTCGTTCAGGGATGACTGCTCGTCCGGCTTTTGCATCCCACTCAGGTTCGCCATACGAACGACTCACTAAATCACCAGCAATTGGTTCAATCCATGCCGGCTCGATGACTGCGACACGTCGAGCCCGAAGTCGATCGGTTTCCACAACCTCTGCGGCAACAACCCACTCTCCACCCGCTCGGCCAATCGCTGAGCCCGGTACAACCTCAAACCGAGCCCCTCGAGCCCCCTGATACTCAATCCGTGTGCGCCGCTCGCGTTGTACCCGACGATCATCTCGCCGACCGACGTTCGACAGAAGTCCTGAGAGCACCGCCTGGTGAACACGATCTGGATGGCCCAATTCTGTTCCGGGGCGGATCCCAATCTGACCGGAAACCTGGCGAAGTTGGCTGTAGAGATCACGCCATTCGCGCACCCGGAGCCAGTTCAGATACTCGTCGCGGCACATACGCCGAAATGCATTTCCTGACAGTTCACGTTGGTGCTCGTTGACGTAATCCCATAGGGCGACAATGCTGAGCAGGTCCGAGCCTGGGACGATGAACCGGCGATGAAATTCGTCGGCACGATCACGGTGCTCACGCGGCCGCTCCCGAACGTCTTGTATCGACAGCGCGGCCGCGATGACAAGCACCTCACGTACACAACCATGACGTTCTGCAGCAAGAATCATCCGAGCAATCCGTGGGTCAATTGGTAGTCGAGCAAGTTTTCGGCCAATTGAGGTCAACCGGTACGTGCCGTCATCAGCCGAGCTAAGCGCGCCCAGTTCGTCTAATAGTCGATAGCCATCTCTCACCATTGATGATTCTGGAGCTTCGATGAACGGGAAATCAGAAATATCACCTAATCGGAGATCTGTCATTTGCAGAATGACCGATGCGAGGTTTGTCCGCAATATTTCTGGTTCGGTGAACTCTGGGCGCGATTCGTGGTCTGCTTCGTCCCACAAACGAATACATATTCCCGGGGCAACTCGACCGCACCGACCAGCCCGCTGTGCTGCTGAAGCCTGCGAGATGTTTTCTATTGGAAGCCGCTGAACCTTCAACCGTCGCGAATATCGACTTACTCGTGCCATTCCGGTATCAATCACGGCTCGAACTCCCGGAACGGTGATCGATGTCTCGGCGACGTTTGTTGCAAGAACAACGCGACGACCAGGGTGTGCAGCAAACACTCGTTGCTGTTCGGCGGCAGATAACCGGGCATACAGCGGCAAAATTTCGGTTCGGGGAAGATTCAGATCGCGTAAAGCATCCGCTGTGTCGTGGATCTCCCGCTCACCTGACAGAAACACGAGGATGTCGCCATCGGTTGATCTTGAAAGTTCCTCGACGCCATCGATAATTGCTTGCACTTGATCGATGTCTTCAGCAACTGGCCGATAACGAATTTCAACCGGATATGTCCGCCCCTCAACCGCGAAAACCGGCGCTGGATCTCCGTCAGAAGCAGCGAAATGCTCTGCGAACCGTTCCGTGTCAATTGTTGCTGAGGTGA
>Ga0222714_10005202_pt1 | contig 12463 bp, 6 predicted proteins | sample C33_3DmetaG_FD_165048 | JGI IMG/M metagenome (GOLD analysis project Ga0222714, IMG submission 165048) | Estuarine water microbial communities from San Francisco Bay, California, United States - C33_3D | ecosystem: Environmental > Aquatic > Marine > Unclassified | place: USA: California... | reverse complement strand
CCAGTTCATGGACCAGACCAACCCGCTCGCCGAGATGACGCACAAGCGTCGCCTGTCGGCGCTCGGGCCGGGGGGTCTGACGCGTGAGCGTGCGGGCTTCGAGGTTCGCGACGTTCACTATTCGCACTATGGGCGGATGTGCCCGATCGAGACCCCGGAAGGTCCGAACATCGGCCTCATCACGTCGCTCACGACCTACTCGCGCATCAACGATCTCGGCTTCGTCGAGACGCCGTACCGGAAGGTCAAGAACGGTAAGGTCACCAACGAGATCGAGTGGCTGAGCGCGAACGAGGAAGAGGAAGCACGAATCGCGCAGGCGAACGCCCCGCTCGACGACAAGGGCAACTTCCAGAACGAGTTCGTGCTGTGCCGTGCCCGCGGTGACTTCCCGCTGCTGCGGCCCGCGGACATCGACTACATGGACGTCGCGCCGGACCAGCTGGTTTCGGTGGCGGCTGCGCTCATCCCGTTCCTGGAGCACGACGACGCGAACCGCGCGCTGATGGGTTCCAACATGCAGCGCCAGGCGGTCCCTCTTCTGTACACGGATGCTCCGCTGGTGGGCACCGGACTCGAGGCCAAGGTCGCGTCCGACTCCGGGGCCGTGATCACCGCGCGCCGGGGTGGCTCGGTGGTCCATGTGACGGCGGACGAGATCGTAATCGATACCGGTTCGGGTGCCTCGGGGGCCGATCAGCCCCTGGCCAAGCTCGCCCAGTTCGACCGTTACCGCCTCCGGAAGTACTGGAGGACGAACCAGGACACCGCCATCAACCAGCGTCCGCTGGTTCGCATCGGCGAGGAAGTGAAGCCCGGCGACATCATCGCCGACGGCCCGAGCACCGATGCGGGCGAGCTCGCGCTCGGCCGCAACGTGCTCGTGGCGTTCATGCCGTGGTACGGCTCGAACTTCGAGGACGCGATCGTCATCAGCGAGAGGCTGGTCAAGGACGACGTCTTCACCTCGATCCACATCCAGGAGCTCGAGCTCCACGTCCGCGACACCAAGCGCGGTATGGAGGAGATCACGCGAGAGATCCCCAACGTGGCCGAGGAGAGCCTCGTCGATCTCGACGAGCGCGGCATCGTCCGCGTGGGCGCGCGTGTCAAGGCGGGCGACATCCTCGTCGGAAAGATCACGCCGAAGGGCGAGACGGAGCTGTCTCCCGAGGAGAAGCTCCTGACGGCCATCTTCGGTGAGAAGGCCAAGGATGTGAAGGACTCGTCCCTGCGTGTGCCCCCCGGAATGACCGGAACCATCATCGACGTGAAGATCTTCTCGAGGCGGATCGACGATCCGCTCCTCGAGAAGGAGCACGGGGCGAAGATCGGCGACCTCCGCGCCATGGAGCGTGAAGAGATCCAGCGCATCAACGACGCTCGCGACGACGAGCTGCGCGAATCGCTCCAGCGCCAGACGGTCGCGCTGATGCTCAAGAAGGGCACGGTCGAGCCGGTTCTCGACGAAGGGACCAAGCTCAACAAGGAGCTCATCGAGGGACTCCAGTTCCGCAAGCTGGATCTGTCGACGCTCAAGGTTCAGAACAAGGACGCCAGCGAGCGCATCCGTCGTCTCATCGACGAGGCGGCTTCGCGGGTGCAGCGGGTCAAGGAGAAGACCGAGGAGCAGATCGACAAGGTCTTCCAACCGGACGAGCTCCCGCCGGGCGTCGTGCAGCTGGTCAAGGTCTACGTCGCCGAGAAGCGGAAGATCTCCGTCGGCGACAAGATGGCCGGACGCCACGGTAACAAGGGCATCATCGCCCGGATCGTGCCTGAGGAGGAGATGCCGTTCCTCCCCGACGGTACGCCGGTCGAGATCGTTCTGAATCCCCTCGGCGTGCCGTCCCGCATGAACGTGGGGCAGATTCTCGAGACGCACCTCGGCTGGGCAGGTCGGGTCCTCGGTTTCGAGGCGAAGACGCCCGTCTTCCAGGGTGCGACGGAGAACGAAGTCGGCGCCCTGCTGAAGCTCGCCGGGCTCCGGTGGGTCGACGGCGCGCTCGGGCTCGCGGCGCAGTCGCCCACGAGCCTCGATGACATCGAGACCATGACCCAGATCGCCGCCCAGCTCCCCGTTGTGATGACGGCGAGCGAGGAAAGTGCGGATGGGGCCGCCGCCCTGGTTCGCTCGCGCGGCATCGGTCAGTCGCTCGACGCCTACCTGTCGATCAAGCTCACGAAGAAGCAGGAGAAGTTCTTCTCCAACGTCGTGGACTTCCTGCTCGCGGCGGCCGAGGAGGTCTCGGAGCGCAAGGGAGAGAAGATGTCCGATCTCTTCCCCGCGATTCAGAAGCTCAAGGGTCGTTCGAGCGTGAAGTCGGGGCTCGACGATGCGGTCATCGAACTGCTGGAGTACGCCGAGATCTTCCCCAACGGGAAGATCTGGCTGCGGGACGGACGGAGCGGACGCCGCTTCGACTTCCCGGTCACCGTCGGCGCGATCTACATGCTCAAGCTGAGCCACCTCGTGGACGACAAGATCCACGCGCGCTCGATCGGTCCGTACTCTCTCGTGACGCAGCAGCCGCTGGCCGGTAAGGCCCAGTTCGGCGGGCAGCGCTTCGGGGAAATGGAGGTGTGGGCGCTGGAGGCGTACGGTGCGGCGCACACGCTGCAGGAGATTCTCACCGTCAAGTCGGACGACGTGCAGGGCCGCTCGAAGGTCTACGAGGCCATCGTGAAGGGCGAAAACCTGCCGAAACCGGGCATTCCGGAGTCGTTCAACGTTCTCGTGAAGGAACTTCAGGCTCTCGGCCTGAGCGTGACGCTCGGGGAGGAAGAGTAAATGATCGATTTCCCCAGGACCCGGGATCAGCGGTCGGCGGATTTCGAGTACATCCAGGTGAGGCTCGCCTCGCCGGACGAGATTCGTTCGTGGTCGTTCGGCGAGGTTATCAAGCCGGAAACGATCAACTACCGCTCGTTCAAGCCGGAACGGGATGGCCTTTTCTGCGAGCGCATCTTCGGTCCGGTCAAGGACTGGGAGTGCCACTGCGGGAAGTTCAAGCGCATTCGCTTCCGGGGTCACGTCTGTGATCGCTGCGGGGTCGAGGTCACGCTCTCGAAGGTCCGGCGCGAGCGCATGGGCCATATCGAGCTCGCCGTGCCGGTGGCGCACATCTGGTTCTTCAAGACGCTCCCGAGCCAGCTCGGCTACCTGCTGGGCATGACGCTGCGCGACCTCGAGAAGGTCATCTACTACGCCGCGTACGTGGTCACGAATCCGGGCAAGCAGGAGGTCGAGTTCCAGCAGTTGCTCGACGAGGACGAGTACTACGACCTCCGCGTGAAGGCGCGCGAGGAAGGGGACGAGGAATTCAGGGCGGAGATCGGCGCCGAGGCTGCGCGCACGCTCCTTCGTCTGCTCGACAACCCCGACAAGAAGAAGATCAAGGACCGCAACGCGGACGGGCGTGGGCTGGATCGGCTCGCCGACTGGCTGCGGAACGAGATCGCGACGGAGACGTCCCAGCACCGCAAGAAGAAGAAGCTCAAGCGGCTCAAGGTCGTCGACGCCCTGCGCACCTCGGGTGACACACCCGACACGCGCAACAAGCCCGAGTGGATGATCCTGGACGTGATTCCGGTCATTCCGCCCGATCTCCGTCCGCTGGTGCCGCTCGACGGTGGTCGTTTCGCGACGTCCGACCTGAACGACCTGTACCGCCGGGTCATCAACCGGAACAACCGCCTCAAGAAGCTCATCGACATGCGCGCTCCGGAGGTCATCCTCCGCAACGAGAAGCGCATGCTGCAGGAAGCGGTCGACGCGCTCTTCGACAACGGCCGCCGCTCCAAGGCGATCCGCGGTCGTGGCAAGCGTCCGCTGAAGTCGCTCAGCGACATGCTGAAGGGCAAGCAGGGCCGCTTCCGTCAGAACCTGCTCGGAAAGCGCGTCGACTACTCCGGCCGTTCGGTCATCGTCGTCGGTCCGGAGCTCAAGCTCCACCAGTGCGGTCTGCCGAAGGCCATGGCCGTAGAGCTCTTCAAGCCGTTCATCATCCACGAGCTCGAGAAGCGCGGTGAAGCCGAGACGGTGAAGCGCGCCAAGAAGATCGTCGAAAAGAACGACCCCAAGGTCTACGAGGTCCTCGAGGACATCATCAAGGACCATCCGGTGCTGCTCAACCGCGCGCCGACGCTGCATCGTCTGGGCATCCAGGCGTTCGAGCCCGTGCTCGTCGAGGGCAAGGCGATCCGCCTGCACCCGCTGACGTGCGCGGCGTTCAACGCGGACTTCGACGGTGACCAGATGGCGGTCCACCTGCCGCTTTCGTACGAGGCGCAGCTCGAGGCTCGCGTCCTCATGCTCTCGTCGAACAACATCCTGCTCCCGTCGAACGGCCGTCCGGTGGCCGCTCCGACGCAGGACATGGTCATCGGCTCGTACTACCTGACCAACCCGGGTCTCCGTATCACGGACCTCGAGCGGGTGGCCACCGACGCCCAGATGCCGAAGAGCCGCCGTGACAAGGCGAACGAGGAGCTCGACCAGATTTACGCCGGAGCGCCGCGGTACTCGACCTACGGCGAGGTGGAGATGGCGCTCGCGCAGGATCGGGTGACGTTCCACGAGCCGGTCTGGTACTGGGTCGGCGAGGGCTTCGGCGGAGTCGAGCGGGAGGGCCGCTGGGAGCGGACCACCGCGGGTCGCGTGCTCTTCAATTCGATCATCCCCGATCAGCTCGGCTTCCTGAACAAGACGTTCGGGAAGAAGGAGCTCGGTGACCTCGCGTTCGAGTGCTTCACCGTGACCGGCCTGGGCCGGACCACGGAGTTCCTCGACGCCATCAAGGACTTCGGCTTCCGCTACGCCACCATGGGTGGCATCAGCGTCGGCATCGAGGACCTCGAGGTGCCGAACGAGAAGCGCGAGATCCTGAAGGACGCCGACGAGCAGGTCACCCGGTTCACCAAGGCCTACGCGAGCGGCTTCATCTCGAACGGCGAGCGCTACAACAAGGTCATCGACACCTGGACGCACGCGAACAACGACGTCGCCGACGCGATGGTGCGCCACCTGGAGCGGTCTCACGACGGCTTCAATCCGGTGTTCATGATGATGAACTCGGGAGCCCGCGGTAACCGCGACCAGATGCGTCAGCTGGCCGGCATGCGCGGCCTGATGGCCAAGCCGCAGAAGAAGCTCACCGGCGGCATCGGCGAGATCATCGAAAGCCCGATCAAGTCGAACTTCCGCGAAGGCCTCACGGTGGTGGAGTACTTCATCTCCACGCACGGCGCGCGGAAGGGCCTCGCGGACACGGCGCTCAAGACGGCCGACGCCGGATACCTGACGCGCCGTCTCGTGGACGTCGCGCAGGACATGACCATCACGACCGAGGACTGCGGGACGATCCTGGGCCTCGAGATGACCGCGCTGAAGGAAGGTGAGGACATCATCGAGCCGCTCGCGGACCGCATCGTCGGCAACGTGGCCCTCGAGGACGTGTATGATCCGATCGACGGCGAGCTGATCGTCGACGCGGGAACGCTCATCGACGAGGACGCCGCGGCAGCCATCGAGGATGCCGGGCTGCAGATGGTGAAGATCCGCTCCGTGCTCACCTGCGAGGCGAAGCGGGGTCTGTGCCAGATGTGCTACGGCCGCAATCTCGCCACCATGAAGACGGTCGACGTCGGTGAGGCGGTCGGGATCCTGGCGGCACAGTCCATCGGTGAGCCGGGCACGCAGCTGACCCTCCGGACGTTCCACATCGGTGGTACGGCGTCACGCATCGCCGCGCAGACGCAGCGCAAGTCGAAGATCGACGGCGTACTCGGGCTCGACCGCGTCACGATCGTGCAGACGCCGGACGAGACTCGGATCGTGACCTCGCGAGAGGGTGAGATCCTGCTCAAGACGCCGGAAGGTGCGGTGCGGAGCCGCCTTGCGGTACCGTACGGTGCGACCATCGCGGTCGAAGAGGGCCAGGAGATCAAGGCGGGCGACCTTCTGTTCAGCTGGGATCCGTACTCCGAGCCCATGGTGGCCGACTCGAAGGGCATCATCGAGTTCCGCGACATTGTCGAGGATCAGACGATGCGCGAGGAGCTCGACGAGTCCACGGGTCGTCGCCAGATGACGATCATCGAAGACCGGGAAAAGAAGCTTCACCCGACGATCGTCATTCGGAAGAACACCAAGAAGCGCGAAAAGCTGCGCGAGTTCATCGTTCCGGTGGGCGCCCAGCTCACCGTGCGTGACGGCGCGGAGGTCGAACTCGGTGACACCATCGCCAAGATATCGCGCGAGGTGTACAAGACGCGCGACATCACCGGCGGTCTGCCGCGGGTCGCGGAGCTCTTCGAGGCGCGTCGCCCGAAGGATCCGGCGGTCATCACGGAGATTGACGGGGTCATCAGCTTCGGTGACATCAAGCGTGGCAAGCGGCAGGTTCACGTCTCGCCGGAGCAGGGTGAGCCGCGCACGTACGACGTGCCCGTCGGCAAGCACATGCGCGTCCACACGGGCGACGTGATGCGCGCGGGTGACCGCATCTCCGAGGGACCCGTGAATCCGCACGACATCCTGGCCATCAAGGGGCCGCGGGCCGTGCAGGAATACCTCCTCAATGAGATCCAGGAGGTCTACCGCCTCCAGGGCGTGAAGATCAACGACAAGCACATCGGCGTGATCGTGCGCCAGATGCTGCAGAAGGTCCGCGTCACCGACGCCGGTGCGACGGAGCTTCTCGAGGGCGAGAACGTGGACCGCACCGAGTTCCGGAAGGTCAACAGCGCGGCGATCGCCGAGGGCAAGAAGCCCGCGCGCAGCGAGCCGCTCCTGCTCGGCATCACCAAGGCGAGCCTCACCACCGAATCGTTCATCTCCGCCGCCTCCTTCCAGGAGACGACCCGCGTGCTCACAGATGCCGCCGTCCGTGGCGCGCGCGACGAGCTCAAGGGTCTGAAGGAGAACATCATCATCGGCCACCTCATCCCGGCCGGTACCGGAATCCACCGGTATCAGAACGTGGAGTTCATGGTGGAGCAGTCGTACTACGACGAGGAGATCCTTCCCCTGACCGAACCGGGGGAGCTGGTCCCGGGTCTCGGCATCGAAGGGGACGACGACATCCTCGGGCTGGAGTAGTCGGCAGGGAGCGGGGCCCGGGTCGCGAGCGCGACCCGGGCCTTTCGCGTATCCGGAGGTCCTGTTGGGGGCATCGATCATCCTGGGCATCGCGGGCGGCAGCGCGTCGGGCAAGTCCGCCGTCGTGCAGCGTCTGGTGGAGATGCTGGGAGAGGGGCGCGCCGTGGTGATCAGCCACGACGCCTATTACCACGACCTGTCGTACCTGCCCCCGGAGCGTCGGAGCGAAATCAACGTCGATCATCCGGACAGCCTGGACACGGGTCTCCTCGTCGACCACCTCGGCGTCCTGCGCAGCGGGCGTCCGGTCGAGGTCCCCGTGTACGACTACGTGACGCAGACGCGCGCGGCGTCCGGCGTCCGGGTGCACCCGGTACCGGTCGTCGTGGTGGAGGGGCTGTTCACGCTCTTCGATGAGCGGCTCCGGGCCATGATGGACCTGCGTGCGTGGGTGGAGGTCCCGGCAGAGGAGCGCCTCCGGCGCCGGATCCACCGCGACGTGCGGGACCGGGGCAGGGTGCAGGCCGAGGTCGAACGGCTGCATGCGCGGGTCGTCCAGCCCATGCACGAGCGCTTCGTCGAGCCGACCCGGGTGCACGCGGATATGGTCATCGAGGGCGGTGGCCACAACCTCACTGCGATCCGCGGCCTCGCGGACCGGGTAGACGCGCTCCTGGGCGGCTAGTCGACCGGCTTGGCCGCCGGAGGGCGACGGTGTGACGCTGTGTACCGGGCCGTGCCGCCCCGGCCTTCGGGTGGCTCCGGATGTCCTGGAAGCCCCGGGCGTTCCGGGCCGGTCGACCCGTTGACACCCCCGACGCCCATTTCTACCTTTCCATGCTCTGTCGCACCGACGATCACGGTCAGATACGTGGTCGCCTGTTCGACGCGCAGCACGCAGGCGCATTCTTCACGGTAACGAGGGTACATGCCCACCATCAGTCAGCTCGTGCGCAAGGGCCGGAAGGCGCAGCAGAAGAAGAACAAGGCCCCGGCTCTGCAGCGGAACCCGCAGAAGCGGGGCGTCTGCACGCGCGTGTACACGACGACTCCGAAGAAGCCGAACTCGGCCCTCCGGAAGGTCGCTCGCGTACGGCTCACGAACGGCTTCGAGGTGACCGCCTACATCGGCGGCGAGGGCCACAACCTGCAGGAGCACTCGATCGTGCTCATCCGCGGGGGTCGCGTGAAGGATCTGCCCGGCGTCCGCTACCACATCATCCGCGGTACGCTCGACGCTTCCGGCGTCGAGGCGCGCCGTCAGGGTCGCTCCAAGTACGGGGCCAAGCGGCCCAAGTAAGGCGATAGATCAATGAGCCGTCGTTCCCGCGCTGAGAGGAGAGAAACTCCTCCCGATCCGAAGTTCGAATCCCGGACTGTCACGAAGTTCATCAACAACCTCATGGTCGACGGCAAGAAGTCGAAGGCCGAGAAGATCTTCTACGACGCGGTCGAGCTTCTGGAGCAGCGTTCCGGCCAGCCCGGCGTCCAGGTGTTCGAGCAGGCCCTGAACAACGCCAAGCCCGCACTCGAGGTGAAGAGCCGCCGCGTGGGTGGTGCCACGTATCAGGTCCCGGTCGAGGTTCGCCCCGATCGCCGCACCGCGCTGGCGAGCCGCTGGCTGATCTCCTTCGCCCGTTCTCGGGCGGAGAAGAGCATGGCCGAGCGCCTCGCGGGCGAACTCCTCGCGGCGAGCCGCGGCGAGGGCAGCACCGTCAAGAAGAAGGACGACACCCACCGCATGGCCGAGGCCAACAAGGCGTTCGCCCACTACCGCTGGTAGTCGTCACCACAGGACAGTTTCACGCAGCAGGCAGGACCGAAGCCCCGCGTCACGAGGGGGGCCACGGACAACAAGACGCGATGGCCCCCGGGTCGCCGAGGGGCCCTCTCCGGTTACCAGGGAGCGCGGACGGCTGCATGTCCGAAAGGACATACGGCGCAACGGACACGCTCCCTTTTTCATGGCCCTCCGGGGCCCTGGATGAACGAAGGAAAAGAGAAGAGATCAGATAGATGCCCAGGGTTACGCCACTTCCGCGCCTCCGCAACATCGGCATCATGGCGCACATCGATGCCGGCAAGACGACGACGACGGAGCGCGTCCTGTACTACACGGGCCGCGTCCATCGCGTCGGTGAGGTTCACGACGGCGCGGCGACGATGGATTGGATGGAGCAGGAGCAGGAGCGGGGGATCACGATCACCTCGGCCGCGACGACTGCCCAATGGACTCGTTTCGACACCGAGTTCCGCATCAACATCATCGACACCCCCGGCCACGTGGACTTCACCGCCGAGGTGGAGCGCTCGCTGCGCGTGCTCGACGGTGCGGTCGCGGTCTTCTGCGCTGTCGGAGGCGTCGAGCCTCAGTCCGAGACGGTATGGCGCCAGGCCGACCGCTACGGCGTTCCGCGCATCGCCTTCGTGAACAAGATGGACCGCATCGGCGCCGACTTCATGAATGTCGTCGGCATGATGAAGGACCGCCTGGGAGCGAATGCGTACCCGATCCAGTATCCGCTGGGCGAGGGCGAGCTCTTCACGGGCATGGTGGACATCGTCGAGCGCAAGGCGCTCATCTTCGAGGACGAGATGGGCTCGAAGATCACGGTCGGCCCGGTGCCCGACGCGCTCAGCGAGACTGTCGAGCAGCTGCGCCACGAGCTCCTCGAGGCCTCCGTCGAACACGACGACGCGCTCATCGAGAAGTACTTCTCCGGGGAGGAGCTGACCGTCGAGGAGTTTCGTCAGGCTATCCGGGCGGCGACCATCAAGGGCGTCATCTTCCCGGTCTTCTGTGGTTCGGCGTTCAAGAACAAGGGCGTCCAGGCGCTGCTCGACGGCGTCATCGACTACCTGCCGTCGCCGGTGGACGTGCCCCCCATCCAGGGGCACCTCCCGCACCACGACGAGACGTTCGACACGCGCGAGGCCCGTGACGACGCGCCGTTCTCCGCGCTCGCGTTCAAGATCATGACCGACCCCTACGTCGGTAAGCTGACCTTCTTCCGGGTGTACTCCGGATCACTGCCCGCGGGCAGCTACGTCCACAACGCCTCGAAGGACAAGCGCGAGCGTGTCGGCCGCATCCTCCAGATGCATGCCAACAAACGCGAGGAGCGTGAGGAGGTCTTCGCGGGTGACATCGCGGCGGCCATCGGGCTCAAGGACGTGAAGACCGGCGACACGCTGTGCGTCGAGACCGATCCGATCATCCTGGAAGCGATGAAGTTTCCAGAGCCGGTCATCGCCGTCGCCATCGAGCCGAAGACGAAAGCCGACCAGGACAAGCTCACGAACGGGCTGGTCAAGCTCGCCGACGAAGACCCGACGTTCCGCGTCTTCACCGATCCGGAGACGAATCAGGTCATCATCTCCGGCATGGGCGAGCTCCACCTGGAGATCATCGTCGACCGCCTCAAGCGTGAGTTCGGGGTCGAGGCCAATATCGGCCGTCCGCAGGTGGCGTATCGCGAGACGATCAAGAGCCGCGCGGAGAAGGTGGAAGGCAAGTTCGTCCGCCAGACGGGTGGTCGCGGTCAGTATGGTCACGTCGTGATCAACATCGAGCCTGCCACGCCCGGCGCCGGCTTCGTTTTCGAGGACCGGATCGTGGGCGGCACGATTCCGCGCGAGTACATCGGGTCCGTCGAGGCGGGAATCCGCGACTCGCTCGATACCGGCATTCTCGCGGGCTACCCGGTCATCGACGTGAAGGTCGAGCTGATCGACGGCTCCTACCACGACGTCGACTCGAGCGAGATGGCGTTCAAGATCGCCGGCTCGATGGCCTTCAAGGAGGGCATGCGCAAGGCGAAGGCCGTGCTTCTCGAGCCAATCATGGACGTCGAAGTCGTGACGCCTTCCGAGTACATGGGCGACATCATCGGCGACCTCTCCTCCCGCCGCGGCAGGGTGGGTGGCATGACCGAGCGCGCGGGTGCGCGTGTCATCGGGGCCTCGGTCCCGCTCGGTGAGATGTTCGGGTACTCGACCACGCTCCGCTCCATGAGCCAGGGCCGGGCCGTGTACACCATGCAGTTTGCGCACTACGAGGAGGTTCCGAAGTCGAAGGCCGACGAGATCACCGCGGCCAACTCCGGATCCAACCGATAATCGACCACCCTCCATCTATCTGATCAGAAGAGGACAGCGATGGGCAAGGAGAAGTTCGAGCGTACTAAGCCTCACGTGAACGTCGGTACGATTGGGCACGTGGATCACGGCAAGACGACGCTGACGGCAGCGATCACGGCGACGCAGGCGAAGAAGTGGGGCGGGACGGCCGTGGCGTTCGAGAACATCGACAAGGCTCCGGAAGAGCGGGAGCGCGGGATCACGATTTCGACGGCGCACGTGGAGTACGAGACGGCGAACCGTCACTATGCGCACGTGGACTGTCCGGGCCACGCCGACTACGTGAAGAACATGATCACGGGTGCGGCGCAGATGGACGGGGCGATCCTGGTGGTGAGCGCGGCGGACGGTCCGATGCCTCAGACGCGTGAGCACATTCTGCTGGCCCGTCAGGTGAACGTGCCGTACATCGTCGTGTTCATGAACAAGGTGGACATGGTCGACGACGCGGAGCTTCTGGAGCTGGTGGAGCTGGAGGTACGGGAGCTTCTGAGCGAGTACGACTTCCCGGGCGACGACATTCCTGTGGTGAAGGGATCGGCGCTGAAGGCGCTGCAGTCGGGGGGCGACGGGGCGGACGCGGACTGCATCCAGGAGCTGATGGATGCGATCGACTCGTACATTCCGGAGCCGGTTCGTGACATCGACAAGCCGTTCCTGATGCCCGTGGAGGACGTGTTCAGCATCACGGGCCGCGGGACGGTGGCGACGGGTCGTATCGAGCGCGGGATCGTGAAGCAGGGCGAGGAGATCGAGATCGTCGGGATGGGCGCGAACAAGAAGACGGTGGTGACCGGGGTGGAGATGTTCCGGAAGCTGCTGGACGAGGGCCGGGCGGGGGACAACGCGGGCCTTCTGCTTCGTGGGGTGGGCAAGGAGGAGATCGAGCGGGGCCAGGTTCTGGCGAAGCCGGGCTCGATCACGCCGCACACGAAGTTCAAGGCGGAGGTGTACGTGCTGACGAAGGAAGAGGGGGGGCGTCACACGCCGTTCTTCAACGGATATCGTCCGCAGTTCTACTTCCGCACGACGGACGTGACGGGCGCGGCGCACCTTCCGGAGGGCGTGGAGATGGTGATGCCGGGCGACAACGTGCAGATGGAAGTGGAGCTGATCACGCCGATCGCGATGGACCCGGAGCTCCGGTTCGCCATCCGCGAGGGTGGTCGCACCGTCGGCGCGGGCGTCGTAACCCAGATCATCGAGTAGATAAGCAGCACG
>Ga0222714_10005199_pt1 | contig 12465 bp, 9 predicted proteins | sample C33_3DmetaG_FD_165048 | JGI IMG/M metagenome (GOLD analysis project Ga0222714, IMG submission 165048) | Estuarine water microbial communities from San Francisco Bay, California, United States - C33_3D | ecosystem: Environmental > Aquatic > Marine > Unclassified | place: USA: California... | reverse complement strand
CGCCTGGAGTGAATTTGGCAGCGCTGACGGTCTTCCCGTAGTGTTTTTTCACTCGAGTGGTAGCTCGCGGCTAGAAGCCAAGTTATTCCACGAACATGCGCAGCGGGCCGGAATTCGACTTATTTCTATTGACAGACCTGGCATTGGCAGGAGCGACTTTAATTTTAGTTCGACCCCTGAACCCTTTGCGCGTGACCTCCTCGAGCTGCTCGATCATCTTAGGTTGGAAAAGGTGTCGACCCTCACCTTGGGTCATGGCGTGGTCTATGCGCTTGCGCTTGCGCAACTTGCTCCCTCGAGGATCAGCGGTCAGATAAGTCTAGGCGCGATTCCCTGTGGACCTCTCCTAACCGCGCGAAAAACGGGGCATCTTAAGTCTCTGATGCACAGAGGGCTTGCATCACTTGTCCGTCATGGGTGGTCGCTGCGAGAGCGACTAGAGCGAAACTCGCAAGAAGGCTATATCGAGACTCTGCGCAGGGAGCTCTGTAGTTTCGATCAGCGGGCGTTAAACAGCAGCGAGCTTAGGCGCACCATCCTTAGCGACAGGCGTGAGGCGTTTCTCCAGGGGTCGCGGGGGGTGGCGCAGGATGAGTCTATTGGCTTTGCGCCGTTTGATTATCAGTTAGCTGACCTGAGTCTCACCGTGGAATTTTGGCAAGGTCGAGACGAGAGCTACAGGCTTGGCCGTTCAGCATTCTTGCTCGCAGCGGAATTGCCTGAGGGGCGGGCGCGTGCCGTGTCCCGTCAGGGTGGTTATTTCTTCTTTTTAGAGCATTCCGCTCAAATTCTAGACGATCTGACGAAGACGCCGCTTGCATTGCCTACCGCCGCTGCCGCCTAGCGCCTCAGGCTAGGCAGCGCAACGCGATCTTCATTTTTCGGATTTAAGCCTCGCCTCCAGACTGACCATCAGAGATTCGAGATTGGACTTCGCTTCGCTAGCATAGCGAAATGGGCCAATTTTCTCGCCCTGAGAGTTGCGGAAATACCACAGCTTGTCGTCCTCAAAAATCTCACTCTCTGCGGCGTTAATATCGCCAGGGCCTTGTTTCCTGTTGTCGCCGTCCCCTATTGTCGAAGCGCTCATATGTTCACCGTCTTGTTATTCTGCGTTCACTAAGTTGCGAAAGGTCGCGAAGTTCGTAAGATCCTGCGCGTGTCTGATTTTTATCACGCTCCGATTGTCTGTCTCCTTGGCGTGGATGGCAACCCCGTTTTGCATCTCGGCCAGTACTTAATGAGACTGTGATTGAATAAGCCTTGCTGCTGTGGGAAAATCGCCTGCTTTGTGGGGGCAATCATCCTACTTTAGAAGCTAAAAAAAGCGTCAATAAGACATACCACACCACCAAATTCATTAATCGCGAGGGCGCTCAGACAGCCCTTGTTCGGAAGAGGTTTATCAATGCAGGTTTCTCTAGAAACAACCCAAGGTCTCGAAAGGAAAATGACTATCGCTGTGCCAAGCGAGCGGGTTGAAACGGCCGTCAATGCCCGCCTTCAAGAGGCTGCAGGGTCGGTAAACCTAAAAGGCTTTCGCAAAGGCAAAGTGCCTTTTAAGGTAATCAAGAGTCGTTTCGGAAAGAGTGTTCGCCAAGACGTCGTGGGTGAGATGATCAACCAGTCTTATTTTGATGCGCTCACTCAGGAGGCGGTGAAGCCTGCCGGACAGCCGATGATTGTGCCCGTTAATTTAGAAGAGGGTGCAGATCTAACATTCACAGCCACGTTTGAGGTGTATCCCGACGTAACGCTGCCCGATTTTAGCGCGCTTGAAGTTACCCGTCTAGGTGCAGACATCGGTGAAAGCGATATCGATGAAATGATCGAAACTCTGCGTAAGCAGCGTCAGACTTGGGAAACTGTAGAGCGCGCGGCGGCAGATTCTGACCGCGTGAATATCGATTACAACGGCAAACTCGACGGTGAAGAGTTTCAGGGCGGAAAAGCGACGGGAACCGATCTCGTTCTGGGCTCCGAGCGAATGATTCCGGGCTTTGAAGCCGGAATAATCGGTAAGACAGCGGGCGACGCGTTCACCCTATCCCTTTCTTTCCCAGAGGAATATCACAACGCTGACCTCGCAGGCAAAGCGGTTGAGTTTGAGATGGTTCTCAATAGCGTTAGCGAACAGGTGCTGCCCGCGGTCGATGAGGAATTCTTTAAGAGCTTCGGTATCGAAGAGGGCGGCGACGCTGCATTCCGTGAAGAGGTCGCAAACAACATGACGCGTGAGCTCAAAGCGGCAAGCCGTAACAAGCTCAAAGCGCAGGTTATGGACAAGCTGATCGAGGTTGTGGAGCTGGACGTTCCTGCGGCGCTTGTCACGGCAGAAATACAGCAACTTAAGATGCAGGCACTGCAACAAATGGGCGGCGGCGCCAATCTCGATGCGAGCATGCTCCCCGATGAGCTCTTTACCGAACAGGCTACGCGACGAGTCAAGCTTGGCCTCGTATTGGGTGAGGTAATGCAAACGCAAAACCTGAAGGCCGATCCTGCGAAAGTGCGTGAAACCATTGAGGAGCTCGCGGCGACTTATGAATCCCCGGAAGAGGTCATCAACTGGTATTACGGTAATCAAGAGCAGCTAGCAGCGATTGAGAGTTCGGTGGTTGAGGATCAGGTATTCGACTTCATACTCGAAGCAGCGAAGGTCGAGGACAAGACGGTTTCCTATCAGGAGGTTATAAAACCTGAGCCTAGGCAGTCCGAAAACGCCGACGCGGAGTAATATCTGTGGACATAGGTGGTCGCGCCTCGCGTCGCGGCCTGCTTTAAAGATCCGAAGGACGACAATATGCCCTACAGTTTCGAACAACCCTCAGCCGCGTTAGTCCCTATGGTGGTCGAGCAGACCGCGCGCGGTGAGCGTTCATACGATATCTACTCGCGTCTTTTAAAAGACAGAGTGATCTTCTTGACCGGTCAAGTCGAGGATCATATGGCGAATTTGGTGGTGGCGCAGCTGCTGTTTCTTGAGTCCGAAAATCCGGACAAAGACATACATCTGTATATCAATTCACCGGGCGGTTCCGTTACCGCCGGTCTATCGATCTACGACACCATGCAGTTCATCAAGCCTGACGTGAGCACGATGTGTATCGGCCAGGCCGCAAGTATGGGTGCGATGCTTCTCGCTGGAGGCGCGAAAGGGAAGCGGCTAGCGCTGCCACATTCGCGTATGATGATTCATCAGCCCAGTGGTGGAGCGCAAGGCCAGGCGTCAGATATCGAGATTCAAGCTAATGAAATCATTAAGATACGTAAAAGACTTAATGTGCTTATGGCAGAACACACCGGCCAGGACGAAGAAAGGATAGCGCGTGATACTGAGCGCGATAACTTTATGAGCGCCGATGAAGCGTGTGAATATGGGCTTGTAGATAAAGTTATCGGAAGACGCGAAGATAAAAAGACAGTAGCCGGCGTTTAACGCAGGCCTCATGATTGCAGAGTTGAGCATTTCCTATGTCAGACGACGATTTTAATAAGCCAGACGATGGCGGCAAACTTCTTTACTGTTCTTTCTGCGCTAAGAGCCAGCAAGAAGTAAAGAAATTGATAGCCGGGCCTTCAGTGTTTGTCTGTGATGAATGCGTTGAGCTATGCAACGACATCATCAAGGAAGAGGTTCAGGAGCGCGAGTCAGACTCTAAAGCGCGCAAATTGCCTGTGCCTAAGGAAATCAAAGAGACTCTCGACGAATATGTTATTGGTCAGGACGCCGCCAAAAAGGTTCTCGCCGTTGCGGTCTATAACCACTATAAGCGCCTCAACTACGAGAGCGGCAAAGGCGACGTCGAGCTTGGTAAAAGTAATATCTTGATGGTTGGCCCGACTGGTACTGGTAAGACGCTTCTTGCCGAGACGTTAGCTCGGATGCTAGACGTGCCGTTTACCATCGCTGATGCAACCACGCTCACCGAAGCCGGATACGTTGGCGAAGACGTCGAGAATATCATTCAGAAACTCCTGCAAAAATGTGACTATGATGTCGATAAGGCGCAGATTGGTATCGTCTACATCGACGAAATCGACAAAATCTCGCGTAAATCCGACAACCCCTCGATCACACGAGACGTATCTGGCGAGGGCGTACAGCAGGCGCTTTTGAAACTTATCGAAGGCACAGTTGCATCGGTGCCGCCGCAGGGTGGCCGTAAACACCCTCAGCAAGAGTTCTTGCAGGTAGACACCTCGAATATTCTATTCATCTGTGGTGGTGCCTTTGCCGGTTTGGATCGCATCATTCTCGACCGCTCACATAAAAGCGGCATTGGATTCTCTGCAGAGGTTCGATCGAAGGAAACCGAAGATAAGATCGGGGAAGCTCTACGCAGCGTCGAGCCCGAGGATCTGGTCAAATATGGCTTGATACCAGAATTCGTCGGGCGACTTCCGATGATTGCGACGCTCGAAGAGCTCGACCTAGACGCCTTGGTACGAATTCTCAAAGAGCCGAAAAACTCGCTGACAAAACAGTACATGAAGCTTTTCGAAATGGAAGATGTAGAAATACAGTTCCGCGACGACGCGTTACGCGCGATCGCTAAAAAAGCAAAAGAGCGTAAAACTGGGGCACGAGGCCTGCGGTCGATTATGGAGTCTGTGCTCCTCGATAGCATGTACAAGATTCCTTCGCTCGAGAAGGTCAGTAAAGTAGTCATCGACGCGGCAGTCATCGACGGTGAGTCAGAGCCTCTTCTGATGTTCGAAAATGCCGACGCTAGTCAAAATAAGGCGGCCGCAGAAGACTAACAGGCTTGAATTTTTAACTTAGCACCACCATAACTTGAGTGTCTCACTAACATAAGGCTGGCTCTCAGGGCTCGCCGCTCTCAAAGGTAGCCCATGAGTATTAACGAAGAGCCAGTTAAGTCATCTGTTTCCACCCAATCCATCCCTCTCTTGCCTCTGAGGGATGTAGTCGTTTACCCCCAGATTGTTCAGCCTCTCTTTGTCGGAAGACCTAAATCGATCAAGGCGCTCGAGACGGCGATGGCGTCTGACAAAAAAGTGCTTTTGGTTGCACAAAAAAGCGCTGCCGACGACGATCCTAGTGCATCGGATCTCTATAAAATAGGCACTGTCGCAACAATACTCCAGCTCATAAGGCTGCCAGATGGCACGGTGAAAGTGTTAGTCGAAGGCCTCGATCGTGCCAAGATAAAGTCGGTAAATTACGAACAAGATTACGTGACTGCCAGTGTGAGCGTCCTGTCGGGTGAAGAACCCTCTGCGAAAGAGACCGATGCACTCATCCGCAGTCTACTTGCGCAGTTTGACCACTACGTTCAGTTAAGCAAAAAAATTCCTCCAGAGGTGATGAGTTCTATCTCGAGCATCGACGAGGCGGGCCGGCAGGTAGATACCATTGCCTCTCATATGTCATTGCAGCTAGAAGAAAAGCAGAACCTACTAGAGCTTGCAGGGCTTCAGGCGCGCATTGAGCATCTTATGGCGCTTATCGAAAGTGAGATCGATCTGTTCGCGGTCGAGAAGCGCATTCGCGGACGCGTGAAGAAACAAATGGAGAAAAGCCAGCGCGAGTACTACCTCAATGAGCAGATGAAAGCCATTCAAAAAGAAATGGGTGAGCTTGAGGACATTCCGAATGAGGCCGAAGAGTTAAAGCAAAAGATTGATGATGCGGGAATGCCCAAAGAGGCGAGAGTCAAAGCAGTCTCGGAATTGAATAAGCTTAAGCAGATGTCACCGATGTCGTCCGAAGCGTCGGTCGTTCGTACTTACCTAGACTGGATGATCAATGTCCCTTGGAAGAAGCGCAGTAAAGTTCGGTTAGAACTCGATAAAGCTGAACAGATTCTCGAGGACGATCATTACGGCCTCAAAGAGGTGAAAGAACGTATTTTGGAGTATTTGGCTGTCCAAAAACGCGTTAAAAAGCTGAAGGCACCTATTCTTTGTCTTGTAGGACCGCCTGGTGTGGGTAAGACATCACTTGGTGAGTCCATTGCAAGGGCTACGAACCGGAAATTTGTCCGCATGGCGCTTGGCGGCGTGCGAGATGAAGCTGAAATAAGAGGGCATCGTCGAACTTATATCGGCTCTCTGCCAGGCAAGCTGATGCAAAAACTTTCTAAAGTAGGCGTTAAAAATCCACTTTTCTTGCTTGATGAAATCGACAAGATGGGTATGGATAATCGCGGCGACCCAGCCTCTGCGCTGCTCGAAGTGCTAGACCCCGAGCAAAATGGCAGCTTCAATGATCATTACTTAGAGGTGGACTATGATCTTTCCGAAGTCATGTTTGTGTGCACCTCAAATAGTATGAATATTCCAGAAGCGCTATTAGATCGGATGGAAGTCATTCGAATTCCTGGCTACACCGAGGAAGAGAAGCTCAATATCGCTGAGCGTTATTTGGTGCCGAAGCAAAAAAGAAACAATGGCGTCAAAGAGGAAGAGCTCGAAATCGGCGAACAGCCCATCCGAGATATCATTCGTTACTATACACGAGAGGCGGGTGTTCGCGGCCTGGAGCGAGAAGTGGCGAAGATATGCCGTAAAGTTGTAAAGAGTAATTCACTAAAGGGAAAGCACGCGAAAATTCAACTCGATGCCGATAATCTCGAACAATATTCGGGCGTAAGAAAATATGACTATGGCAAAGCCGAAGAGGAAAATCACATAGGCCAGGTGAATGGGCTTGCATGGACTCAGGTCGGTGGTGAGCTGCTAACAATCGAAGCGATCGCCGTAGAAGGTAAGGGTAAGACGATAAAAACAGGCTCGCTTGGCGATGTGATGCAGGAATCAATTCAGGCCGCCTTAACCGTTGTGCGCAGCCGAAGTGCGTCTCTCGGTCTTCCTGCTAATTTCCATGAGACCCGCGATCTTCATATACATGTCCCCGAAGGAGCTACTCCTAAGGATGGTCCGAGTGCGGGGGTTGGTATGTGTACAGCAATCGTGTCTGTTCTAACAGATATTCCGGTTCGCGCCGACGTCGCGATGACTGGAGAAATTACACTACGCGGTCAAGTTTTAAAGATTGGTGGCCTCAAAGAGAAGCTTCTTGCTGCGCACAGGGGAAATATTAAAACGGTTCTTATCCCTGCAGACAATGAGCGGGATTTAACCGAGATTCCAGACAATATTAAAGCTGACCTTGAAATAGTCCCAGTGCGCTGGATTGACCAAGTGCTCGAGGTTGCACTTCAGCATCAGCCAACGCCGCTGAGTCTTGACGCACTCGCATCGACGAAAGGCACTGAGAAGCAAGTTGTGCCCAACGAGGCAGGTAACTTGGAGCGACATTAACGCCGAGTCTTAAAAAATGAAGCTGTTAACAGTTTGCGGAAACCAACTGCTGGCAGCTTTATTGCGCCTGATATGTGTTGACACTCGTTTTGGGCGCTTGGTATAAAGGTACGAGATTCGGGGTTTGTGGAGCATTTCGGTGATATTTACTGCATCCAACAGCCGATTCAGTTATCATGGCGACTAGTTTGTAAATCACCTAAAACTTGCCCTTCGAATTCGGCAAAAATGTATACGCAATGCCGATAAAATGGCGAATTAAAAATAGAATACTAAATACCAAAATTGGAATATAAGGGGATATTGTGAATAAATCAGAGCTCATAGATGTTGTAGCAGAAACTGCAGACTTACCCAAGGCAGCTGCCGGGCGCGCGATCGATGCAATGATCGATGCCATTACAGATTCGCTGAAGAAAGAAGACCCAGTAGTGTTGGTTGGTTTTGGTTCTTTCGCAACTAAGCACCGTGCAGCGCGCACGGGCCGCAACCCACAAACGGGTGCTGCTATCGAGATTAAAGCGGCCCGAGTACCGAGCTTTAAGGCCGGCAAAGCGCTAAAAGACGCAGTTAATTCTTAGTCGAAAAAAGTAGTCTCAAAGGTTACTTATCCATAACAAAAGGCGCATCTTTGATGCGCCTTTTGTCGTTATATGATGCTAAAATCCAGCTTCGGCTGACGCTCGATATAAAGTAATATTAGTAAAACTCATTCAGGATAGGATTTACCATGCTGCAAGACATTCGGGACAATTCTCAAGGTGTCATCGCCAAAGTCATCATTGGACTCATCGTCGCCATTTTCGTTCTCTTCGGTGCTGAGTCTATTATTGGTGGTCTCACACGCGCTCCCGGCGTCGCGGAAGTCAATGGCGAAGAGATAAGCGATTTTCAACTTCAGCAGGGCATACAAGAGCTTATTAACTCTATTGGCGGCAGCGCTGAGGGCATCGAGCAGTCATTGTTAGAGCAAATCGCAATGAATCAAATTGTTGAGGAGACCCTGCTGAGACAATCGGCAAAGGCTGCAGCTTTAGGTATTTCTTCAGAAAGAATAGACCGAGCGATTATCGAGAATCCAAACTTCCAGGTTGGTGGTCGCTTCGACCCTGAGTTTGCAGTGAGAACGATGAATAGCCAAGGCTTTACGGTTACCTCCTACCGAGAAGCGCTCAGCAGGCAAATGCTGCTCTCTCAGGTCGTTAATGCCTTTTCTTCTTCAGGCTTTGCTACTCAGTCGGAACTCCAGACACTAGCAGCCCTTAGTGCGCAAGCTCGAGATTTTCGTTACATCACAATTCCACCTGGGACACGTACTCTAGGCACGCCAATTACGGATGAGCAGATTGCGGCCTACTATGACGCTAATCAGGCGCGTTTTGTCCGCCCCGAAAGTGTGACAGTCGACTACGTTATTCTCGATAAGGCCACTATTTCTGATGGCATAGTACTCGAAGAGGGTGCCGTGCTCGCTCAGTACGAGCTTGAACGGTCGACATTCGAAGGGTCCGCTGAAAAGCGCGCCTCGCACATTTTGTTTGAGACTGGTTCATCACTTACCGTTGACCAGGCGCGCGAGGCAGCGACTGCTGCGATTGCAAGGTTAGATGCAGGCGAGAGTTTTGAGTCTCTCGCGCTTGAACTGTCGAGCGATCAGATATCGGCAGAAGAGGGTGGTGATATTGGCTTTAGCGACGGCAGCGCATTTCCGAGTGAGATCGAGGAGGCGCTTGAAGGGATTGAGGTTGGCGACACTGTAGGCCCAGTTGAAACTGAATTTGGGATACACGTCGTTAAGCTTACCGAAGATAACTCGGCTGTATTTCAGTCTTTTGATGAGGTGTCTGGGCGCATAGAGCGTGATCTAAAAGCGGCACAAGTCGAACAATTATACGCAAGCGCCTTATCCGATCTCTCTAATTTAGCCTTCGAATCCTCGGATCTGCAGCGACTTAGGGACGAATTGAATCTGACGATCTTAACAAGTGGTGACTTTGATCGCTCCGGAGGTGGGGGTATCTTCTCTGAGCCGCGTGTTCTCGAGGCCGCGTTCTCAGACGATGTTATGTTGGACGGAAATAACAGCGACGTCATCGAAATCGGTGGAGAGCGTGCTGTGGTGCTCCGAGTCAATACAACAACCCCTGAGGGAATTCTTCCTTTAGAGGATGTCGAGCCTGAAATCGCCGTAGCGCTGCGTGCGCAGATGGAGCGCGATGCGGTTGCCGCACTCGGTGACGAATTTTCTACGCTTCTGGAGACTGGTAGCGATGTGGAGGAATTCCTCGCAGAAAACGAATTGCAGTGGCGTACAGAAACCTCGGTAAGAAGAAATCAAAGCTCGGTAAACCGAGAAATTGTAGAAGCGGTTTTCGCCTTGCCCGCGCCAAGTGGGAGCGACGTGACACGTTCACAACTTACATTGGGCAACGGAACGTTTGTACTGGCTGAACTGATGTCTGTCACAGAGGGAAGCTTTGAGTCGCTTGCGGAAGCAGAGAAAAGTGCAATGCGTGAAAGCGTTGTCGGTGACTTGGGGAACAGTGAATTGAGGGCCTATGTTGCGAACCTAAGAGAGACCGGCGATATCATAATACCTGAGCGCGAACTGAGCGCCGATACTTTCTAAGTATCCTAGGCATCCTAGGTATATCGGTAACGCTGCTTAGCCTCGTTGCTAAGCAGCGTTACTTCTCTTACATTTTTACCTATTCAGCGGCTTGTTCTAGCGAACCCATGGCTGTGGTGTTGAATCCCCCATCAACGTAAAGTATCTCCCCGCTTATACCCGAGGCTAAGTCCGAGCAAAGAAAGCTAGCCGCATTTCCAACCTCTTCAATTGTGACGTTTCGGCGCAGCGGCGTCTGCTTCGCATTATGCTCGAGCATCTTTCTAAAACTTTTTATCCCTGCCGCAGCGAGCGTCTTTATTGGTCCGGCAGAGATCGCGTTTACCCGAATCCCTTTTGGCCCAAGTGCCGACGCCATATAGCGAACATTGGCTTCGAGACTCGCTTTAGCAAGCCCCATTACATTGTAGTTAGGCAGGCTGCGCACTGCGCCCAAATAACTGAGTGTTAGCAAGGAACCATTTCGTCCCTCCATCATTTTGGCGCCGGCTTTCGCGAGGGCGACGAAGCTGAAAGAGCTAATTTCGTGCGCGAGGTTGAAGCCTGCTCGCGTGGTGACATCAACATAGTTTCCATCAAGTTCACTGCCCGGTGCGAAGGCTAAACAGTGAACGATGCAATCGATACCGTCCCAAGTTTTTGATAAATCTTCGAACAAGGCATCGATTTGTTCATCACTGGTGACATCACAAGGAAAAACTAAGTTGGAGTCCCAGCCAGCGGCAAATTTAACGACTCTGTCGCGCAGCTTTTCACCTTGGTAGGTAAAGGCAAGCTCGGCTCCCTCTCGGTGCATCGCTTCGGCTATACCAGAGGCAATAGAGAGTTTGCTTGCAACGCCTAGAATGAGAACCTTCTTTCCTGTCATGTAACCCATGGAGCCACTCCTTGTTCTGTCGTATCCGTTTTAATCTTATTTGATTGCTTATGCATCGTGCATATAGTGTTTAATTATCGGCACTATTACCAATGCCAATAGGCCTGCTGCGATGCTGTAGAGGCCGGCGGTTTGATAAACGTCCATATAGGTTTGAAGTGCGGCGGCGGGATCGACGATTTCGCCGCCGACCGTATCGGATCCAGTCATCGCTGCAATCGTGCCGGACACGTAGTTACCCGCTGCTGAGGCTAAAAACCAGCATCCCATCATCATGCCAACGACGCCTGGTACGGAGAGTCGTGAAGTCATCGACAGTCCTACTGGCGATATACAAAGCTCTCCCGTGGTGTGTAGCAGATAGAGTAATACGATCCATATGACAGCGACCTGCGTGGGGTCGGTAGCAAGACTGGCGCCATAGACTAGCAAGAGAAAGCCCAGTCCTAGTTGGATAAGTGAGAGTGCAAATTTTGCCGGCGTGGAGGGCTCCCATCCGCGTCTAGCGAGAGCTATCCAAACGAAGTTGAATAAGGGCGCAAGTGTGATTATGAAAAAGGCATTGATGGACTGAAAAGCGGCAGCCGGTATTTCGAAGCCAAAAAGAACGCGATCCACGTTACGGTCTGTCATTAGGCTTAAGGAGCTCGCTGTTTGCTCGAAAAGCGACCAGAAAATCACTTGGTAACTCATCAAGAAAAGACAGACGAGCATACGGTCGCGGTCGATAGGCTCACACTGGGTTAATGAGTAGAAAACGACGGCGCCTACTGCAAGCAGCAAGGAGATCCCGAGCAGGCCGCCTACAATTTCAGGTGACTGCATCAGCTGCCAACATACCACTACTGCGAAAAGGCTCGCTGCATAAATGCCCCATTCTCGACTAAGACCGCTGACGGTTTTCCGTTTTAGTGCTTCTGGCTCTTTAGGAAGGCCCGCATCACCGAATAGGTGCCTGCCTTTGAGGAACACCAAGAGTCCTGCCAGCATACCGACTCCAGCCGCACCGAAGCCCCAGCTAAAACCCTTATATTGCAATAAGAATCCACAAATAATCGCGCCTAGAAATGAGCCAAGGTTAATGCCCATATAGAAGAGTGTGTAGGCGCCGTCGCGACGAGGATCTTCACGGTCATATAATGATCCAACGAGAGTTGAGATATTCCCTTTCAGAAACCCGACACCAACGATTATCAATCCGAGTGAGAAATAAAATACTTGGAGATAGAATGGGTCTCTGATCACCTCGGTGCCATTCGTACCTAGGCGCTCCACTGCCTGCGTGCCCTCTAATGCCATTCCCAGGTGTCCAGCCACTAGCAGCAGCGCACCAAGCACGACGGCTTTGCTCGCACCTAAATAACGATCGGCAATGATGCCCCCCAAGACCGGCGTGATATAGACGAGCGAAATATAGGAGCCGAAAATGCCTGCGGCGACTTGGTCGCTGAATAGGAAGTGCTGAGTGAGATAGAAGATCAGCAGCGCGCGCATGCCATAGTAGCTGAATCGCTCCCACATCTCGGTGAGAAAGCAGATTACCAGCGCTTTTGGATGACCAAAAAAATCTGTGTCTGTCTTAGTTACTGTTGCAGTCATAGGGTTCTCGTCTTAGTTCTTCTTGTAGTCCGAGTTCTTATCTAAGCGATAGCGTGCTTTGGGCTCGAAG
>Ga0222714_10005198_pt1 | contig 12468 bp, 11 predicted proteins | sample C33_3DmetaG_FD_165048 | JGI IMG/M metagenome (GOLD analysis project Ga0222714, IMG submission 165048) | Estuarine water microbial communities from San Francisco Bay, California, United States - C33_3D | ecosystem: Environmental > Aquatic > Marine > Unclassified | place: USA: California... | reverse complement strand
GTCTCAAGCAGCCTATCCTGAGATGCTCAAAACAAAAGGTGGTAAGATAATTAATATCGGTTCGATGATGTCACTCTTTGGAGCAGCATTCTCCTCACCTTATGCCTCTTCAAAGGGCGGAATCGTTCAACTTACAAAGTCGCTGGCCTGCGCATGGGCAAAGGACAATATACAATGCAACGCTGTTCTGCCTGGCTGGATTGATACTGAACTAACTCAGCAAGCTAGAGAACAGGTACCAGGCCTGCACGAACGGGTACTCAGTCGCTCTCCAACAGGCCGCTGGGGAGTACCTGACGACCATGCCGGAACGGCAGTATTTCTTGCAAGTGCCGCTTCAGATTTTGTAACTGGAGCATCAATTCCCGTTGATGGCGGTTATTCGGTGTTTATCTAATGGCCGGCACAGACCTCAAAGGGAAGATCATCTTCATAACTGGTGCATCAAGCGGCATCGGCGCTGTACTAGCAGAAATGCTTATCGCACGCGGGGCAAAAATAGTGGGAGCTGCGCGCAATCTGCAAAAATTAGAAACCATGGCCACGAGGTTCGGATCAAATTTTTTGCCCTGGAAACTGGACGTAACTGACGGCAATGCCGTTTCCGCGCTACCACTTCAACTGCCTGAAGGATGGCAAGACGTCTCTGCACTGATTAATAATGCTGGGCATGATACCGGTGGCAGGGAGAGACTCGATGACTGCCAACCTGATGAATTGGCGCGCATAATCGAAGTAAATGTCGTAGGCATGATCCGCGTCGCGCGAGCCTTCGCGCCACATTTTTTGCAACGTGGTTCCGGTGATATTGTTAATGTTGGCTCGACCTCCGGCCACTTTGCCATCGCCCACGATGCAGCATACGTCTCAAGTAAATTTGCTATCAACGGGCTAACGCGCGCCCTCCGCGCTGATTACGAAGGATGTGGGATAAGAGTCATCGAAGTATCACCTGGTGTTGCTCGAACTGGTTTTGCCCAAGCGAGGTATCATGATGATGAATTGAAGGCAGCCAGTTTCTATGAGCGTTTCCCGGCAGTCCTAGAAGCGGATGATGTAGCTAGAGCTATTATCTTTGCGCTGGAACAACCTTCGCATGTCGCTATTGGCGAATTGCTAATGTTTCCTGTGCACGGCCCCTCTTAAGTCAGATCAATTTAAAGAAGGCGGCTTTTGTCGATCTCCCACATAAAGCGGTGGATCAAGATCTAATTTTGAGTAAAGCTGTTTCCTTATTAAGCGACTCACTCTTATGGAGATTTAGAAATATGACTCGCCTACCACTCCCAAACGACGCGGATCTATCACCACGACAGAAAGAAGTTATCGAGATGGTGAAAAATGGGCCCCGCGGAGGAGTGCGCGGCCCTTTTGGAGCATGGATCCGCAGTCCTGAATTTGCAGCAATAGCTCAAGACCTCGGCGCACACGTAAGGTTCCGTTCATGCCTAAATGATCGCGTGCGCGAAGTCGTTATTTGTACAACTGCAGCCAGCATCCGTGCACAGTATGAGTGGTTCGCACACGCGCGCATTGCCCTTGAAGCAGGAGTATCCTCAGCAACTCTTGAGGCAATTCGTAAAGGTGGAACACCTGATGACGCACCTGAAGATGAAACTATGGCTCACGCCTTTACAACGGAATTGCTCAATACAAAACGTATTTCCGACGCAAGCTTCAGCAAGGCAGTTGATATGTTTGGCGAAGAGGGCCTAGTCGAAATTGTTGGTGCATGTGGTTACTATACACTGGTGGGCCTTACCTTGAACGTAGCCGCGGTGCCTCTTCCTGACGGCGAACCACTGCCATTCCCTGAGTGATTTGCAGGTGACGGATACTGTCAAAATCGATAGCCGTGGAGAGGTAGCTGTACTCTACTTCAACCGCCCCAGTTCTCTAAATGCCATCAGTCGTGATTTAGCCAAGGACGCAGCCGAAGCTTTGATTGAACTGGATGCTGATCCGGCAGTAAAAGGCATAGTACTCACCGGTGCTGGCGATCGTGCATTTTGTGCAGGCGTGGACCTAGAGGAAGCCCAATCTGTAAAAGTTGAGGATATTGAAAGCTGGTTTGGGCTAATCTGTAACGTTTACAAACAAATTTTACTTACGAATAAACCTGTCATTGCTGGTTTAAATGGCGTGGCAACGGGCGGCGGTTTTCAAATCGCACTTGTTTCCGATCTTCGCATTGCACACGACGGCGTAAAACTTGGACAACCAGAGATCAATGCCGGCATCCCAAGTGTGATGGGCTCCTACTGGATGAGCCTACATCTCCCTTGGTCCTTAAACCAAGAACTATCCATGACTGGTCGTATGATGGATGCCGACGAGGCTCAACGTTTCGGTATTCTTAACCGCGTCGTGCCAGCTGCAGCTGTAATTGATACAGCTGCAGAGACCGCTCTTCATCTCTCTAGAAAACTGCCCACTGCGTGGCTCAGAACAAAGCAAAGATTTAGAGAGGTAGCACTGAAAGGCTTTGATGAAGCTTTTCGATCAGGCGTGCTTGGACAGCAAGCAGCATTTTCCAATGGTGAACCCCAAGCATTCATCAAGGCTTTCTTCGCTGCTCGCAATAAATAGTTACTGATCCAAAATCCCACTTCCGACGCTGAAACTTCAAGCTTATCTTTAGAATTAGCATCACTAATGGAGTTATTCGCAGCATGGCCGATGCACTAAAAGCTGCCGCACTTGCCTATCATCGGCGCGCGCCAGCCGGAAAACTTTCTATTCAGGCTACAAAACCTCTTGGGACACAGCGTGACTTAGCGCTTGCCTATTCCCCGGGTGTAGCGGCCGCTTGCGAAGCAATCTTGGAGAACCCAGAAGAAGCAGCAAATTTAACTAGCAGAGGAAATCTCGTCGGAGTGGTATCCAACGGCACAGCCGTCCTTGGACTTGGTGCCATCGGCCCACTAGCATCTAAACCCGTAATGGAAGGTAAGGCGGTTCTTTTTAAAAAATTCGCTGGAATAGATGTGTTTGATATCGAGGTTGATGCAACAGATCCGGAGCGCTTTTGTGATGTTGTAGCGGCACTTGAGCCTACTTTTGGAGGCATAAACTTAGAGGACATAAAGGCTCCAGAGTGCTTTATCATTGAAAGGGAGCTTCGCCAGCGGATGGCAATTCCCGTTTTTCATGATGATCAACACGGTACCGCTATCATAGTGGCTGCAGCTGTGATGAATGGATTGCGGCTGGTTGGAAAGGACCCAAGTCAAGTTAAAGTGGTAACCTCAGGAGCAGGCGCCGCAGCAATTGCCTGCCTTAACTTGCTGATAATCCTTGGTGTCAAGAAAGAGAATATATGGGTAACTGATATTGCTGGCGTCGTCTTTGAAGGCCGCCAACAAGAAATGGACGAGTGGAAATCCGTCTATGCCCAAGCCACCAACAAACGCACGTTGGCTGAAGTGATACCAAATGCCGATATTTTTTTGGGTTTGTCCGCTAAAGATGTACTGAAACCTGAAATGGTAAAGGAAATGGCGGCTAATCCGCTTATCCTTGCACTGGCAAATCCTAATCCTGAAATTGATCCAGGGTTAGTAAACGAAGTACGACCGGACGCAACGGTTGCTACCGGCCGCTCCGATTACCCCAACCAAGTTAACAATGTATTGTGCTTTCCCTTCATATTCCGAGGCGCACTGGACGTAGGTGCTACAGAGATTAATGAGGAAATGAAGCTAGCCGCCGTCCACGCAATTGCCGATCTCGCCATGGCTGAACAGTCAGAGGCCGTTCAGGCCGCGTATGGAGGCGAGAGACTGTCTTTCGGCAAAGACTACATAATCCCAAAACCCTTCGACCCACGGCTTATACTAAAAATTGCCCCTGCGGTTGCCCGTGCAGCCTGCGAAACTGGCGTTGCTCAACGCCCCATAGAAGATTGGAAAGCCTACGAATCAAGGCTCAATGCTTTCGTCTTCCGATCCGGTTTAATTATGAAGCCCATCTTTGAGCAGGCGCGGGAAAATCCTAAGCGTGTAATCTTCGCTGAAGGTGAGGATGAACGTATTCTTCGGGCTGCTCAGGCTGCAATTGAGGAAGGTGTTGCAAAGCCAATTCTGATTGGACGTCCCCGTGTGATTGAATCTCGTCTGACACGGCTAGGCCTTCGAATTCGCCCTGGCGACGACTTTGAACTGATTAATCCTGAATATGACGATCGTTATCGAGATTATTGGGAAACTTACCACAGCTTGATGGGCCGCAAAGGCGTGACCCCAGATGCTGCTAGGCTTGCTATCCGCTCCAACGCTAGTGCTATAGCCGCCGTTGCATTAAAACGCGGCGATGCTGACGCTATGATCTGTGGCCTGAACGGTGGTTATGCACAGCACCTTAATTTAATTGAAGCAGTCATCGGAAAAGCAAATGGAGTGCGCCAGCTGGCGGCTATGAGTGGTCTGATAATGCCGTCTGGTGCCTATTTCATTTGTGACACGTATGTAAATCATGATCCTACTTCTGAGGATATCGTGCGAATGACGCTGCTCGCCGCCAGCGAACTTGCACGTTTTGGCATGACCCCGAAAGTAGCTTTAATCTCGCACTCAAACTTTGGTGGTCGTGATAGTCCCTCGGCATCAAAAATGCGTGAGGCGATGGCCGCCATAAGGGATATGGAACTTGACTTCGAGGTTGAAGGCGAAATGCACGCTGATGCAGCAATTGATCCGGAAATACGAGAGCGCGTTTTGCCATCTGCTAAGTTAAAGGGAGCGGCAAATCTTTTGATTATGCCTACGCTAGATGCGGCTAATATTGCTTTTAATTTCGCCAAAGGTGCGGCAGATGGATTGCATGTAGGGCCAATTCTTTTAGGTGTTGCCAGGCCCGCCCATGTATTAACACCAGCAGCAACGGCCCGTACCGTCCTGAATATGACTGCGATTGCATCGGTAGAAGCTCAGACCAGAGAGCGTGACGAAGAAACCAAATAAATGAGAGATCCCTTATGAAAGATGAAAGTTTAAACGAACTATCGGCTAAGGAAGCGCGCAGACGCATAGGTACTAAGGAGATCTCTCCAGTAGAACTTCTTGAGGCATGCATTGAGCGCATTCAACAAGTCGACCCAGCGGTTAATGCCATCTGTGCTCGTGATTTTGATCGAGCAAGGGTCGCGGCTGTAGAGGCAGAACGGATGGTCCTTCGAGGAGATGACCTGCCTCCTCTTCATGGTCTGCCTATCGGCGTGAAGGATCTTCAAAACACGGCGGGCCTTCGAACCACCTATGGCTCTCCTCAATTCAAAGATCATGTGCCGGAAGAAGATGACTTAATGGTTGCCCGCATAAAAAGGGCCGGCGGCATTATATTCTGCAAAACTAATACGCCAGAATTTGGCGCAGGTGCCAATACTCGAAATCAAGTTTGGGGGGCAACAGGAAACCCATTTAACCCACTCCTGAACGCAGGTGGATCATCCGGAGGATCAGCAGTTGCCCTTGCGTGTGGAATGATGCCATTGGCGACTGGCTCGGACATGGGCGGGTCTCTTCGTATTCCAGCGGCTTATTGTGGGGTATCGGGTTTCCGGCCAACGCCAGGCCTAGTTCCAACGCAAAAGCGTGTTCAAGGTTGGTCACCCTTAAGCGTCGACGGTCCAATGGGCAGGTCAATTGAAGACATATGTATGTTGATAGCCATGCAAACCGCTGACGACGCACGCGATCCATTGAGCATCGCAATCGACCCTAGAGACCTTAGTACACCACTTCAGGTTGACTTGGGCAGCCTGAGTGTTGCTTGGTCAACAGACTTAGGCTTTGCACCCGTAGATCATAACTACGCAACGACTTTTCGTAATAAAGTTCAACAAATAAAAGGCCTGTTCAGGGAATGCATCGAAGACACCCCAGATCTCGGCGATGCGGAAAAGACGTTCAGTGTTTTGCGAGCACTAAGCTTCGTTGCTGGACATACCGAGGCCTATCTTCAAGATCCTAATCTGCTTGGACCTAATGTGCGAGCCAACTATGAGCAAGGCGCAACTATGAGTTTAGCAGATGTGGCCGCAGCTGAAGTTGAGCAAACCAATCTATATAGGCGGACAGAAACCTTCTTCGAGGACTTTGATCTTCTAATTGCGCCCACGACACCAACATCACCTTTCCCATGGGAACAACTCTACTTGGAGGAGATGAATGGTGAGAAACTTAAGTCATACTTTTCTTGGCTGGCTCCGACCTTTGGCATCACGCTAACTACTTGCCCAGCCGCATCCATACCCTTGGGAGTGGATGAGAAGGGGATGCCTTTCGGCCTGCAGGTTATCGGCCCTGCAAAAGACGATGCCTTCGTATTGGGTGCGGCTCATGCCATTCAGCAAGCTGCAGCTAATATTCCCGGCCTACAAAGGCCAAAGCCTGACTTAACCAAGCTTAAAGCCGGAGCAACACCAGAACTAAAGTCGATCATTACGGTGTAAAGCGGCAGCCAACACTCGGAGTAAAATCGTAATCTTGAAACCCAAGTGGCTCATTTCAAAAAATACATGCAGTGTTTGCATCGCTTCGCAGTGCGCCTCAGCCCTGCTATCAATTTGTTATCCACGTGCCGTCCGGAGACATACAAATGACAGCACTCGCCGTCGATCTCTACAGCGATACTATAACCCGACCAACCAAAGCCATGCGCCAAGCAATGGCTAATGCCGAGGTTGGCAACGAACAGGCGGGTGAAGACCCAACTGTAAATAAACTTATTGAAATGGTTGCAGAACTTACGGGGCACGAAAGTGCTGTTTTCCTTCCGTCGGGTACAATGTGCAACGCAATCGCATACCGTGTTTACTGTCGCCAAGGTGACAGCGTTATCATGGATCAGCTCGCTCATCCCATTCATGCAGAAGCTGGCGGCCCGGCAGCACTTTCAGGCTGCATGATTACACAACTCGATGGCGGACGACGAGGTGTATTTTCGGGTTCTGCTGTAGACAAAGCAATGAAGCCCTATAAGCACAATCGACCAGTCCCAAAAGTCGTTTCCATTGAACAAACGAGTAATTTTGGCGGAGGGGCTTGCTGGACGTTAGATGAAGTTAAGGACGTTGCAGTAGCGTCTAAACGACATGGACTTGCAATGCACATGGACGGCGCGCGTTTACTGAATGCCGTTGCAGCGACAGGAACTTCAGCAAAAGACTTTGCAACCAATTGTGATTCTACCTGGATTGATCTTTCGAAGGGACTTGGGTGCCCAGTGGGTGCGGTTCTCGTAGGCTCAAGGGATTTCATTGAGGAAAGCTGGCGATGGAAACACCAATTTGGTGGCGCCATGAGACAATCCGGAATAATCGCTGCCGCTGGCGTTTACGCTCTTGAAAACCATGTTGAACGCTTGGCCGAAGACCACACAAATGCAAAGCGCTTGGCACAAGGTTTGATGCAAATCCCAGGTATCGAAGTAGACCCAGAAGAACCTGAGACCAACATGGTGTTTTTTGATACTGCTGGCACTGGTATCGATACCTATGAGATGTCAGAGAGATTGCTGAAAAAGGGCATTCGCATTGGAGCAGGATATGGCCCAAGAGATCTGATGCGTGCTGTAACCCATCTGGACGTTAATGCTTCGGGCATAGACACGGCTCTTGCCGCCATTCGCGATGTGGCATCAAACCGAGACTGAAGGTTAGTAATATGACCACATCAACCATAGATATCATCAAAGACTGGCACATTCACGTCTATTACGAGGCGGCATCCAAAGCGACGGCTGAGACGCTTTACAAAGAAATAGCAACAGCAATGCCAGGGTTACAAATAGGCCGTATGCATGATCAGCCCGTTGGCCCTCACCCCTATGGCAGTTTTCAGGTCCTAATCCCGAATGAACGGCTAGCAGAAGCTACTTCCTGGTTTTCCCTCAATCGTCGTGACCTTACGGTGCTGCTTCATCCCAATACCGAAAATGATCTCAAAGATCACCGAGACTACCCGGTTTGGTTTGGGTCAGCTCCAAAACTTAATTATGAAATGTTTGAAAATAGACAATGACCATATTCCCCCCTGCTGGACCGAATTGGCCCTCTGCTTTCAAAACTACTTTTTCAGAAGCTGCTCGCTTTGCAGAAGAAAACGAAACACCCTGGTCTCGTGATCTCAGCCAGGTAATTGGGCAAGGCCATTTTGAACCGCCACCCTGGAATGAAATCATTGGCCACGTCCGCCCGCGCGGTGGTCCTGCCGGATTAATAGTGCTGGGCGGTAAGATTGCAGCAGAGTGGGGAGACACCAGTCGCCCGGACATGACATTTTCGTGTGCTAAGTCCTGCATTTCAATGACGATAGGCCTAGCTATGGATGACGGGCTTATAAAGGACGCACAAGATCGGATTGGTGCACTTGTAGATGACGGTGGTTTTGATAGCGCTCAAAACGCCCCCATTACCTGGGCAAATATGCTGCAGCTCACAAGCGAATGGGAGGGAGAACTATGGGGAAAACCGGACATTGTAGACCGCAACCGTGACCTATCAGTTGAGGGAAGGAATAGTCGGAAGGGAGAAGCCCGTCCACTTAAAGCCCCAGGGACCTATTGGGAATACAATGACGTCCGGGTCAACCGTCTAGCATTAGCTGCACTCCAGGTCCTAAAGCGCCCACTACCTGAAGTAATAAAAACTCGAATTATGGATCCAATTGGTGCCAGCAAAACGTGGGAGTGGCATGGCTATTACAATAGCTGGATGGAGATAAACGGCACACTAATGCAGTCTGTTTCAGGGGGAGCTCATTGGGGTGGCGGAATGTTCATTTCTGCGCGAGACCAGGCACGCATTGGACTGCTAATGGCACGAGGCGGTCGATGGAATGGCCGCCAATTGATCTCAGAAGATTATATCCGAAACGCTACAACACCGTCACCAGTCAATCCCGTTTACGGCTGGCTTTGGTGGTTAAATACTGGTCGCGCTCGAATGGCAAATGCTCCAGAAGGTCCGTTTCAAGCAGTCGGCGCCGGCGGCAATTCTATTTGGATTGACCCTGAGCGCGATCTGGTAGTGGTGTCTCGCTGGCTGAGACCTGAGAAAACAGACGAATTCTTAGGTCTTATTTATAAAGCCATCTCTTGATGGCTGAAAAAAATGAGTTGCTAGATGTTATCGCAACGTCGCTGCTGCCACTTCTTCAAGCCATGGACACGCTAACTTGGGCCCGCCAGCGATTAGAGCCCTACGGTATCAATAATCTTGTAAATGCAATTAACGACCATGCGGGCCCACTAAAAGCCGCTCTCCCATCTTTCAGATCTGCAGAATGGCCCAAAGACCTAGTAAACTTTCAGACGCTTTTTGATCAATCGGCAACGGCTACCTTACTCGCATATCGAGGGTTAGAAGAGGCTTCCACAGTTGAAGGATTTGACGCCCTGCGTGCCGCGCGGCGCAGCATTCAAAGTCACTTATTAGCCGAACGCACACTCTACCCACTAGCGAGTATGTCGACCCCAATAAGTCAATATTATCTCCCCCATGAAAGACGAGAAGATGAAGATCTTCTATCAAAACTCGATGCTGCGTACGACAAAACAGAGGGGAATGCGGGCTTTAGAGAATGCTTGGGTGTAGGCGGCGAAATTAGAGGTGGATATGCAGTGTATCTCCCAGAGTATCTGGACCCTACCGTTCCTGCCCCGGTAGTTTTGGCGCTTCACGGAGGGCGCGGCAGCGGGCCAGACTTTATCTGGAGTTGGCTTCCAGCTGCCCGCGCTTCGGGTTCTGTGCTAATTGCGCCTACCGCAATAGGCGAAACCTGGGCAATAACCGGAGAAGATTTGGATAGTCCCAACATCAGTCGGATACTTGATGAGGTTGAGAATTCTCAAACTCTTGATCGCAGCAAAATTTTAATGACAGGCATGAGCGATGGAGGCACTTTCAGCTACGTCTCAGGATTGCCCGATGGAAGTCTGGCAACACACATTGCGCCCTTTGCCGCTAGCTTTCACCCTTTGCTTCTGGAATTTGTCTCTAGCGATCGGCTGTCAGCTGTGCCAATCCGGATCACACACGGAACCAGAGACTGGATGTTCCCAATAGACGTGGCGCACATAGCAGAAGATGCTTTCCGCTCTAAGAGCGCTCGTTTGACCTTTATCGAACTCGAAGATCGCGCGCATGTCTTCCCTCAAGACGAAGCCGCGTGCACAATTGATTGGTTTTTGAATGGAGAAACCTAATGCTTTCTAAACAGCTTGGTATTTGGCAGTCCCTGGATCGTCTTGGCTACGATAATGGTTTTATAGTCGCAAAAAAGGCGGAAATCCTGAACTACGATACATTCTGGTATCCAGAATCGGCTGTTTCGGAGTCAATGGTCCTTGGGGCAGCCCTGCTCCACCGATTGGAGCGAATGAATGTAGGCTCTTCAATTGCAAATATTTATGCTCGAGACCCAGCTGCCGCAGGTAATGGCGTTCGCACCCTCAATGAAATCTCAGGTGGCCGTTTTACCCTAGGCTTAGGTGTATCGCACGCTCCTGTAGTGCAAGGAACGCGGGGACACGTCTATGAAAAACCTCTGCCGGCTATGCGCATGTATTTAGAGGCAATATATGCGATCCAGCATAAGCTCGGACAATCCACCAATTTACCCATCATGTTGGGCGCCCTTGGGCCAAAGATGCTGGAGCTCTCAGGTGAGCTCGCGCAAGGCGCACTCCCTTACAATGTCACCCCGGACCACACAGTTTTAGCCCGACAGAAAATAGGACCTAATCGTCGCCTTGTAGTAGAGCAGAAGGTGGCGCTGGTCACTGACCCAAGCGAAGCAAGGCGGCTCGCCCGCATGGAACTTAACCGGTATCTAACGTTACCGAATTATAGGAACAACTGGCTCCGCCTTGGCTACACTCAAGACGACGTATCCGGCGACGGGTCTGACCGTTTTATGGATGGAATGGTTGCGTGGGGCAACGAAGATGCAATCAACGCCAGGATCCAAGAACACCTAGATGCCGGCGCTGACCAAGTCGCAATTCAACCTATCATGGACCACGCTGTTATCGAAAAAGGGGACATCACCCCAATTCTCAGTTCTTTAGAGGCACTTGCACCTGAAAAAGCTCACTGATCCCTCTAAGGTCCGCTTCAATATCGGTTAGAGAGAAGGCGTTAGCGCTTTGGTTTATTAGTCTTCTCAATAACATGTTCTATGTATGCCGGTCTTTCACATAGGCGTGCATACCATGCATCGACATTTGGGTGCGACGGATGTTCCCCTGGCGTCCAAGTCATCCAACGGTGAGCCAATACTCCCGCCGGTATGTCGCCAATTGTGAGGCGGTTACCCGCGACGAAATCTCTGCCCGCTAAATGCTTATCCAGAATATCAAACCACGGGGTTGTCTTCTTAATAGCAGCTTCAACAGTCTTGATATCTCGTTCCGATTCTGGGAGTCGAAAGTGGTAATCTAAATAAACGACATTGAACGGAGCCAGGTTGAGGGAGCTCCAGTCCATCCAACGTTCCGCGTCGGCTCTTTCACGAAGATCTGACGGGTAAAGGCCCCCAAAGTCGTGCTTAGCTGCTAAGTAGCGAATAACCGCTCCTGATTCCCAAACGCACCAACCGTCTTCCTCTTCAATTGTCGGTAGGCGACCATTAGGATTCTTAGCACGGTATTCTGGATCATCGTTACCACCAAATTTTCCACCCCAATCGATCCGCTCATAGGGAATACCAAGCTCACCGATACACCACATTGCCTTGATAACATTGGATCCGTCGTGGCGACCCCATACTTTGATCATTTTATCTTCCCAATCTAAGCCAATCGGCGTGGTCAAAGTCATTCATTACAGCATCACATTCACAGTTTTAGCAGCGCCACATCAAGAACTTTTTAAGGCACCTTTTCTTTTCGCAGAAATTCACGTCTTTCCGCGCCCACCACTTTGATTTAAACGTTTCAGACGAAGTCCCTTAAGTCAGAATGAGCAGTAACCAATTGGTTTTCAGGCTTTCATCTATCCTTTTTCTGACATCAATCATGCTCACGCTGCCAATCGCAGCTGCGCCAACGATTGATGTTCTTTCAGATGCTGATGCCATACGTTATCAGAAAATCTTCTCTGCGCAGGAAAAAGGCCTCCTCAAAAAGGCAGATAAGGAAATTAGTAAGCTCCAGGATAAGGTGCTCCTTGGACACGTAAAATTTCAGAGATTCATGCACCCGACCGCGTATAGGTCTCGTTTCTCTGAGCTTCGAGATTGGCTAGCGAGTTACAACGATCACCCGGAAGCTTTCCGCGTCTACGGTCTTGCAATGAAACGTAAGCCCGAAAAGGCCAACGAACCAAAAAAACCGATCTATGATCCGACACAAAGTACTGCATTAGTGAGTGACAGTACGAAGCAAGCCGATCAATTTATTGGAAGGCAAGAGCAAATTGCGGGAACAATCCGCAAACTTGTTCGCAGCGGCAAAAATGATCAAGCC
>Ga0222714_10005197_pt1 | contig 12468 bp, 11 predicted proteins | sample C33_3DmetaG_FD_165048 | JGI IMG/M metagenome (GOLD analysis project Ga0222714, IMG submission 165048) | Estuarine water microbial communities from San Francisco Bay, California, United States - C33_3D | ecosystem: Environmental > Aquatic > Marine > Unclassified | place: USA: California... | reverse complement strand
GAGAAAAATCTTTACCTATTTGCCAGCAAATCCTTCACTACGGATGAAACCTTGCTGACTTATTCGTGGCTTCCAAAAGATTTACCAAAAGAACATTTTGTGGGAATCACATCCAATCCATCCAAAGCAAGAGAACTTGGATTGCTTGATCGTAATATTTTGATTTTTCCTGAGACGGTTGGGGGAAGATATTCTATTTGGTCTCCAATAAGTGCCGCTGTGCTTGATAAAAAAAGCGCGAATGCTTTTTTAAAAGGCGCTAGAGTAATTGATGATTCTATTAAGAGCAAAGGAGCTGCATTTAAGGCAATCCAGGAAATTGTTTTTTATGATCTGTGGTCCCATAATTTTCAGAACAAAGACAGTAGAGTGGTTTTAGCCTATAACTGGAAATTAAGATCGCTGACCAATTATTTGCAACAGTTAGAAATGGAATCTCTTGGAAAGCGCCCAGCAAACGATTCTATCTTTCAAAAAACTGGACAAACGATTTATGGCGGATTTGGTTCAACTGCCCAACATTCTTATTTTCAATTATTGCATCAAGGAACCTCTAACACGGTTGCTGATGTGGTGCATGCTAAAAGTTCTTCCTCAAAGCTTTTAAATGCTCAAGCAGAAGGACAAGCAAAACTCCTTGCTGGCAAAATTAAATATTCTAAAGGCCCGGATGAAACCAACAGCAACATCCCAGTAAATTTCTTTGCTTTAAAAAACCTAAGCCCAGAATCCTTAGGTTCCTTGATTGCTCTGTGGGAATACCGAGTCTTTGTAACTGCAGCGATGCTTAACATCAATCCTTTTGATCAATTTGGAGTCAATGCTGGAAAAAAAGTAGCCCAAAGAATTTTTAGCAAATAAATTCTTAAACAAATAATTAATTTTTATCTAACTTCCTAAAGCTTCCCTTCTTCACGCATTTGTTGGCGAATTTTGGTGGCTGAGATCTCTGTGATGGAACTATCAAATACTTCTTCTTCAAAAACATATCCAACACCTCTACCGTAGGTAATGTTCACAATATTGGGGACCAACATTATTTCGTATTCCACTCCTCTATTAAACCCGTCTTTGAGTAAACCAGATTCAATGTTTGCACATACAGTATCCCAATCAAAGGGATTATCCTCTTGACCGGAACCTCCTGAGGCACCTTGAACGTCCCTGACTTGAATAATGACTTGTCCAGTTTTTGCAACGCAGCGCTTAAAGAGTTCTTGGTGACCAGCATGCCAAGGTTGCCAGCGTCCCAGCATTTGTACAGTTGGTTTTTTCCAATCAAACACGTTTTAAAATTTCCTCGGCAATGGTTTCATGATTGCATTCATTCCACTCCGTAATATGAAAATCGACATTTTCAGGCTTCTCAAAGAGTTTATTGGTGTCTTCGAATCTTCCTTCTTTAATGGTATCCATCCAAATCACAATATCTGCAGCAAAATTCGCTCGAGTCTCTTTGGTGGGGCAAACAAAATCACACACTACAAAACGCCCATTGGATTTTTCAAAATCGGCAAAAGTACGCATTCGCATAGATTGGCGAGTCCTGCCTGCATCAGAAAAATCCCAATCGTTTGCCATCTCACGCAATTTATCGGCATTGTACCAAGCAGCATTTAATAAGGGCACCAAACGCTCTGTCAGGTAAGTTTTTCCACTCCCGGGTAGACCCATAACGAGTATTTTCATGACGCTATTGTAATAGCATTCTATCTACTAACCTACACAGCAAATAATTTTTTATAATGAAGCTATGATCCAAGATCTAAAGCACGTTCCAACCAATCCAGGGGTCTATCAGTTTTTTAATGATAAAGAAATTATCTATATTGGGAAGGCCAAGAATCTTAATAAGCGTGTGCGTTCTTACTTTACTAAAGCTATTAAAGATCGCAAGACCGAACAAATTAAACAGCAAGCCATTCGAGTGGAAACTTTTACCACGCATTCTGAAACTGAGGCGCTCATTCTGGAACAACAACTTATTAAAGAATACAAACCTAAATTTAATATTCTTCTTAGAGACGATAAAACCTACCCCTTTATATTTTTTGCAAGCAAACACAACTATCCTTCCATTCATCTCAAAAGAAGCAAGCAAGCAGTAAGCGAGGATTATTATGGTCCTTACACAAGCGCTAAACTAGTAAGAGATCAGCTTAAGGAGCTACAAAAAATTTTTAAACTAAGAAATTGCGCAGACAGCACATTTGCTAATCGTTCCAGACCTTGTATTGAATACCAAATGAAACGTTGCAGTGCTCCATGTGTAAATTTTATTAGTACAGAGGATTACCTTGAAGATATATCTGCAGCTAAGCAATATCTAACAAGTGAAAAAAAACAACTTAAAATAATTCTTACCAAAAAGATGGAATCCCATGCAAAAAAATTAGAGTTTGAAGAAGCTGAGCATTTTCGCAAAAGGCTGCATAGTATATTAGCCTTAGAAGAAGAGACCGCTGTATCAATCAAACCCATCACATTAGATATTTGGCATGCAAGCTTTACCAAGGATGCTACCGGCATTGCCAAGCTTTCAGTTAGAGAGGGAAAAATTCAAGCCACTAAGACTTATTTTTTAACAGAAAACCATAGCGAAAACTTAGATACCATGTTTCAAAGCGTGCTATTTCATCATTATCGGTTTTTACATCATTTACCCCCAAAGCTTTACATAGCCAATGCTTTAAAAGAAGTTCATTTGCTTCAAGAAGCGCTTCAACAAAAATTTGCCACATGCGTCACTTTTATAGCTAACACTCCTTCTGGGGGATCTTCTTTTACCAAGTTAGCTAAACTTAATTCAAGCCAAGCTATTCTTAACCAGCAGCCAAAGTCAGCTAAGTTTGCTATCGCCTTTAAAGAATTACAAAATCTTTGCCAGCTAAGTTCTTCTGATTTTATTCTAGACTGCATTGATATCAGCCATCATGCTGGCTCTCATGCTAAAGCTGCTATTATAAGATTTACAGAAAATGGGCCAGATAAAACTCATTACCGAGCCTACAATATTCCCGATGACTTGGGTGGGAACGATACCGGTTCTATTATCTTTGCTCTTAATAAAAGATTACAGAAGAAAAATAAACCACCCTCAGTCATTTTAATAGATGGAGGAACTCAACAACTTAACGCAGCTAAGCTTGCTAATAACCTCCAAAGCATTAGTTTATTGGCAATTAAAAAAGGCTCCAATCGCAAGGCTTTAACCGAGACTATTTATTCATTACATGGGCAAGAAGACATCCCTTTGCGTTCGGAGCTTTTTAAATTACTCACTAAAGCAAGGGATGAAGCACATCGTTTTTCTATTAGAGCCAACAGAAAAGCAATACTTAGATCAATAAAGGCCGGAAAATTGGATACAATAGACGGTATTGGTCTTATAAAAAGAAACATGCTGATTAAAAAATACGGTTCTTTAAAAAATATTCTAAAACAGTCACCAGAAGAACTAACCGCAAACCCTGGTATAAATAATAAACTGGTAAAAGCAATCTTGGAGCTCAAATAACCATGCAATCACTTGTTTTGAGTCTTACTATTTTTCGCATTTTGGCAGCCCCATTCATCTTTATTTCAGGCATTTTTTTAGAAAACTCCTGGTTTTCTTTTTATCTTTTTAATTTAGCTGCATTGACAGATTATTTTGATGGTAAATTAGCTAGAGTATTTAAGGTTGAATCAACCCTTGGAGCCATTCTTGATCCTATTGGGGATAAATTATTAGTACTTTTTTCCATCATCACGGTGATTGTTTTGACCCAAGATATCTATGTTGCTTTGATGGGTGCTTTTATTTTAGGCAGAGAATTTTGGGTTAGCGCTTTAAGAGAGTACAGCAGCTCTCATAATATTTCTAATGCAACCAAGGTCACCTTTATTGCTAAGATCAAAACTACTTTCCAATTCATTGCCCTCAGTATGTTTTTTTTAGGTACCGCAGCAGATTTAGCGCTTGTTAGTTTTCTTGCAAACTTTGTATTGCTTATCTCAGTCTTTTTAGCATTTAAAACTGCTATCGAATACACTCAAGCCACTCTTTTAAGGTAAAAAAGATGAGTTGGATAGTAGTTACCTTAAAACCAAACCAATCGAAAAGAGCGGAAGAAAATCTTGTCAATCAAGGGTTCACAACTTTTTTTCCAAAAATTATTTTTCCATTCAATGGAAAACTAATTGCCAAAGATCTCTTTACTGGCTATGGGTTTATTCATTTCTCTAAATCTGAGAAATTAGCTTCTATTAATTCTACTAAGGGGATTTCAAGAGTCTTACGCACTAATGATTCTATTCCACAGATAGCAGATTCAGAAATAGAAAGTATGAATAAGCAGTTAATTAATCTTAATTCTCAACTTGGCACTATTTCGCCTTTTAGAGAAAATGATAAAGTGATTATTTGTCTTAGAGTATTAAACAATCAAGAGGCTGAAGTGATTAATGTATTCAATAAGAAAGATTCACAAAAATTGTTACTCAAAATTCTTAATTCATCTCAAACCGTTTGGGTTGATAGCAAAAATATAAAAGCAAAGGAAGAATTTAAGATATGAGGATATCTATTGTTAGCGGGGGTTTTGATCCTTTGCACTCAGGTCATCTTGCTTATTTAGAGGCTGCTAAAAAGTTAGGAAATGAACTATGGGTGTGTCTTAATAGCGACGAATGGTTGACTGCAAAAAAAGGCAAAGCATTTATGTGTTTTAAAGAACGTAAGGCGATTCTTCAGGCTCTCAGATATGTAGATAAAGTAATCTCTTTCGATGATAGCGATGGCAGTTGTTCAAAAGGTCTTGAGTTTATTGCATTTCAAAACCCTGAGGCTAAACTCATTTTTTGTAATGGGGGTGATCGCAATAGTAATAATATTCCGGAAAGAATAATTCCTGGGATCGAATTTGCTTTTGGAGTTGGAGGAGAGAACAAAGAAAATTCAAGCAGCTCTATACTTAAATCTTGGCATACCTATGAAGAGCAAAGAAGTTGGGGAAAATTTAGTACCTTACTAACTAAAAATAGTTGTAAAGTTAAAGAATTAGTTGTTTCACCTAAACAAGGTATGAGCTTTCAAAGACATCTTCATAGATCAGAGGTTTGGTTTATTCTAGAGGGTGCTTGCAAGGTATATTTCCAATCAAAAAAAGATAAAAAAGCTCGCCTGATCAATCTTAGTTCAGGAGATATATTTGAGGTTCCTATTTTCGCTAAACATCAAATTGTTAACGATACTAATAATGAATGTGTAATTATCGAAATACAACATGGCAAAAGGGTGGATGAGTTGGACATTGAACGCTTTTTTTACTACCCTGAGACCCCCTAAGGGTTTACAATGATGAACTTTTACAGGGCTGGATGGCAGAGTGGTTATGCAGCGGCCTGCAAAGCCGTGAACGCCGGTTCGATTCCGGCTTCAGCCTCCATTGTCATAATAATAGTATTTTAGTAATTCATAAAGTATGTTCAAAAATTTGTTGTATTTAGAGTTAAGATTCAATAGAATAGTTCAAATATTGAACGGTATAATAATTCTTACAAGATTAACCGTGCGGTAGCTTTTTTAAAAACTCTATTCATTAACTTAAATAATAATTTACTATTATAAATAAACAGTCTCACAATTCTGAAGAATGCCTTGATTTGCTTCATCTCATTCAAGAAAACTCGAGTATTTCTCAGAGGGAATTGGCTCTAAAGTCTGGATTAAGTCTAGGAAAAGTTAACTATTGCCTTAGAGCTTTAATTGACATTGGATATATCAAAATAAAAAATTTTAAAAATTCAAACAGGAAAATAAATTATATGTATCTTTTAACTCCCAAAGGAATTATGCATAAAACGATTATCGCAAAAAAGTTTTTACTCCAAAAACAAAAAGAATACGATAAAATTAGAGCCTACTTACCCTAATAATTTTTTAATGCAAGAAACATCTAATAGCCCACTTTATTCTGATGACAAAATAGATATTCGAGAGCTTGTTAATATTCTTTGGAAAGGAAAAATTATTATTGTTTTTCTGACTGGTTTTGTATCTTTGATCACAGTTATCTATAGTCTCCAATTGCCCAATATATTTGAATCTAGAGTTTTACTAGCTCCCGTTAATCCATCTAGTGGCATTTCAAGGACTCTGAAAGGCTATAGCAGTCTTGCAGGGATTGCTGGTGTAACTATTCCTGTTGGCATTGACGAGAGCAATACATCAAAAGCAATAAAAAAGATTAACTCTCTGAGTTTCTTTGAAACGAATATATTAACAAATATTCACTTACCAGATCTTATGGCTGTTAAAGCTTGGGACTCAAAAACAAATACTATCGTTTTTAATGAAGATCTTTTCGATACAAATAGCAATACCTGGGTTAGAGACTACTCTTATCCACAGAAGCAAATACCAAGCGCTCAAGAAAGCTTTAAGGTATTTACTAAGCAACACCTAAATTTGAGTGAAGATAAAAAATCTGGGTTTATTACTTTAGCTATAAAACATCAATCACCATATTTGGCGAAGCAATGGGTTGAGTTGATTGTCAATGAGATTAATAATTTTTATAGACAAAAGGATAAATTAGAATCAGAAAAAGCTGCTAACTATCTTAATAAACAATTATCATTGGCTAGCTTGTCTGAGGTTAAAGAAATCTTAGCTAAACTCCTTCAAGAAGAAACTAAAAAATTAACCTTAATTGAAGCCAATAAATTTTATGTTTTTGAATACATAGATCCTCCTGCTGTAATGGAAGAGAAATCAGAACCTAAGCGAGCCTTTATTTGTGTTTTAGGAGCAATATTTGGGGGAATGCTTAGTATTATTTTAGTGTTTATTAGACATTATTTCTTTAGCACAAGAACCTCATGAACTCTAAGTTTTTGTGTCTTTAAAAAATAATCTATGTTTTCTAAAGACTATTTCAAAGCTTTAAATATATAATTTTCTGAGTTTCTGGGGACCATAAATAAATTAGAGCTTTTTTCCAAATTTCTCATACTGTTGGAGCAAAAGAAAAATTAAAAAATAAACATTTAAGTTTTATTCGAAACTATGAAAAGAATCTTAGTCGTATTTGGCACGCGCCCAGAGGCAATAAAAATGGCTCCCCTAGTTAATGCTCTTAAGGCAGACCATCGTTTCGATTCAAAGGTATGTGTTACAGCACAGCACCGCGAGATGCTTGATCATGTTCTGGAATTATTTAAGATAAAGCCCGACTTTGATCTTAATATTATGAAGGCTAATCAAACGCTCTATGATGTAACCGCAAATATTCTAATTTCTTTAAAGCCAGTTTTAGAAAACTTTAAACCAGATGTAGTATTGGTGCATGGAGATACCGCAACTACCTTTGCAGCCTCACTGGCAGCTTACTATCAAAAAGTTAAAGTTGGTCATGTTGAGGCAGGTCTTAGGTCAGGGAATATTTATTCTCCATGGCCCGAAGAGGCAAATAGAAAGCTCACTAGCGCTATTGCTAACTATCATTTTGCTCCAACATCTGGATCTAAAGATAATTTGCTCAATGAAGGAGTGCCGGAAAGTGAAATTATTGTAACTGGTAACACTGTGATTGATGCTTTATTTTGGGTGCAAGAAAAGTTAAAGCAAAGCGTGAAACTCTCTAATCAGCTTGCTTCAAAATTTAATTATTTAGATCCAAATAAAAAATTAATCTTGGTTACAGGTCATCGTCGAGAAAGTTTTGGTGGTGGTTTTGAAAGGATTTGTGAGGCTCTGCGTCAGATCGCAACTAATAATCAAGATGTTCAGGTATTGTATCCAGTTCACCTTAACCCAAATGTTCAAGAACCTGTTAATAGACTTTTGAGGGACTTCAAGAATATATATCTGATTGAACCTCAACAGTATCTTCCATTTTGTTATCTAATGGATAGAGCCTCGATTATTCTTACTGACTCAGGAGGTGTTCAGGAGGAAGCGCCATCATTAGGCAAGCCAGTACTTGTTATGCGCGAGATAACCGAGCGTCCTGAGGCGGTTGATGCTGGAACAGTAAGGCTTGTTGGGACAAATACTGAGCTAATAGTTAGTCAGGTAGATTTGCTATTAACAGACTCTATTGAATATAAAAAAATGAGCAAGGCTCATAACCCTTTTGGTGACGGCCATGCCTGCGGGCGAATCTTAGAGTTTTTAATTTAAGGAAATAAAGATGTCTTTTGATAAAATTTCTGTTATTGGGCTTGGATACATAGGTCTACCAACAGCAGCAATGTTTGCATCAAGGAAAAAAAATGTTGTTGGTGTAGATATTAATCACAAAATTGTAGAAACAATTAACTCTGGAAAAATTCACATATCAGAGCCAGAGCTAGAGGATCTTTTGCAGACTGCACTTTCTGAAGGTTGTTTTCGAGCCGTAACGAAGACAGAACCTGCGGATGCATTTATTATTGCTGTTCCAACCCCATTCTTGCCCGCAAAGGAAGAAGGCGCTATTCCTAAACCTGATTTAGCATTTATTGATTCTGCAACTAAAGCTATAGCACCTGTTCTAAAAAAAGGTGATTTGGTAATTTTAGAATCAACTTCTCCTGTGGGCACCACAGAGCAATTGGCAAAGTGGCTTGCTTGTGAGAGACCTGATCTTACTTTCCCTCACACTCATGGGATAGGATCAGATATTAGAGTTGCTTATTGCCCTGAAAGGGTATTACCCGGACAAGTGGTGCGTGAGCTGGTTGAAAATGATCGCATTATTGGCGGTTTAACTAAAAGTTGTTCTGAATTTGCTGTCGAGCTTTATAAAATATTTGTTGATGGCGAATGTATTGTTACTAATGCTCGAACTGCCGAAATGGCTAAGTTAACAGAGAATGCATCACGTGATGTTAGTATTGCATTTGCGAATGAGCTTTCTATTATTTGTGATAAGCTTGAAATAAATGTTTGGGAACTAATAAGTCTTACTAATAGGCATCCCAGAGTAAATATTCTTCAACCAGGCCCTGGTGTTGGGGGACATTGTATAGCAGTTGATCCATGGTTTATTATCAATGCTGCACCAGATGAAGCGAAGCTTATAAGCACCGCAAGAAAAGTAAATAACTTGAAGACCAAGTGGGTAGTCGAGAAAGTAAAGATAGCAATAAATGACATTCTTCAGTCAAATTCAAGGATGACTATTGAAGAAGTTGTAGTTGCATTTTACGGATTGACATTTAAAGCAGATATTGATGACCTAAGAGAGAGTCCGTCGATGTTAATTGCAGAGAGTGTTTCAGAGTTCCATAAAGGAAAGGTCTTAGCCATAGAGCCCAATGTAAAACATTTAAATCCTTCTTTAAATATTGATCTAGTATCATTTGATGTTGCAGAGACTCAAGCTGACATCGGCGTTTTATTAGTTGATCATAAAGAATTTAAGGAATCAAGAAAACCTGGCGTCAACATTCTTATTGATACCAAGGGGATTTGGCTATGAATTTTCAATTAAGTTTAGTAAGGATTTTTTCTGATCTTGTGGAGATCATGGCTTTAAATTAACTTGATAGACGCTATGATAAATGAATTAATTAAATTTATTAGAGATACATATAAAACTAATGAATTTATAGGATTACATGAGCCATCATTCAAGGGAAATGAGCTTTCTTATGTAACCGATGCTATAAAGAGCACATATGTTTCCAGCATAGGAAAATATGTCAAAGAATTCGAAATAGGTATTGAGAAATATACTTCATCTCTTGGTGCGGTATCAACAGTAAATGGAACAGCTGCACTCCATGCCTCTCTTCATGTGGCTGGGGTTAAGGCGGGCGACATTATTATCACTCAATCATTAACATTTGTTGCAACATGCAATGCCATCCATCATATTGGAGCAGAGCCTGCATTTGTAGATGTTTCTAAGAGCACAATGGGGCTTTGCCCAAAAGCTTTAGAAATTTTTTTAGAAGAGAATGCTTTTTTAGATGAAGATGGCTCTTACTTAAAGTTTTCCAATAAGAGAATTAGAGCGGTAATACCAATGCATACATATGGGCATCCAGTTGAACTTGATGAAATAATAATGATCTGTAATAAGTGGAAATTAGCATTAATAGAAGATGCCGCAGAAAGCTTGGGATCATTCTATAAAGGCAAACATACTGGTACATTTGGGGCATTTGGTGCCTTAAGTTTCAACGGCAATAAAGTTATTACTACTGGTGGGGGTGGCATGGTATTGTGTTCTTCAAAGGATACAAGGAATACTGTTAAACATGTGACTACAACTGCAAAAATAGAACATCCTTATGAGTTTTTTCATGATGTTGTAGGCTTCAATTATCGAATGCCTAATATAAACTCTGCATTAGGCGTTGGGCAGCTTGAATCCTTGAATGATAAATTAATAAAAAAACGAAAACTAGCTATGCATTACAAGGCTTTTTTTCATGATAGCGATTATGTATTTTTTGATGAGCCAGTGAATACAAAATCAAACTTTTGGTTGAACACAATAGTTGCTCCGAATTTAGATTCACGAAATATGATCCTTAAAAGAAGCAATGAACTTGGGGTCATGATGAGACCAGTTTGGCATCCAATGCATAAGTTGCCTCCATTCAAAGATTGTATCAAAGGTGATTTGCGTCAGACAGAATGGTTTGAATCTCGTGTTATCAATATTCCCAGTTCACCAGTCGACTTATAAATAAATGAAAAGCATTAAGGTAACAGTTTTTACAGGCACCAGAGCAGATTACGGTCTTCTATATTGGTTAATAAATGACATAAAAAAGGACGAGACGCTCAAATTACAATTATTAGTATCCGGATCACATCTTTCCCCTAAATTCGGTCTTACATATAAACAGATATTAGAAGATGGAATTTATATCGATGAAAAAGTAGAAATGCTTATTTCATCTGATTCATCAGCTGGGATAGCAAAAAGTATGGGGTTAGGCATGATAGGTTTTGCTGATGCATTGGATAGACTTGACCCAGATATAATTGTTATTTTAGGTGATAGATATGAAGCATTGGCAGTGGCTCAGACATCGTTAATATTGGGGATACCTATTTTTCATCTCCATGGAGGCGAGATATCAGAGGGAGCGTATGATGATTCTATTAGACACGCAATAACTAAATTAAGTAGTTTGCATGCAACTTCAACAGAAGAATATAGAAGAAGGGTAATTCAACTTGGTGAAGAACCTGATAGGGTTATAAATGTTGGAGCGATGGGCCTAGACTATTTAAGAAGAGGTTCTTTTTTAAATCGTATAGAGTTAAGTAAAAATCTAAAATTTGATCTAAGCAAGCCCTATTTTGTGGTAACTTATCATCCAGCGACATTAGGTAATGAAAATCCATTAAATACTTTTAAAGCCCTTTTAGATGCATTGGATAATTTTCCTAATCATCAAGTTATTCTTACTTATCCCAATGCAGATTATGGAGGTAGAAAAATTATTCCGTTAATAGAGTCATATGCTTTAAGTAATGTCGGCAAAGCGTTAGCTATTCCTTCATTAGGTCAAATCCGTTACTTAAGTGCTATAAAATTTGCTGATGCTGTCATTGGCAATTCATCCAGTGGAATAATTGAGGCTCCTGCTTTTGATGTGCCTACGGTGAATATAGGCATAAGACAGAAAGGGCGCTTGGCGGCAAAGAGTGTATTACATTGTCATCCTGATGTTGATGAAATTTCAGAAGCCATTTCGTTTGCAATCTCTCGTAAATATAAAGAAAAGGGAGAGAAAATCATCAATCCATATGGTAAAGCGAAAGGGGATGCATCAATAAAAGTAATTAAAATGATTAAGTCTTATGATTTTTCAAAAATTAAAGTTTTTCATGATTTGGTAAAATAATATGGTATTAATCATTGCAGAAGCAGGCGTTAATCATAATGGAGATGAAAATCTAGCTCTTAAGTTAATTGATTGTGCTCATAATGCAGGCGCTGATATAGTTAAGTTTCAAACTTTTAATGCTAAAAAACTTGCTACACATCAGGCAAGAAAAGCCAAATATCAACTTTCTAATGACGGCATTGAAGAATCTCAGTTCGATATGTTATCTCGGTTAGAGTTGAGTTATGATTCATTTCATCGTCTTCATAATCATTGTTTAAATTTGGGAATTGAATTTTTATCCACTGCATTTGACAGCGAAAGTCTTAAATTTTTAGTTAACGATTTAAAATTGCAGCGTCTTAAGGTAGCATCTGGTGAAATTACAAATGCCCCTCTTCTTCTTGAGCATGCCAAAACCCAATGCGATGTGATTTTATCAACAGGGATGGCTTCATTGGATGAAATAGAAGCTGCATTAGGGGTCTTAGCTTTTGGGTATACTGCCGCTAATGATACGCAACCTACCCGTGAAGCATTTTCAAAAGCTTTTACTTCTCAACTGGGCCAACAAAAATTAAAAGAAAAAGTAACACTGCTTCATTGCACTACTGAATATCCTGCTCCAATTAGTGAGGTTAACCTGCG
>Ga0222714_10005196_pt1 | contig 12469 bp, 13 predicted proteins | sample C33_3DmetaG_FD_165048 | JGI IMG/M metagenome (GOLD analysis project Ga0222714, IMG submission 165048) | Estuarine water microbial communities from San Francisco Bay, California, United States - C33_3D | ecosystem: Environmental > Aquatic > Marine > Unclassified | place: USA: California... | reverse complement strand
TCCCGAGCGCTTAGATCTGAAGGACTCATACTTAGCACGTCAGTAAGCAAATAACTGGAACAGGTTTCCGTTCGAACCAAAATCTCATCGCGATCGATTCCAATTGACTCTAAAGCCGATTCAGAAAGATTCTTAAGTTCTACGTCCCTTCCGTCTAAATCGAGTTTTTGCATCTCTCGAACCCATTGGGGAAATAAAGTTGGGTCAACATCGACATCGCTCGAGAAAGACGCCAAAAAACGATTCACTCGTAAAAATGGATATTTCGCGACTCTGCTCGCCGATATATCCGTTACGTCGTTGTCCTTAACTAACTGGTCCAGTCTATAAAGCCATTGATTACAACTCTGTTTATTGATTTCGAATTGCTTATTAGCGAGCTGAGAGAACTCACGGCCACTAAAGGTGGTACACCCGGACAATAAGAAACAAGCGATAAAAAACGTAAACGGGATTTTAGGGAAATATTTCATCAAGTCAAAACCTTGTTAATTTAGTAGCGAACGACGCTCGATCTCAGCGACCATGCCAGCAAATTGATTCTCTATGTTCTTTCGGATGATTGGTTGCGTTATAAACCGAGGTAACGGTAGAGAAGGTTTGACATATCCATTCCATTTGACTAACCAACGCCCGTCCGCCTTTTGCAACAGTTCATAGGCCCCATCAAGACGGTCAAGACTACCTCGCACCACTTCAATACCGATGCGGTTAGGTTTCTGCTCGATCGAATTAACAACGACATCTACAGGCAGAGAAAAAAATAGAAACGACACAGAACCGTGCTGCTCAACCACTGCCGTCTCCCCTTCATATCGTAATAAAGTGCTCGACTTCATTCCCGGAATAAAATTCGATAAATGGTCATAGTCAGTTAATGTGGTCCAAATCAAAGCGTGCGGCGCAGTAATAACAGCCTCCGCCTCTACGTACACCGAATCCCCCTCAATTCGAGACTCCACTCGGAAGTTTTCCGCGGCTGTAACAAAGTCACCGCCAAAGCAAAACGCGACTGGCAAGATCAACCATAGTGTCGACGCTTTCATCTCAGATACCAGGTTTTTCAAAAACCATTTTTTGGTAGATCCCACCAAAAAATGTACGCCTGTGGACACAATTTCCATTCATGCCCTTTGGAAGCCAACTCTCTAACGGTTGCCGCCACAAGTCGAGCGCAAATGGCTCGAGCGACTTGAGCACGATCCAAAGAAGCGGTCGAACGGGATTGAGCTTAGATGGCTTGTGATAATCGACTATTACGATTCGCCCGCCAGGTCGCAAAACTCTCCATGCCTCACTTAACGTTTTTTGTCTTACCTCGACGGGCTGCTCATGCAACAAGAAAAATAAAATAGCCTTGTCATAACTCTCAGAATCAAGCTTCAAATCAGAAGAGTCCATTACTAGAGCGTTAAATCTTTTCTGGGTTATAACCTTTCGACGCAAATTCGAAAGCTGATCGGGGACTACGTCTACGACATCCAGTTCTCCATCGACGCTCATACAGTCGAGTATTCTTTGAGTGAAATTCCCGTAAACAGAGGCTATTTGCAACACTTTCCCAGAAAAATCTTCACCGAGTCGACGAATCGCCGCGTCCCGTAATCGCTTAAAATTTCCAAATAGAATTAAGTTAACCAAAAAATGGCGATCAAAGAATTTGATCGCTTTCGGGCTTACGTATGCCCACCAGTACGTTTTGCTCAGGTACTCTGGAATTTCTATGCTTTCGGGTAATGTCTCAGGTAAAAGGTTATCGAGTTCAGGCTGGATCTGTTGAGATTTGTACAAAAATTATTCTCCGTATTTTTAGACTTAATCTAACTGTGTTGGCCACATATTGCGCGAGCATTGTACGCGAAGTGATCAAAAGTTTTACGTTCGAGCTAGGACCTAAAAATATGACTTAGTTCCATGCAAATATTTAAAAAAGTTAGTTAAGATACTGATGACTTTTAACATTTAATGGAAACATCAAACATGCACGATACCTTGCCGAAATTAGCAAAACGAAAGTTTCCAAATGTCGCCCGAGGCGAACTCAAAATAGCGCAGCTAAACTTGGGTTACAAATGCAATCAGGCCTGTTTACACTGCCATGTCAATGCCGGACCAACGCGAGTCGAGCTAATGAGTGAGGAGACGACCCAACAAGTTTTAGATTTTATTGACAGAAGCGTTATCGAAACAGTTGATTTAACGGGAGGGGCTCCAGAACTGAACCCCCATTTCCGAAAACTTGTTTCTGAGCTTCGATCAAGGAAGATCACCACCATCGATCGATGTAATCTCACTATCCTATCCGAACCCGGACAAGAGGATCTAGCGGAGTTTTTGGCATTGCAGAAAGTGCAAATAGTAGCCTCCCTTCCTTGCTACATTGAAGATAACGTAAATGCCCAAAGGGGAGACGGAGTTTTTCAAAAAAGCATCATAGGTATTCAAAAACTTAATGCTCTTGGTTACGGACAGAAAAATTCAGGGTTGGAGTTAAACCTTGTTTTTAATCCCCAAGGAGCAGCTTTGCCAGCTCCCCAGGAAATTTTAGAGAGAGATTATCGCGATCACCTCGGTAATCAGTTTGGAATAACATTCAACTCATTGTTTACGATTACAAACATGCCAATTAAGCGGTTTGGCAGCACGCTTGTGTCGAAAGGTGAGTTTGATGGCTACATGGATCTTCTTCAATCCGCATATCAGGAGTCGAATTTAGAATCATTAATGTGTCGCAATCTCATATCGATCGATCATCAAGGTTATGTGTATGACTGCGACTTCAACCAAATGCTCGGATTACCTCTTGGGGAAAGCTCGTCCAAGATCCACATTAGCGAACTGAACGACAAGTGTCTCGTAAACCAACCGATCAAGACTCTCGGTCATTGCTTCGGCTGCACTGCTGGTCAAGGGTCGAGCTGCGGTGGCGCCCTTCAATAAAAACTTGTAATGAAATCTCAAGTTACCGAGTCGCGGCTCGCTCCTGGTCGATTTTGCCCTCCAGAGTATTTCTATGGGACAAAAGCAATAAAAGGAGCTTCTGAAATCACGGCGAGCACGATTGTCGTATGTGGAGGGCTATATGGAAATATGGCGGCACTTGAAACGATTGAAAACCAGCACTCCGGGGTGGATCACATTATTTTCGGAGGAGACTTTAATTGGTTCAACATTGATCACGGCGATTTCAAAGAGATTAATGACCGCATTATTAGGAGCCACCTCGCTATTCGAGGAAACGTCGAAACAGAACTATCTAGGCGAAGCACACAGTCAGGCTGTGGCTGCGCATACCCACCCACAACCAGCGACGCCGAGGTGGAATACTCGAACCAGATTATTAACGCCCTACACGTCACCGCAGATAGTTTTCCAGAAATCCAAGATAGCTTTTCAAAGCTTCCGATGTTTTTGAAATTCAGGATAGGTGATACTCAAGTCGCAGTTGTACACGGGGATGCTGAAAATTTGGCAGGATGGAATTTCTCTTCGCAAGAAATGCGTAACCCGTCCAATGCTTCCCGATATCAAGGGTACTTTACGGATTCAGGTGTCGATATTTTCGCTAGCAGTCATACATGCGAGCCAGCGATACAACTATTTAATATTGATACTGAAAATCCCAGAGTAGTCATCAATAATGGCTCGGCAGGCATGCCAAACTTTGAAAATGCTCTTCATGGCATTGCAACTCGGATTTCTGTAAACGCGTGTCCCGAAAGCCTTAAATTGTATGGCGTTAAGCTGGGAGGTATTTATATCGATGCAATCAAAGTGAATTACGATTCAACCAAATTTCTGAGACAATTCTCTCGCTGCTGGAGCGCTAAATCTCCAGCGCATAAGTCGTATTATGGGAGGATAGCTGGAAGGACTGGAACAAAAATATCAACTGTCACCGAGAGTCTCGCAAATGCCCTCGGAGTATCGGATTAGAATTTTTATATGGCAAAAAATAAAAGACCCGGTAAGTCAATCATATTAGCAGTGTGTGTTTTGGCGCTTGGAATCCTATTTCTTGTATTCAAGGATTTCGTGTTAGATGTGCTTGCGCAGCTTAATCTTTCAACCCTTAAAGAAAACTATGAATCCCTAACGGCCTATTCCTCTGAGCATCCAATCAAAGCCGCTCTGAGCTACTTTGTTCTTTACATTGCGATAACAGCGCTGTCGCTCCCTGGCGCCGCAATTATGACGGTGGCAGCTGGCGCTGTTTTCGGTCTTTTATGGGGAACGGTACTGGTATCTTTTGCATCCACCATCGGCGCGACGATCGCTTTTCTCCTTACACGATATTTCTTTAGAAATCTTGTAAGAAAAAAATTTGGAGATAAGCTAAAAGCCTTGAATGAGGGAATTCAGAGAGACGGCGCTTTCTACCTATTAACCCTGCGCCTTGTCCCAGTCATCCCATTTTTTGCAGTTAATGCGGCGATGGCGCTTACTCCAATTCGTACCGGAACGTTCTACCTGGTAAGTCAGATCGGCATGCTTCTGGGAACAATAATTTTCGTTAACGCAGGAACCCAGCTTGCGGCCCTGGACACTCTGGGCGGCGTTCTATCGACGCCGATATTATTGTCGCTGTGCCTACTCGGTATATTCCCACTCATAACAAAAAAAATAGCAGACATACTTCGAGGAAGGAGAGTCTATGCGGGGTGGAAAAAACCTAAGGAATTTGATTACAACTTGATCGTCATAGGTGGTGGTGCAGCAGGGCTTGTATCGTCCTACATAGCCTCTGCCGTGCGAGCGAAGGTCGCCCTTATTGAGAAAGAAAACATGGGAGGGGACTGCCTAAATACCGGATGTGTTCCCTCAAAAGCAATTATCAAATCTGCAAAATTTATACACCAGGCGCGTCACTCTGGAAAACTAGGTATTCAAGAAGCGAAAATCACCTTCGATTTTCAAGAAATCTTACGCAGGGTACGTCGGGTGATAAAAAAAATTGAGCCACATGACTCAATTGAGCGATATACGCGTCTTGGGGTAGACTGCTTCGCCGGTACCGCCAAGATGGTCACGCCTTGGACTGTAGAAGTCAGCACATCCACCGAAAAACGAATTCTCTCAGCGCGAAATATTATTATCGCCTCTGGAGCAAGTCCGATTGTTCCCCCACTGCCTGGACTTAAGGATGTTCAGTATGTGACATCGAACACTATTTGGGATATTCAAGATTTGCCCAAAAAGCTCCTTGTAATCGGAGGAGGAGCTATCGGGTGTGAGTTAGCTCAGGCCTTTTGCCGAATAGGGTCAGAAGTAGTGCTGTTGGAAGCGATGGAGCGGATCTTGATCAAGGAAGACCCCGAGGTTTCTGAGATAGTCGCAAATCATATGTCAGATGACGGAATAGCCCTACTATCCCGACACAGAGCAAAAGGGTTTCTTGTCGAAAATGGTCAGCAGCTGTTGGTTTGTGAAGGGCCAAACGGGGAGATACGTATCGAGTTTGACTTGGTGCTATTTGCCATAGGCAGAGGGGCCAATTTAAGGGGGTTTGGGCTCGAAGATATAAACGCCATTGAGCCAGATGATCGAGTCCTGAGAACCAATGAGTATCTCGAAACTAGGTACCCGAATATTTTCGCTTGTGGAGATGTAACGGGTTTAATGCAATTTACCCATGCTGCAGCTCATCAAGCTTGGTATGCGGCCGTTAACAGTCTATTTGGAACATTCAAACGATTTAGAATCAATTTCGATGCGATACCTTGGGCAACATTCACCAGTCCAGAGGTTGCACGTGTGGGATTAAACGAAAACGAGGCACGTGAAAGGGGAATTGACTTTGATATAACTCGTTACGAAATTGATGACCTTGATCGCGCGATTGTGGATTCGGAAGATTATGGATTTATTAAAGTGCTCACTAAACCGAAAAGCGACAAAATTCTTGGAGTCACAATTGTCGGTGAAAACGCCTCAGAGTATATTTCAGAGTTCGTCCTCGCTTTAAAACAAAACATTGGATTAAATAAAATATTAGCGACGACACATATCTACCCAACATTCTCTGAAACGAATAAATACGTCGCAGGCGAATGGAAGAGAGCGAATACTTCTGTGGTCACACTCGGGATCTTAGAGCGTTTTCACAAGCTTAGACGCTAACCTGCGCTAACAAAAAATTTTTTCGAGCCACAATGATGAAGCGCATAACTCTATCTTTTATATTTCTTATCAATTTCCTCTGCTCGAATGCGAACGCAGAACCATTCGACCACCAACATTCACAATTTACTCAAATACTTCAACAGCATGTACGCTGGATAAATTCCCACGAAACAGCTGTTGACTATGAATCACTTTCGCAACATAAAGAACCTTTACAACGTTATCTTGATCAACTAAAGAGGGTAACTTATGCAGAATTTAATAGATTCTCAAAACATCAACAGCTGGCATTTCTCATTAATGCCTACAACGCCTATACGCTGAGCTGGGTGGCAAACGAACACGGACATATCAAATCAATAAAAGACCTAGGAACGTTATTTAAAAGCCCCTGGAAACAAAAGATATTTACATTATTTGGAAAAACAGTCAGTCTCGACTACATAGAGCACGAATTGATCAGACAACCGGGGCGATTCGATGATCCTCGCATCCACATGGCAGTCAATTGCGCATCGAAAGGTTGTCCGGCCCTGCGCGATGAGGCTTTTTTAGCTGATAAACTTAGCGCGCAACTAGATGACGGTGTTTCGAGATTCCTTTCAGACACATCCAGAAACCGAATAGAAAACAATACCATCTTGGTTTCTAAGATATTCGATTGGTATGAGAGCGATTTCGTTAAAAATTCAGGGAGTTTGCTTAATTGGCTGCGAAAAAACCAATCATCGTTAGCAAGCAACATCGATCAAAAAAACACGATTAACAGTCAGGATCCAGATATTAAATTTCTTGACTACGACTGGGGCCTTAATCGGCTAGAACATTAAGTTTGACAACAACCTTCGTGTCATCTCCGATTCTTTCGATTATCATTCCCACGCTGAATGAGGAAGAGACGATAGCCCCCCTACTCTCGCACCTTAAAAAATACTCAAGAACAAACATAGAAATTATTGTCGTAGATGGAGGCAGTTCGGATGAGACCATTAAGGTAGCAACCTCACTCGACGTAACAGTAATCTCCAGTAAAAAGGGCCGAGCACGACAGATGAACGCGGGCGCCAAACAAGCGACAGGTGATGTTCTTTGGTTTTTACACTCAGATTCAACTCCACCTGAAAATTTCGATCAACTCATAACTCGGTCTGCGAGACAGCAAATCTGGGGTTACTTCAAAGTTAAACTATCGGGCGACCGTTTAGGACTTCGTATCGTCGAGTTCTTTATGAACCTGAGGTCTCGCTTAACGCGCATTATTACCGGCGACCATGGTATTTTTATTTCCCGTGAGATCTTTCATACGATTGGCGGTTACCATGATCTTGCCTTGATGGAAGACATCTCTATTTCAAAACGTTTAAAAAAAATCGCTTTACCAAAAAGAATCAACGAACCACTCCTAACCTCCTCGCGAAAATGGGAAGCTAATGGCATCGTGCGTACTGTATTGACAATGTGGACGCTAAGAGCGCTTTTCTTCCTCGGGGCCAACTCGATATGGCTCGAAAAAAAATACTACAAAAACAAGTAATGAAAAACGAATCATTATCGAAGCCGAAACAGCTCATACAAATTTTTACCAAAGCGCCTATTCCAGGCAACGTAAAGACTCGCTTGGCTCGGGAAATCGGAGCCGAAAAAGCAACAGAATTACATATTTCAATGTTCGAACATATTCTCAGTGTGAGCGACTCGCTACCAAATACCGATATTGAAATTTGGTATACGCCCGCAAAATCCCATCCTTACTTCGAGAAACTTGAAGAGCTTCATTTCACAACAAAACAACAAACAGGCGAAGATCTCGGCTACCGTATGTTTGCTGCGATTAAGGAAGGATTGTTAAATTATGAAAACGTCGTCTTAGTCGGCAGTGATTGTCCCGCTATAGCCACCAAACATTTGAAACAAGCGTTTGACATCCTAACAGCAGGGTATCCGTATACATTCATTCCGGCAACAGACGGTGGGTTCGTGCTCATAGGAGCAACTGAAATAAAAGAGGCCATTTTTCGCGGCGTAAAGTGGGGATCCCCTGATGTTATGAAAAAAATTGAGGAAAATTTAATTCTTCATAACAAATCTTATCGTTTACTGACACCCCTCCAGGATATTGATAGAGAGTCCGATTTAGAGCATATCCCAAAACTCAAAATATTTGATTGGCACAGAGCGGAAAATTAAGATGTTAAGGATCACAATTTTTATTTTTCTAGTTTCCTTAGGTTCAACTTGCCGTTTGGCTCTCGCTGAGGAGATATCAGTCTTCAATTTTTCGCAACATAGTATTGAAAAAGACCCACGACTCATTTGGCAACCGGTTGTATTCGCAAAAAAGAAAAATAGTACGAGATACGTGCTTGTTAGGGATGGAGATACCACTGTTCTAAAAGCGACAGCAGATAACTCGATATCGGGCTTGGGGAGACAACTAGAAATTGAGCTCGCGAAGTTCCCCATTCTTCGGTGGAAATGGCGGATCACCGAAACGAACTTGCGATCTGACATCCGCTCAAAAAGTGGAGACGATTTTCCGGCTCGAGTTTATGTGCTCTTTAATATTAATGAAGACGAACTCCGTTTTATAGATAGGGCAAAATTAAAGCTCGCTAGATATATCTTTGGGGACCAAGTACCAAGCGCAGCACTTTGCTATGTTTGGTCACATAAAGAACAAAAGAATACGCAGTCATGGAATGCTTTTACCGATCGAGTTCGAATGATTGTTTTACGGTCGAGCGCTGATAATGTTGGATTATGGGCTCAGGAGGAGCGAAACATTCTCAGCGACTTTGAAAAAGCCTTCGAAATGCCAGCGCCCCAAATTTCTGGAATAGTATTGTCATCTGATAGTGATAATACTAACGCCGTATCCATAGCCTGGTATGGTGACGTAACTTTGCAAGGTGAAAACTAGAAATAGCTCAGTGAAAAAAATACTTCTTATTGGCGGTGGCCATAGTCACGTTGAAGTTGTAAGGAAATATGGGCTGGCACCAATCCCAGGTGCCGAAGTTACTCTCGTTAGCGAATCCCATCAAACCGCATACTCCGGCATGGTTCCCGGCCTGATAGCAGGGCACTACTCAATAGACGAGTGCCATATAGACCTTGAGACTCTGTGTAAGAAATCACATACTAACTTCATTCTTGGAAAAGTTGAAAAAATATATCCGGAGACATCTTTTGTCGTTACCAATTCCGGTACTGAAATCAATTTTGATATCGCATCGATCGACACAGGCTCGATACCGAACGCTAAGGCCGTTCCAGGCGCAGAAACATGGTCCACCCCGGTCAAACCCATTAATCGTTTGATGGAGGAATTTGACACTTTTGAAAAAAAACTTAAAGGAAAACCAAATAGCTGTACGAGTTGCATAACCGCGGTTGGAGGGGGCGCAGCCAGCGTAGAGCTACTTTTAGCAATTCACTACAGGTTGCTCCACGCAAAAATAGCGAATATAAAACTCACACTGATAACCGATCGCTCAGATATTTTGCTAGAACACTCACTTGCAGTTCGACGACGAGTCCGTAGATATCTTTATCAATCTGGCGTAACCATTTTAACTAACGCGCGAGTTACCGAAATCTGCGAAAACTCAATCGTTACCGAAAGTCATGGAACGACTGTATCCCACTTCACTATTCTGGGAACGGGCGCATCTGCCCCAGATTGGCCAAAGGCCTGTGGTTTTTCGACTGATAGTTCAGGGTTCATCCTCACAGATGAAAATTTATTGACGCTAGGTTTTAAGAATATTTTTGCTGTGGGAGATATCGGGAGCATCCTCCGTAAAAAATACCCGAAGTCCGGGGTCTATGCCGTAAAGCAAGGTCCACTATTATTTAAGAATATTCAGTCACTCATCGAAGGCAAAAGCTTGAGCAAATTTCAGCCGCAAAGGAGAGCTTTGGCGCTCATCAGTTTAGGCATTAAAAAAGCTGTGGCGTCGAGAGGAGTTTTCTATGCGAGTGGCGCATTCGTCTGGTTTTGGAAGAATCTAATAGATAAAAGATTTATGCGCCGGTACCAATAATCACGTGGCACTTAACGAATCAACGTACCCAAATTAACTCTGAGCTCCTATGGGTCCGTCCAAAGACAAATGCATTTTGATTAAAGCGATTCGCTATACAAAACGCCATCTTCATACTCAGATCGCATACAAAAATACTCGACTCACTCTCCCAGTCTGATCTATCGGGGATGCCGGCCGCTCGGTAACAGGGCAAATTGAGCCTTTGGATATGACGCTCAAGCAAAACTGACAACGATAAATTTTTATTATTTGGCAAACGCTTAGATAAAGGATTACAAGCAGTCAGAACTGCCCATGTATGAGTTTTATGTAGACGGAGGATTCGCTGTAAGCCAGGCGTTGGAAGACTAATCCTTACATCCACAAAGCCTTCAGGCACATAAATCCGATAGGTCGTATTGATGTAAGCGGTAAGTAATTCGCTCTTCAAGAAGGAACCAGATTAACTGAATTTTTTTATCGTATCCCTAACGACAGATACACCAAGCCCGGGCCCACTTGGAATATCGACCCTTCCATTTGGGCCAATTTGCATGGGGTTCTCGACCAAATCATTCCTAAACGGATGAGAGGAGCGGTCGTATTCTAGGATAGGCTCTCGTGCAAAAATTGAATGATGACAAACTGGCAGTGCCGCAATTACCTGTAGCGATGCCGCCTGGGCAATCGCAGATCCCCACACATGAGGATTCACTTCGATTCCCTCCGCCTGACACAATGCGGCGATATGCCGCAATGCACTTATTCCCCCGCATGACCCTATGTCTGGCTGCGCTATGTCCACTGCTCGGCTCTTCGTTAACTTGGAAAAACCATAAACTGAATGTTCGTTTTCACCCCCCGCTATCGGGGTTTTTAGTTTTGACCGGAGCTCGACGTAACCCTCTATATCTTCTGGAATGACTGGCTCTTCATACCATCGCATTTGATACTCATCTAGAACAAAGCCAAGCCTTAATGCCTCCGCTCGTCCGTAGGCATGATTGGTATCAACCATGAGCTCAACATTTTTTCCCTCGAGTACCCGCCCAATCGCTCGAATAACTCGAACATCGTCTTGTAGCCCAAAACCCAGCTTAACTTTCATCGCCCGAAATCCGAAATCAAAATGATTCAGAGCTTCTTCTGAAAGACGTTCTTCCTCACCAGCCCCCTTCAAACGATAAAAGCCTGTCGCATACGGCTGAACACTCTCTCGGAATCTTCCACCCAGCAATTGGCTAATCGGTACACCATAGTGTTTCCCAACCAAATCCCACAGCGCAATATCAACAGCACTTATCGCAGCTAGAACCGTTCCCTTCCGACCAAAATCCCGCGTACGGTTATACATACGATGCCAGAGAATTTCGGTGTCTCGCGGATCTTCCCCAATGATCAGCGGCTTCAACGAATGCTCAATCACCGCAGCAGCAATTTCCGGTGCCTCAAGACCTTGCGCAAAGGCTTCTCCCCAGCCAACTATCCCGCTATCGGTCTCTACTTCAATTAGTGTGGCCGATCTTGCAGCGACCCACCCCTGAGAAAAAGCAAACGGATCTCGTAAAGGGCTTTTCAGTACATGAATTCTTACATGTTTTATTTTCATAAATTCAAAGGCGAATGAGCTGATACGAGGTAATTAAAACATATCTATCGCAAAGCCCGATAATTATGTACGGTAAAGCAATATCTCTGCTCGAGCGTAATACAATTCCAAAAATAACAAGACTGCTCACTCCGCATTTCGTCTTGTATCCTCGAAAAGTAACTTAATAGTCGCAAGCTTTAAAGTCTATGAAACTAAGTCGCGCTAGTGCGCGACTTACAAAAATAGAATGGTCGGGGTACTCGCGTCTAGGGCGTAGACGGTCAGTCTTTTTTACATGGGAAAGCTTGAATCAAAGCGTTCGTTATAACGTACCTTCTCGGTCTAAATAGAACATCAGGGTTATTTTCAAGAAATGCTTTCACAGCATCATAGGTCGCATCCTGAATGTTCTCTTCAGGGATACAAAAAAGGCCATTATTCCACTTTTGCCATACAGCATCGATATAAGGCTGCACTGCCGGTCTCGAGGACTTCCTCTGCATTAGTTCTAATACGTCATTTCCGTCCGTCTCTGCCTGAGCAGACGACATCATTAGAAGAGAAAAAATGGTGAATGTAGTTAAGTATTTCACAAGCGACCTCTTTAACGAACTTTGATTTCATGTGACCACGGACGATTAAATTAGTTTGATATTTTAACGCACCGCCTATAGCGGTAACACCATACGGATCAACCCGACCGAATCGATCGTAGTAAGTAGCAGAT
>Ga0222714_10005193_pt1 | contig 12472 bp, 10 predicted proteins | sample C33_3DmetaG_FD_165048 | JGI IMG/M metagenome (GOLD analysis project Ga0222714, IMG submission 165048) | Estuarine water microbial communities from San Francisco Bay, California, United States - C33_3D | ecosystem: Environmental > Aquatic > Marine > Unclassified | place: USA: California... | reverse complement strand
ACCTGGGTCAACTGGCCGATGGCGCCCTCCACGTCCACCTCGTAGACGAGATACATGCCGCCGCGCAGGTCGAGGCCGAGGCTCATCGGCTTGAGCCCCAGTCCGGTCAGCCAGCGCGGAGCGCGAGTGGCGAAAGTGGTCGCCACCGCATAGCGACCCTCAAAGGTTCGGTTGACCAGGTCGCGAGCCCGCATCTGCTCCTCGACGTCGTCGAAACGGACCCACATCCGGCCCGCCTCATCCTGGAAGGCCTCATCGAAGACCACCGACTCGGCACGCAGCAGGTCGCGCACCTCGCCGACTGCCGAGGCATCGATGGCCACGCGGTCCTTGCGGGTCATCTGTAGCGCCGGCGCCTCACCGAACACGTTGGGCAGGGCAAACAGTACGGACAGCAGCAGGACGACCAATACGGTCAGGCTCTTCCAGACGGGATAGGCGTGCATGGTCGACTCCGGCGCTCAGTCGCCTTTGAGGGTTCCCTTGGGCATCAACTGGGCAACCTGGAAGCGCTGCACCTTGATGGCAACGCCGCTGGCCACCTCGAGGGTGATGAAATTCTCGCCCACTTCGGTGATCCGCCCCAGGAGCCCGCCGTTGGTGACGATTTCATCGCCAGCCTGAAGCTTGGAGACCATTTCCTTGTGCTCTTTGGCCCGCTTGGTCTGGGGACGGATCAGCAGGAAATAGAACACCACGAAGATCAGGATCAGCGGCAGGAACGAACCCAGCATGCCACCGGGCGCTTGGGCAGCGTCCTGGGCCAGGGCGGGCGTCACGAACAGGTCCATGGGGCTCTCCGCAGGAAAGTAGCCGATGATTATGCCACAGGACCGCCCGCCGCCTGCGGGCTGGCGGCAAACTCCCGGTGCCAGGTCTCGAAGGTGCCGGCCTCGATTGCCCGGCGGATAGAACCCATCAGGCGCTGGTAATGACGCAGGTTGTGCAGGGTAGCCAGCCTCGGGCCCAGCATCTCTCCACACTTGTCGAGGTGCCGCAGGTAAGACCGGCTGAATCGGGCACAGGTGTAGCAGTCGCAGCCCTCCTCGACCGGCCGGGTGTCGTCAGCATGCCGGGCGTTGCGAATGTTCAAGACCCCCTCCGCGGTGAACAAGTGCCCGTTGCGGGCATGGCGGGTCGGGATAACGCAATCGAACAGGTCGATGCCCCGTGCCACCGCCTCGACGATATCCCCCGGGCGGCCGACCCCCATGAGGTATCGCGGCCGGTCAGCGGGCATGGCCGGCGCCAGACCCTCCAGCACCCGATTACGGTCCTCTGCCGGTTCACCGACCGACAGGCCGCCGACGGCGAGGCCGGGGAAATCCAGGCGCATCAAACCCGCCAAAGACTCGCGGCGGAGGTCGTCGTACATTCCTCCCTGCACGATGCCGAACAGGACCCCCTCTCCGGGCAACGAAGCATGGGCTCTCAGGCTGCGCTCGGACCAGCGCAAGGACAGGCGCATCGAACGCTCCGCCTCTTCCCGGCTGGCTGGATAGGGCGTGCACTCATCAAACACCATGGCAATGTCTGAGCCCAGCGCACGCTGAACCTCCATCGAGCGCTCTGGCGTGAGCATCACCTCCGATCCATCCACCGGCGAGCGAAAGCGCACGCCCTCTTCGGACACCTTGCGCAACTCGGCGAGGCTGTAGACCTGGAACCCGCCTGAGTCGGTCAGGATAGGCCTGTGCCAGCCCATGAAGCCGTGCAGCCCAGCGTGCTTCCTCACCACCTCGGTGCCCGGCCGCAGCATCAAGTGGAAGGTGTTACCCAACAGGATTTCGGCGCCAGTGCCCTCGACCTCCTCGGGGGTGAGGCCCTTGACCGTACCGTAGGTGCCAACCGGCATGAACGCCGGGGTCTCGATGCTGCCGCGGGCCAGGGTTAGCCTGCCTCGCCGGGCGGCGCCTGCGCCGGCCAGCAACTGGAACTTCACGGTGCCTCCTGACGGGTGATGAACATGGCATCGCCATAACTGAAAAATCGGTAAGCCTGCCTGACGGCATGCCGATAGGCCTCGAGTACGTGTTCGCGCCCGGCGAACGCAGACACCAACAGCAGCAGGGTCGACTCAGGCAGGTGAAAGTTGGTAACCATGGCGTCCACCACACGAAACTCGAATCCCGGAACAATGAACAAGGTGCTCTCGCCAGCGAACGGCGCGAGGGAGCCCGCGCTGGCTGCACTCTCCAGCCCGCGTACAACGGTGGTGCCCACGGCCACCACCCGCCCGTCTCGAGCTCGGCAGGCCTCCACCGCGGCCACCAACTCCGGGCCCACCTTAATTCGTTCAGCGTGCATGCGATGTTCGCGCACGTCCTCCGAGCGCAGCGGCTGAAAGGTGCCTGCACCGACGTGCAGGGTCAGGCTGGCAATTTCCACCCCCAACCGCTCCAGGGCTTCAAACATGGCAGAGTCGAAATGCAGCCCCGCAGTGGGCGCAGCAACCGCCCCGGCGTGGCGCGCGTAGACGGTCTGGTAACGCTCTGCGTCACTCACGTCGGCCTCCCGCCGGATGTAGGGAGGCAGCGGCATGGCGCCGTGGGTATTGAAGACCTCCTCGACCGGCGCGTCGAATTCCAGTTCGAACAGGTCATTCTCGCGACCCAGCACCGTAGCGCGGGTGCCGCCGGCCAGATCGAGCACCAGCCCCGGGCGCAGGCCCTTACCCGGTCGCGCGAGGACCCGGCAGCGCGCTTCCGAGAGAATCCTCTCGAGCATGATCTCCACCGCACCTCCGGTTGGCTTGCGGGCCGACAACCGGGCTGGCACCACTCGGGTGTCATTGAGCACCAGCAGATCGCCGGGCCGCATCAGGCTTGGCAGGTCGGTGAAATTGAGATCGGCGCGCTCGCCCGTTTTCCCGTCGAGGCTCAACAGCCGGCTCGCCGACCGCTCAGCCAGCGGCTGCTGGGCGATCAGGTGTTCGGGAAGCTGGTAAGCGTAGTCTGTTCGGCGCATGGGGCGCGGACGTTAGCACGGCCAATCGCTCGACCGATCGGACAGTCCTAGCCTCCCTCGACGCCCTGGGGCAGGGTAAGGTCCAGGAGTTCATGCCACTCCATGACTGGCGCCTTGGGCAGTGCGTACTCCACCTGCAGGGCCTTGCCCTTGCGTTTGATCTGCAGGGACACCGTTTCGCCCGGTTGGTAGGAGCCCAGAATACGCATGGCATGGTCGGGATCTTCCGGCTTGCGACCGCCAATCGCAAGAATGACGTCGCCGGCCTGCAGCCCGGTTGCTGCCCCACCAGCAGGAGTCTCCAGAAGCAGCACACCCACCGCGGTCCCGAAGTACTGTCCCAGTTCCTCGTTCATGGCCGCGAGGCGCAGGCCAGGACCCAGCTGCGGGGGCAGGAAACCCCGGTGCCCCGCCACCAAATGGCCAGGCATACCCGATGCCCCAAGGCCGCGCAGGGCGTGAACTTCCACCTCCCGATTCCCCTCGGCTATCAGGCCCAGAACGAGTTCCTCGGACTCACCTCTGCGAACCGCCACGCGAACCTCGGATCCGGGCCGGACGTCGGCCATGTGTTTCAGCACGTCAGCGGCTTGCGTAATGGGATTGCCGTCGAGGGCGACGATCAGGTCTCCAGACTTCACCCCTGCCGCCTCGGCAGGCCCACCGGCCACGACTTCAGCGACCAGTGCGCCGCCCTCCGGACCTCCCTCGAGCCTGATGCCGAGTACGGCGCGACCCGGTCCGCCGATCACGATGCGCCTTATCTCCCTGACCTCCCCGCCCGGTCCATGGAAGGACCGCTCGGTGAGGTCGTTGGCTGTTTGCAGGGCCAGACCCTCTACGCCTCCCGGCGGTCCTGCCACGGCCGCGGAACCCTGCAGCAGCCACCCCAAGACCAGCAAGGTCGGCATCTTCGTCTTCATCATGGTGTTATTCCTGAATTGTCCTGAAGTTTTCATTGCGCTGCGGGACCCTCGGCAACGGGCTCCCCCTGCATACCGGACGGCTTCATCAGCAGGGCGAAGCGCCTGAGCAGCCAAACCAGCCTCTCAAACAGGCTGGTGGCACTCAACAGGGTTTCCCTCACGCCCTGATCCATGGTGGCGCTGGAGAGCAGGCGACTACGGATCGAATGCATGAGCTCGGAACGATCGCCGGTCAGAACCTGTAGCACCGCCAGATCATCCGGGTCGCCACTTCGCACCGCGTCCTGCAGGGTGAGCAGCAGCACGTGTAACGACTCGACCAATCCATCCATCAGGATGCCGGGTTCGCTGTCACCCTCAACCATGATCCGCCCGGCGTCCACCGCCAGCTCGTTAAGCGACTCCTGCAAGCCAGCCAGCAGCTGGTTGCGGTTCTGCAGGACCAGCGCCCGTTCCAGCGACTCCCCACCGGGGGACGCAGCCATCAGTCCCTCGAGGAAGCGCTCACAGGCCAGTGTGATCTGGGTGCAACCCTGGTGAAGCGAAGCACGGTCATGAGTCGGCTGCTCGACCTCTGCCCTCACCCCGTCAAGGTAATTGGGCAGCAGCTCGACCGTGCGCAGCTGCTCCTGCTCGACGAGCACCAGTGCAGTGCCTGGATCCTGTTCGGCTCCGGGATACAAATAGAGTAGCTGACCGAGCTCCTCGGCAGCGGTTTGCGGCGCGCGCAACTCGAGCTGCCGAGCAACCCGATGATGGAGTGGATGCATGACCAGATCGCAGGCCACCTGGTACGCCAGGTATATGAGGGCCACGTGGAGGGCTATGCCGCCGGGCAGTCGCTCTATCGCCGCAGCCAGTAGCGGCACGCCAAAACCGAACTCGAGCAAGGCCAGCGGCAGCATCAGCGTGAGGCCCAACGCCTTGAGCGTGAACTGGTAAAGAATCAGCTGACGCGCAAGCCCGCGGTGGCCGGCCCCAAGCATCCAGGTGCTGAAGGCCGCGCCGAGGGCGGCGCCGTAAACCACCACCATCGAATGCTCGAGGTTGATGACCCCGCTGGAGGCCAGCGCCATGGTGACGATGGTGACGCTGGAGGCGGAGTGAACCAGGAAAGCCACCCCGAGGCCGGCGACGAAGGCCAGCAAGAAGGACTGCGCGGAGCCGGAAAACAACGCCTTCAGCCAGGGCTGTGAGCCAACCAGGGCGCCCAGGTCCTTGATGAAGGTCAGCCCAAGGAATAGCAGACCCACGCCCAACAGCGCCCGGATCAGGTCCTGGGTGCTGGCGGGACGCTCCCGATCCGAATAGAACAGGATGCCGGTGACGCCCACCAGAGCAAGGATCAGGAGCTTGGGCTTGAACGCCGCCAGCACCACCAGCACTGAAGAACCCAGGTTGGCAAAATTGATCACCGGGTGCGCCCGCCTGACGTCCAGTACTCCCGCCTTTACCAGCGAGATCAGCACGAACACCATGGCGTTCATGCTCTGCATGATGGCGCCGCCTGCAAAGCCGAGGGCCGCTGCACCCCGCCCGCTGGAAGTGGCGGAGGTGATCAGCGTGTGCAGGCGATGATCGGCAAGCCGCCTGAGGTTATCGGAGAGCAGGCGAATCCCGGTAAAGAACAAGCCGAGCCCAGCCAACAGGTAGGCGGCCATTTCGTAAAACGTGGCGGTCCCGTTCGCGCTCATGCAACCGCCACGGGATCTGGTGCCGGGAGCGAGACTCGAACTCGCACGATGTCACCACCGGTGGATTTTGAGTCCACTGCGTCTACCAATTCCGCCATCCCGGCCAGGACCCACAGTATACGCCGGCACCGGGACGCAAGGCACTTGGCAGGGCAGAGCCGGACGCCGACAATGCGACCCATGAAGTTTTGTCCGGAATGCGGCCAGCCGGTCGAGGTAAGGGTGCCCGAGGGCGATCACCTGCCCCGCCACGTCTGCGGCAGCTGCGAGTCCATTCACTATCACAACCCCAAGATCATCGTCGGCTGCGTACCCGAGTACGAGGGCCGGATCCTGCTCTGCCGGAGGGCCATTGAACCGCGTCATGGCTTCTGGACCTTTCCCGCCGGCTTCATGGAAAACGGCGAGACCATGCAGCAGGGCGCCGCCCGCGAGTCTTGGGAAGAGGCCCTCGCCCGGGTGGAAATAGGCAGCCCGCTGGCAATAGTCCACGTTCTGCATGCCGAGCAGGTCCATGTCACCTTTCGTGCCCGGCTACCCAGTCCGGAGTTTGCGGCGGGCGCCGAAAGCCTGGAAGTGGGCCTTTACGAGCCAGCCGAGATCCCCTGGCGGGAGATCGCCTTTCCCAGTGTGCACTTCGCGCTTGAGCGCTGGCTCGAGGATCGCAGCAGGGGGCGCGAGGAACTGCACTTTACGGCCATCGACCGTCGCCTGCCGGCCCCGGGATGATCCCCCGGGCGCCCTGTGGCAGAATCGGCAGCGTCTTGAAGGAGATTGCCCGATGACCTTCGTCGTCACCGAAAACTGCATCAAGTGCAAGTACATGGACTGCGTGGAAGTCTGTCCGGTCGACTGCTTTCACGAGGGACCAAACTTCCTGGTGATCGACCCCGATGAATGCATCGATTGCACGCTCTGCGAGCCGGAATGCCCCATCGAGGCCATCTATTCCGAGGAGGAACTCCCTCCGGGCCAGGAACACTTCAAGGAGCTGAATGCAGAACTGTCGCGCCAGTGGCCGGTGATCACCGAGAAAGGCGAGCCGCCAGCGGACGCCGACGAGTGGCGCGGGGTCGAGGGCAAGCTGACCAAACTCGAGCGCTGAGTTACTTTTCCACTGCAGCCAGTCGGTCTAGCTCCGCCGACAGCCGGGGCGCAGGCAGGTAGCCCGCGATCAGGTCGCCCGAATCCGTGATGATGCCGGGCGTGCCTCGGATGCCCATCTCCCGGCCCAGGTCGTACTGGGCCTGCACCGGGTTCTCGCAGGACATCGGCTCCACGGCCTCGCCCAGCTTGGCCTTGGTCAGCGCAGCCGCCCGATCGGCGTTGCACCATACGGACTCGGCTTTCTTCCAGCTTTCTCCACCCGGCCCGCTGCGCGGAAACATCAGGTAACGCACCCGGATCCCGAGTTCGTTCAGCTGTTCGATCTCGCCATGCAGCTTGCGGCAATAGCCACAATCGATATCGGTGAAGATGGTGATGGTGTGGCGCGCATCCGCAGGGCCGAAGATGATGGCATCCTTGTCTTCCTGCGCCGTCACGAGCGCCAGCCGTCCCTCGCGACGACGACGGTCGGTCAGGTTCTCGCGTGTCTCCATGTCGAAGATGTCGCCGTTGAAGTAGAACCGCCCGTCGCTGGAGACGTAGCCCACCTCAGCCCCAGCAGCGACCTCGAACAACCCTGGCACTTCCGAGGGCCGCACATCCTCGATATCGATCTCAAGGCGCTTGGCGATTTCGGCACGTACATCCTCGTCGGCCGGTGCTGCACTGCAGGCAGCAGCCATTGCACCGAGCAGCAGGGACAAGGGAAGCAGCGTTTTGGGCTTGACCATGCGCCAATTGTAACAGAGCAGGGCGGTCAACCCCGCGGATGATGCTGCCCGTGCAGTTCCTTCATGCGCTCGCGAGCAACGTGGGTGTAGATCTGCGTGGTCGACAGGTCGCTGTGTCCCAGCAGCAGTTGAACCACCCTGAGGTCTGCCCCGTGGTTCAGGAGGTGGGTCGCGAAGGCGTGACGCAGGGTGTGCGGCGAGAGTTCCTTGTCGATGCCCGCCTTGGCGGCGTAGCGCTTGATGATGTGCCAGAAGGCCTGGCGGGTCATACGATCGCCGCGACGAGTCGGAAACAGGTAATCGGTCTGGCGGTCGAGCAGGATCTCGGTACGGGGACCGGACACGAACTCACCCACCCAGCGCAGGGCCTCCTCGCCGAGCGGAATAAGCCGCTCGCGGTTACCCTTGCCGAGCACCCGCATCACGCCCTGGTTCAGGTTGAGCTGGTTCTGCTGCAGGCTGACCAGTTCCGAAACGCGCAGCCCCGTGGCGTAAAGAACCTCAAGCATCGCGCGGTCACGATTGCCGAGCGGGTCACTGACCGCCGGCGCGGCCAACAGCGCCTCGACCTCGACCTCGGACAGCGACTTGGGAAGCGACCGGCCGATACGGGGCATGGCGATCTGGACGGTGGGATCCTCGTCCCGCGTTCCCTGTTGGACCAGATAGCGAAAGAAGCGGCGAAAGCTCGACAGTTGGCGTGCGGTGCTCCGCGGCCTCGCGCCTGCGTCGGCACGCCAGGCGATGAAGTCCTGGATGTCCTGCCGGGATGCGCGGGTAACCACGACCTCGCGGGAGACCAGCCAGCGGTGCAGGGCCAACAGGTCGGCGCGATAGGCAGAGAGAGTGTTGGCGGAAAGCCCCCGCTCAAGCCAGACTGCCTCGAGAAAGGCGGTGATGGATGGCGGGGCGGTATCGGACGCCTCGACTTCCTCGATGGTGACCGCACGCAGCGACGTGGACGACTTCAATGCCAGACTCATGCCTTGTACCTGCCTTGTTCAACCCGCCAGCCGCGCCGCCGACTGGCGACGGTCCCGGGCTTTCTCCACAATTGGATGGCCAGTATCGGCAGTCAGACCACCCGGGGAAGTGACGTGGCTCACGAAAAATCAGTCGCCGTTTACATAACGGTTAGCCAGTTCACAGATTGCGTCACGACTTAATGAAACGGCGCTCGTTCAGCAGCATGGCCTGGGGTGTCTACGCCTGGGTATTGTTCACCAGCCTGCTGCTGCTGGCGATCGCCGGCACCACCCTGCTGCCGGGCCTGCGCCTCCGGCGCGGCACGGCGCGCAGGCTGGCTGCCCTGTACTTCAGGCTGGCCGGCCTCGGACCCACGGTACTGCACCGGCACCGGCTGCCGGCCAGCCAATGCGTCGTGGTGGCCAACCACGCCAGTTATCTGGACGGGGCATTGCTGTTCGCGCTGCTGCCCTCGCGCTTCGGTTTCGTGATCAAGAGCGAGATGCAGTCGGTGCCGGTGGCGGGCTGGTTCCTGCGCCGCCTCGGCCACCAATTCGTCGACCGGCACCACAAGGGCCGGGGAGCCCGCGATACCCGCCGGATCCTCAGGACCACGACCGGCGGAAGCTCCATGGCGTTCTTTCCGGAAGGCACCTTCACCGAGGTGCCCGGACTGGCACGCTTCCACAACGGCGCCTTCGTGACCGCCGCCCGCGCGGGCCTGCCTGTTGTCCCGGTGGTGATCCATGGCGCGAGGCAGGTCCTGCCTGCGGAGCACTGGCTGCCGGCCCACCACCGGCTGGAAGTGGAATTCCTGGAAGCCTTGCGGCCCCCGGAAGGCGTTGATGCGACGCTTTGGCTGCGGGACACGGCACGCCAGAGGATCCTGGCACGCCTGGACGAGCCGGATCTCACGGGACAGTCGGCCCACCTACATGTTGCGCCGGTAGCGCCCACCGACGGCGTATAGGGCTCCCGAAATCCTGCCGAGGGAAGCGAACTTCACGGTTTCCATCAGGGCCGCGAACACGTTACCGCCCTCCGCAGCCACGGACTGCAGGTGCTCGAGCGCCGCTGACTGTCCCGCAGAGCGCGCCTCGTTGAAGGCGGTCACCGCCCTGACCTGATCCTGCTTTTCCTCCTCGGTTGAGCGGATCAGCTCGGCGTTGGCCACCTCGTCCTGGTCCGGCTGCCTTGGCAGGAAGGTGTTGACGCCCACAATGGGCAGGCTGCCGTCGTGTTTTTTCTGCTCGTAGTACAGGGACTCTTCCTGGATCTTGCCGCGCTGGTACATGGTCTCCATGGCGCCAAGCACGCCACCACGCTCCGAGATGCTTTCAAACTCCCGATACACCGCTTCCTCCACCAGGTCGGTCAACTGCTCGACAATGAAGGCCCCCTGCCAGGGGTTCTGGTTCTTGTTGAGCCCCAGTTCGCGGGCAATGATCAGCTGGATGGCCACCGCGCGCCGCACGCTTTCCTCGGTGGGCGTCGTCAGCGCCTCGTCGTAGGCATTGGTGTGCAGGCTGTTACAGCTGTCGAACAGGGCGTACAGCGCCTGCAGGGTCGTGCGGATGTCGTTGAACTGGATTTCCTGGGCGTGCAGCGAGCGTCCGGAGGTCTGGATGTGGTACTTGAGCATCTGGCTGCGAGGGCCTGCCCCGTAGCGCTCGCGCATCGCCCGCGCCCAGATGCGCCTGGCGACCCGACCGATCACCGCATACTCCGGGTCCATGCCATTGGAAAAGAAGAAGGACAGGTTGGGGGCAAAGTCATCCACCTGCATACCGCGCGCCAGGTAGTACTCCACGATGGTGAAACCGTTGGCCAGGGTGAAGGCCAGCTGGCTGATGGGGTTGGCGCCCGCCTCGGCGATGTGATAGCCGGAGATGGACACGGAGTAGAAATTCCGCACGCCGTGGTCAATGAAGTACTGCTGGACGTCGCCCATCATCCGCAGGGCGAACTCGGTGGAGAAGATGCAGGTGTTCTGGGCCTGGTCCTCCTTGAGGATGTCGGCCTGCACGGTACCGCGCACGCTGGCCAGCGCCTCGGCCCTGAGGCGGGCATAGGTCTCGGCATCCACCAATTGGTCGCCCGTCACTCCCAGGAGCCCGAGCCCGAAGCCGTCATTCCCGGCCGGCAGTTCACCGCGGTAGGTGGGGCGCTCCCGGCCGGCATACATCTCCTCGATGCGCCGCTCGGCGGCTTTCCAGGCACCCGTATCGCGCAAGTGACGCTCCACCCGCTGGTCGATCGCCGTGTTCATGAACATGGCCAGGATCATCGGCGCCGGGCCGTTGATGGTCATCGACACCGAAGTGGTCGGGGCGCAGAGATCGAAGCCGGAATACAGCTTCTTCATGTCGTCCAGCGAAGCAATCGAGACGCCGGAGTTACCAATCCGGCCGTAGATGTCGGGCCTCTCGTCCGGGTCTTCGCCGTAGAGCGTGGTCGAGTCGAAAGCAGTGGACAGGCGCGCCGCACCGTGACCGCCGGCCAGGTAATGAAAGCGACGGTTGGTGCGCTCGGGTGCGCCCTCGCCGGCGAACATGCGGGTCGGATCCTCGTCCTCACGGCGGTAGGGGTACAGACCCGCGGTATAGGGATAGGCGCCCGGAAGGTTTTCCAGCATCAGGAAGCGGAGCAGGTCCGCCCAGCCCTGATAGCGCGGAATCGCTATCTTGGGAATCCGCTGCTGGGACAGGCTGGTGGTGTAATTGTCGCCGGTGACCGCGCGGCCCCGCACCTGGTAGCTGTAGGTCTCGTCCGTGGCCTGCTTCGCACGCCCGGGCCAGGCCTTCAGCAAGGCCAGTCCCTCGGCACCGATGCCATCGAGGGCCTGGTTGTAGCGCCGGCGCAGTTTGTGGAGGCTGGCCTCGCCGTCCGTCAGGGCCGATTCAGGATAGCGATCCAGCACGACTGGCAGCAGCGGGTCCTCCAGTTCCTGCAGAGCACCCCAGCAAGATTGTGCCCTTCCCGCTGCCTCGGCCGCGCTCTCGATGGTGGCATTGAGTCGACGTCCGCCCTCGGCAATTTCGGCGAGATATCGCACTCGCTCCGACGGAATGATGGCCTGACGTCGCGGCTCACCGAGCGGGGCCAGCCCTTCGGGCTGCCAGGGCTTCAGGCCACCCCACTTCTCCTGCAACCTGCCGCACAGGGCAGCGAAGAGGCTATTGACCCCCGAATCGTTGAACTGGCTCGCAATGGTAGGGAAGACCGGCAGGCTGGAAGGCTCTGCGTGAAACAGCTTGCGGTTGCGTGCGACCTGCTTGCGCACGTCACGCAGCGCGTCCTCGGCGCCCCTTTTTTCGAACTTGTTCAGGACGATGAAGTCGGCAAAATCCAGCATGTCGATCTTTTCGAGCTGGCTGGCCGCGCCGTACTCGCTGGTCATCACGTACAGGGACAGGTCGACGAGGTCGACGATTTCGGTATCGCTCTGCCCAATGCCCGCCGTTTCCACCACTACCAGATCGAAACCCGCCGATCGCAGCAACTGGACGGTATCGGCCAGCACGGCACTGGTGGCCAGATGGGCCCGCCGGGTGGCCAGCGAGCGCATGAATACCTGCTCGTTGACCAGCGCGTTCATGCGGATGCGGTCGCCAAGCAGGGCCCCGCCCGAGCGCCGGCGGGTGGGGTCCATGGCCACTACCGCTACCTTTCGGTCCGGAAAGAACCGGACCAGACGGCTCAACAGCTCGTCGGTGAGCGATGACTTGCCCGCGCCCCCGGTGCCAGTGATCCCGATGACGGGAGGGCGGTTCAGGGTGCGGGTGGAGGTAGCGCGAATGTGGGCAATGTGAGCCTCGTCCTCGCCGGCCTCCAGGACCGATATCAGCCTCGCCAGCGCGATGGGATCGTCGCAGGATGCCGGGGTTTCATCAGCCACCGGCTTGGACCATGCCCTGACCCGGCTGAATACGTCCTCGATCATGCCCTCCAGGCCGAGGCGCAGGCCGTCATCCGGGGTGTAGATCTTCTCGATCCCGTAGGCCTCCAGTGCCTCAACCTCGTGCGGCGCGATGGTGCCACCCCCGCCGACTACCACCCGAATGTGTTCCGCACCCATCTG
>Ga0222714_10005189_pt1 | contig 12475 bp, 9 predicted proteins | sample C33_3DmetaG_FD_165048 | JGI IMG/M metagenome (GOLD analysis project Ga0222714, IMG submission 165048) | Estuarine water microbial communities from San Francisco Bay, California, United States - C33_3D | ecosystem: Environmental > Aquatic > Marine > Unclassified | place: USA: California... | reverse complement strand
ATTTGTAATATTTCTTTATATTGTTTATTGTTTTTTTTTTTTTGTGTTTTTTTTATTTTTATTTATCATTTTTATTCTATTTTATATATTATTTTATATATTATTTTATATATTATTTTATATCTAGATAAAAATATATCTAGATATATAATAAATAATAAATATAATATATATAAAATAGTTATGAAGTCTAAAACATTATATATAATTTTAACAATATGTATTGTGATAATAGCTGTATTGATTACAATATTAGTATTAAAAAAAGATACAATACTAAAATCTAATAAAACCAAATCAAAATCAAGTATAGATACACAAAAACAACCTATTATAATTAATAATCCAAATAGAGCAGATTATCAATATGATACAGGACATTGGTATAATCCTAGAAGATGGTGGAATAAGTATTATAATAATAATTATGATTATACATATAATAGATACAGTCGTGACGGTAGAGATGGACGAGATGGTAGAGATGGTCGAGATAATCATTCACATCAAAGTCAAACACAATATACAGTACCTACTCAACCACCATCACAAACGCAATTACAACAAGTATTACCTACACAACAAGAAGTACAAGAACAAGAACAAGAATTACAAATACAAGAGCAAGTACAAGAGCAATCACCAGAGCAAGTACCAGAACTCGAACAAGAAGTTGTTACAGTTAGTTTAATACCACCTATGCCTGAAAACATATCTCCATTACCAACATTATCATCATCAATAAATTCTATTATGCCAGAAGAAATAATTATGCCATCTGAATAAATAGATAGATAAGATAAATAAATAATAATATTTTATAATATAAAAACATTTTATTTATATTATAAAATTTTAAAATAGTGTAAAGTATAAATTATTACATTAAAAATGAGATTATCATTATCTTTACTAAAAAATATGGTAAATACTAAAATTTATCCTCAAATTAAAAAATTTGATGTTACAATGAGAGATGTTTTAGAATCTATACCGAAAAAATATACTCTTGATGAAAAGAAAAAAATATTAAAAAAAATTATGAATGAATATAAACCACATAGTTTAGAAATTGGTTCAATTATATCACCACAAATAAAACCACAAATGAAAGACTCATATGAATTATATAAATATGCTATTAATTTATATAATATTACAGAAATACAAAATGAAAATGAAAATGAAAATGAAAATGAAAATGAAAATGAAAATGAAAATGAAAATAATATTAATGTATGTGATTTTTATTTAGCAGTACCGCCAACAGAAAAGTATCTAGATATTGCAAAATCATTAAATATTAAAAATATATCATTAAATACATCAATTACAGAATCATTTCATAAACAATATAATAATTTTAATAATAATACTAATAGTTCTAAACATACAGAACCATTATCTATAAAAGAAACTAAAGATATTATTAAGAAATATGTAAATGTTCCTGGGAATTTTGACAATGTAAAATTATATGTATCGTGTGTTACACATTGCCCTATTAAAGGTAAACAAGATAATGAGCATATAATAAATGAATTATATGAATATTTAAATATAGATGGTATTAGTGAAGTATGTTTAACTGATACATGTGGTAATATAAGATATAGTGATTTTACTCATATTATTGATTATTTAAATATTGAAATGAATTATAACTTAGAAAAATTAAGTCTTCATTTACATATGAATCATAGTAATAATAATGAAAATAACTATTATACAATAGATAATATTATTAAATATTCTATAATTAATAATATAAAAAAATTTGACCTTTCTAGTTTTGAAAATATTTATTTTGGAAATGGTATTATAAATGTAGATGTAAAACAATTTAATAATAATATATCATATGATAGAGTATATAAAAGTATATATAATAATTTTATTTATAATTAAAAGATATACTAATAAATTATTGAGAAAAAAGAAAAAAATGGAATAAAAATTGAAAAATAAAAATATACTATATTTTAATCATTATTACAAACAAGTGATTGTATTTGTATTTGTATCTCCTTCTATCAAAATGTGTGATGACTCTGAATGCGGCGCCCCTGAATGCGGCGCCCCTGAATGCGGTGCCCCTGAATGCGCCCCTGAATTCGCCCCTGAATTCGCCCCTGAATTCGCCCCTGAATTCTTTAAATCTATTGATAAAGGTAGTGAAATGTTTCTACATGAAACATACGGAGGTGAATTAGAAAGATTAATTAGTACAATTAGTGGTAAACCGAGAAAGTTTATCTATAATATTCATTTTTTAGCAATGAATCAAAGAATGATAGGTGAAGATCCTACTACATCATATCGTAAAGGTATAAGATCAATTTCTAACATACCAGAAAACATTAAAAGTAGCATTATTGACAAACTTCTTAAAATTATTAAAGATTCACAATTTTGTGAAAGTTCTCAATTAAAATTATTTATAAATTTAGTAAAAATGTTTTTACAAGAAGAAATACATTCATTTACAGAAGATAATGTAAAAATTCTGATTAAGAATTGGGTTGAAGAAATAACACCTGAGGAAAAAAAGATAATAAATAAATTATTTTAGATATAAAAAGATAAAAAGTATTTTAATCTAAATACTTTTCATACATTTTTAAATTTTTTTCTTTTTCAATTGTATAATCTATTATTGGGGGATAATATTTTACTTTTGTAGTATTACTATTACTACTACCACTACCACTATCACTACCCAGCTCATAATTCTTATAATAGTCATACCATTTATGCAAATGACTTGCTTTTACATTTTTTAATTCTGGACACCATAATTTTATATAGAGAGCATCTGTATCGTGTTTTGCACTTTGTAGCCATGGATTCATAATTGTTTGTGACAATGGTCTAGAAGTAGTTCCGCTAGAATTAGCTCCACTAACTTGCCATCCAAAATTATTTTGTGCTGGGTCATAATCATATAATTTAGAAGCAAAATATTTTTCACCTAATTTCCAATCAATATGTAAAAGTCTACATAGAAAATTAGCAGTTATGAGACGTCCTCTATTATGCATATAACCAGTAGTATTTAATTCCCTCATACAAGCATCTACAATTGGATAACCAGTTTCACCTTTACACCATTTATTAAATTTATCCATACTGGTTTTATCACTAGACCATTTAATATTTCTATATTTAGGGTTGAGACCGCTTTCTTTATAGACTGCTTCTGGATAGTAATGAGACAGATTATAAAAAAAATCCCGCCAAAAGAGTTGTCTTATGAGTCCAAATTCACCATCTTTACCTAGTTTATTTAACATAGCCCAATAGACTTCACGAATACTAACACACCCGAATTTATTAAAAGGTGATAAATGTGTTGTTTTATAACTAAGCATATCTCTATCATCATTATAATCACTCCATTGTTTTATAGTATGTAGTATATGTAATCCATTCTCACGACCTCCCTTTTCTGGTAAATGTGTATTGATAGGTCCATTAATAATCATCCCATTAGGTTTTATTATATCTTCAATACTTAGTATATATTTATTTAGTTTTTTTAAAGCACTTGTTATACTAGTATGAGTAGTATGAGCATAATAATTATCATATTTATTAGTTACTATTTTTTTAATTTCTTTACTAGCTGATGCTGTCCAAAAAGGGGTGAATTTACTATATGGTTTCCCGGATGCTGTAACAACTGTTCCTATTGGATTAAGGCAAATATCATCTAAGGATAAACATTGTATATAATTTGTATCACATAGTTTTTTTATTTTATCATCTCTAATTTTACTATAATAAGTATAATCCATATTAAATGAAATTGTTTTAACATTTGATATAGTTTTAATAAGGGTATCTAGAATACTATACTCGTTATGTTTATCATCAGCATAAAAAATAGTTAAAGAAGATTTATGTTTTTTATTATCACTTATATTTTGTAATTGTATATCTAAGTCTTTTAAAGATTCACATAAAAATTGGACACAATTGTCACTCCTATAGGTATTTATTTTTTTATCAATTTGTGTTTTAGTAAATATAAAGATTGGTAAAACTATATCATGTGTTTTACAAGCTTCAATTAGTGTAGTATTATCTTCTAAACGATAATCCCGTCGAAATATATGAATACATATTGTTTGATCTACCATTTTTATACTATTATTATTATAATTATTATAATTATAACTATTACTATAAGTATTTAAGTTATTATTTATTACAAATAAAAAAATATTAAAATTTATTTTTATATTATTAGTTTTTACTAATTATTAATATCATCTTCTTCATCTATACGATAACATTCTAATTGATAACAATTACATTGAGCACAACCATCCCATATATTACCACAATTACCACATTTATATAAATCTTGAGATACTTCATCTTCTTTATCTTCTTCATCTTCTTCATCTTCTTCATCTTCTTCATCTATACGATAACATTCTAATTGATAACAATTACATTGAGCACAACCATCCCATATATTACCACAATTACCACATTTAAATAAATCTTGAGTATAAGTGTCTTCATCATTACTATTGTAGTAATTATCTAGTGATTTCACAATAGTCTCTGTAGGTTTTGTTCCTTGTATATTATTATTTTCCATTTTTATAATTTATACTTTATATTATAATTATTTATTTTAATAATTAAAATTCAATTTTTATAATTGTTAAAAACTATTCTGGTGGTTTAAATGATAATCCAGATAAAGCAATACTATTAAATAATTTTTTATTATCATTATCATTATCTTCTATTTTATTTTGTTTTATATTATTTTTATATGTATTAAAATTATTTGTAAGATGAGTTTTAAATATAGTTTTAATTTCTGGATAACATTTTTTAACTTCACAAAAAGCAATAATATCTAATTGACTATCATTAATAATATCAAACATACTTACATTTTCATTAATAGTTTTGTTAATTAGATTATGTTTTTTCATATATTCTTCAATAACACATACTAATATACTAAAATTTAATAGAAATTTATGAATTATAATATTATTTTGTTTGAATAAATTTAATATAGATTTCATAACAATAGATGTACCCATACTTTGTTTTATTATATCTTTAAAAATAAGTCTAATATCTTGTTCAAATTTATTACTATTATTTTCATCAGTAATATTAAAAGAATCATTACTATCTTGTATAAACTGTTTCAATAAAATTATTATTTTATCAATATCATAATTTACTAATGCTAACCAAAAATCTATGGTTAAACTACTAGACATATTTGTAAAACATATACCACAATCATATATTATCATTTGTGTAGTTTTAGTTGCTTCATTATATCGAACTTTCCAATTTTTACAATGTAAATCACCATGTATAAAATTATCAATAAATAACATATGTTGAAAGAAACATATAAAATTTAACGATGTTTGATATTTTTGCATATCAGTTAAACTAGTAATATCATTACCTTCAATGTATCTAGATATAAGTATGTCTTTAGATTGATAAAGTGGTTCTGGAAATACAATAACATGTGAACTATCTTTAAAATTTTCAATAAATTTATTTGTATTGTTTGCCTCATTATTAAAATCACATTGTAAATTTATATCTTCTAGAAAATCATCAATATTAAAAAATAAATTATATTTATCTCTTAAATAACGTATTGATTGTATAAACTTTAATAATTTAATTAATTCGTATTGATTTTCCAAATCACTTTCAATATTAGGATGTTTTACTTTAATAGCAACTTCAAGACCATCTATTTTTCTTTTCCCATAATAAACTTGTCCTATACTTCCAGATGCTATAATTTTTAGTGTAGTAATATCGACATATTCACTAAGATTAATCCCATTCATATAGTCTTTAAAAACTTGTTTAGTATGAGTTAAACTATGGTATGGACATTGTTCAAATATATCTTCAAAATAATTAATAAATTTTATTATATTTTGATTTGTATCATTATTTATAATTTGTGATTTTAATTTACTAATATACCATTGAAATATTTTAATATATAAGCTTCCAGAATCAAATATAAGTTGTTTTAATAATTCACATGAAGTAAGTAATTCTTCTTGGTTACAAGTTTTATAAATAGTATAAATATATGTTTTAATAGTATAGAGTTGTTTTATTTGTTTATAAAGTCTAGTTATATAAGTTAGCATAATTTATCATATAATTAATTATATAGTTCTAGATATATTTATATGGTGTAATAAATATATTTATTTTTATATATTTATTTTAATATATAGTTAATATATTTTTTATATATTTATTTACTTCTTACTAATAAAAAATAGTAAAATATATATAAAAGAAAAACGTATTGATTATTCGTTATTTGTTTTTAATTTAAAAAATTTAATTATATTAAAATATAAAGAAATCATTATATATATTAACTATAGATAATTATAAATACTAATATATAAGTATAACTTTATAAAATGAGTAATCTAGGTGATATGGTAAAAGATATTACTTATTTTTATATTAAATATTATTATGAAAAAGAACTTACTGATACAAATCAAACTAAATTATCAGAATTAGATTTGAAATCTATGATAGATACATTGTATGTTGAAAAAGCAAGTGATTTAAAGAAATATATTAGAGACACATTAAAAGAAAATTTAAAAGAATCGTATAGTTCTTTTTCTGTTGAAAATATATTACTTGAAATGTTTAGTGATCCAGAGTATTCTAAATATAGAGTGTTTTTAGAAATAATGGAATATCAAAAGTGAAGGTGAAGGGACCTTGGTCCCTTCATACTACCCCCTTTTCGTAGTGAAAATAGTTTTGTATTTATATAGTTTGTTTTATTTTTTATATTTTTAATTTTAATAAATTTTAATTTCTTTGATAATAGTAAATACTATATAGTAACTCTCTAAAAAATGAAGCCACGTAAAGTATATAAAAAGCCTAGTAAAACTAAACATAGTAAAAAAGAAACTAAGAAAAAAATTGTTTATAAAAAGAATACTTCTAGATTATCAAATAAAGGAAAAGGAAAAGAAAATAATAATAAAACCATGTGTGCTCCTTTTATTCAACCTATTGATATATCTAACTTATCAAAAGGTAAAAAAATGAGTAAATCTAATGTAAATATTGTAAAATCAGTTAGCAATGAAAGTTGTTTTACACTTGAAGCTCTTCGTAAAATAGCCAATAAATGGAATGAAGAGAATAAAGAGAATAAAGAGAATAAAGATAGACAAATCGAATTTACTAATTCTACTACTGGTAAAACCCTTTGGAGTTCTATTAATAATAGGATGAAATCAAAATGTAATAATGAAGTCTGTTGGATGAAACAGGATTTTATTAAGAATAGCACTTTAGCTCGTGAATTATTGAAAAATTTTAAACCTTTCATGCCTAAAACCTGGAGTGAAAATCCCCGTGAATGGTTAAATACGATTGATATTAGAGATGTAATGAATCAATATGAAATTAAATATCCAGCATTTGAATTTATAGGCCCAGTTCCCATGGACTTTGATAAAAAACTCGGTTTTGGCGAATGTGTTGTTGATGAATTATGTAAAATTAGTTTAGATAACTTAAAGAAAAAAGGTAAAACTAAAATAGGAGTTATATTTAATTTAGATAAACATACTCAATCAGGAAGTCATTGGGTGGCTATGAATTGTAATACCGAAAATGGTGAAATATGTTATTGGGATAGTTATGGGTTAGAACCTAATAAAGAAGTTGTTGTATTGATGAATAGATTAAAAGAACAAGGTGATAAAATAAAAAATAAAAATAAATCTAAAGATAATATTAAAAATAATAGTATTGACATGAAAATCAAAATTAATGACAATAGACATCAATATAAAAATAGTGAATGTGGTATGTATTGTATTTATTTTATAACTAGTTTATTAGATGGTAAAACATTTGAAAATATTGTGCAAACTATTATTGATGATGATACAATGAATGGAAAAAGAAATGATTTTTACAATAAGATGATGTAAAATATGTAGATAATAGATAATAGATGATAAAAATAATATAAAATATAAAAAAATATATAAAATTGAATAATTAATTATGTATCTAGAACTATAATTATAAAAAGACAATAGACTAAAAAGTCACTATACTGTAATTTTAAAAATGTTATCAATTGAATATTTATCTAATATTTATAACTATTTAGACGATATATTAAACCTTTTTGATGATATATATAATAAATGTCCTTGTAAGACATGTATTGACTTATCTACTGAAAAAATTTTATCATTTGTAAAAACTATACAAAAATTTTATGATTTTTTAATTGATAATAAAAATTTTATTAAACAAAATGAACTTTATTTAAAAAAAATAAGAGAATTACTACCAAATATGATAACCTTCAATAATGTAATAATAAAAGATATAGTGTTAATAAATACACAAATTGGGGTTAGTTTTATTTATCTAGAAGATGATGAAAATGAAGATGAAAATGAAAATAATAGTGTCAATTATAATAATACTTATACAATTGATACTCTATTACAATACTATCCAGAACTTAGAGCAGAATTTATGTCTTGAATTCTATTTTATTACTATTTATTTTATAATTTTTAATTTATTTTTTATTTTATATGTTTTATTTTATATGTTTTATTTTATATGTTTTATTTTTTATTTTATATGTTTTATTTTATAAATTATAAAATAATATAAATAGTATCTAGATATATAAATATAAAATATAAAGTATAAAAATAATAAAATAAATATTAATAAAATATAATATATATATAATCTAGTATCAATATAAATACCTCTTATAAAATAAAATGTCATTAAAAGGAGATGATATTAGTAATTTATACTATTCCCAGAGTAATTTAGATAATACATTTAAACAAGTATCCGATGAAATTATTAAACGAACTAGTAAAGATATTTCACAAAATTCAGCTTATCGTATCACCTTTAATAAAATGGCCACGATTGTATATGATAAATGCCCACCTTTGGAAAAGAACTTAACTACTGTAAATTCTCAATTAGTAGATAAATCTGTTGGGTATTTTCACTCTAAGATATTTGAAAAAAATGTAAATAAACAACCTACAGAAAAACAAATATCTAATCGTAAAAGAGAAGAGGTTATATCAGCAGCTCAAGAAGGAGCAGGACTATCTACTAATACTGAATCAAAATATGGTTTTACGATGTTAAAAGAAAATGAAGACCTTGGTTCTAAATATAATGAAATTATGAACCAAAGAGGTGGTGATGGTAACCCTAAATCATATTTACCACAACCCATGAATCCAGGTTCAAGTTATGTTAAAAATGATGTTTTTAATAAAGGAGCACAAAATAATGATAACTATGAAGGCCAATTTAAAAGAGTTGCTGATGATAAAAATATAACGATGAGATACAATAATCAACCTAATCAACCTAATGCCGAGATTACAATAAAACCATTTAATTTAAGTGATGATATGACTGAATCTCTCTTTGGTAGTGAAAATGTAGATAGTCCTCTTTATCAAAATATTGAAAATCTAAAAAGAATGGAAAGTGCGAATCCAATGTCACTCCTAGAAGATTATCAAAAACAAAGAAATCAACAAGTTCAAACACAAGCTAAAGACAAGACACAATCATTCTATAAATCTCAATCACAAGAAACGATGAGTGATATGGATTTTGGCGACATGAGTAATATGACTATGAATAATGATGTAGCATATAGTGTTAAAGTTCAAAACACACAAAATTCAAATCCACAAACTACTTATTCTAAAACGAATACAGCTCAAACGATTGTAGATCCTAATGATTTATCAAATTTAGGTAATGAATTAACACAACGCTTTATTGATAAAATAGAAACAAAAATTGTAAATGATAATCAAGCTCAACCAACGAATGATATGACACTAGGTCAAATGCAAGAAGCTCTTGTAAAATTACAAAGAGATACTCAACCTAAATATATTGAAAAAGTTCATTATATAAATATTAATAGTGTGGATAGACACTGGGAACAAAATGCTGAAAGTCGCTATAATTTTCAAGTTAAGTTTAATCAAAGTAATACATTTACTGGTGCTGGTATTAGTCAGCTTTATAGAAACGTAATAAGTGTTGAGTTAGTTAGTGCCATTTTACCAATGGATTCTAGTATTATACCTTTTGATACAAGAATAAATAATGGTTTAATGAAATATCCCTACTTACTCTTACGTATTGATGAGTTAGATAGTGTTTTTAGAGGAACTAATAATTGGGTAGATAGAGCATTTTCAACATTACTCTTTGATAAAGTCTTTTTTTCTAATGTATTATCAACTGATTATATTTCTGGTACAAACACTAGTATTGTAAATTCTACGCCTAAACAAGGTTTTGCTAGCGAATATTTAAGAGGTTTTATGAAATATAATCCAGCCTATTTTGAAAAGAAGAAATTTTATAATAATCCTTTGGCAAGCTTAAATAAAATGACAATATCTATTACTGACCCCAGAGGTAATTTTATTAATACACAAAGTGATGTATTAGTAACGAGTAATGTTGCTTTTACTAGTAATTTAAGTGTTATAGGTAATACATTAGAATTGAATGCTTCAAATGCTTTTCCATATAGCACACAATCTAATTTTAAAATGATTGAAATAACTACAACAACAAATTTTTCTAATAGATTATTTAGAATTGGTGATAGAATTTTAATACGTAATTATGCTTCAGTAGTAGGTTCAGGTGTTAATAATAGTATTTTTAATTCATTTATTAATAGAGAACAAGGTCATACTATTATTAATTTAGAATTGGAATCAAATGGTGATAATCAAAATAAAGGTTTTTTAAGTAAATTATATATTAGTCCTCCTGGTATAATGAAAAATGATAATAGTGGTGTTCAAGCTCTGACATACTATGATGATATGACAACCCCTGGTGTAAATTTAGCAGGTGCTGTTCAAGGAACATTAATTAATATAGATTTACAAACACATTTATTATTTAGAATTGTAACAAGAGACCCAGATACATCAACTACACTACAACCTATAAATATTTATTAATAAGTTTTTAAGTTTTTAGAAAAGCAGGATTTTCTAAATCCCGCGCACAAAAGCAGGATTTAGAAAATCCCGCGCGCAAATTACATGATAAAATATTTGCACTTAGTTTTAGTTAAGTTTATTTTAAAAACTTAGTTTTAGTTAAGTTTTTTCTAAAAACTTAGTTTTAGTTAATTTTATTTCTATGTAACAATTAATATATAATTAATATTTTAATAATTTTTAATAGTTAATTTTTAATACTAAAATTTATTATGGCAAGTGCAAATATGATACCAGGATTAACAGAAGAAGAACAATACCAAATAGCTATTCATCAAAGTATGATTAATAATAAAAAAAAAGAAAATAATCAATATAATTTAGCTATGACACAAAGTATTCTGGAAGCTGAACACAAAGCAGCTAAAAATAAAGCAAATAAAAATAGAAGAATGGAATTAGCTATGAAAGCAAGTATGAAAGAAGCTGAACAAAAAGCATTGGCAAATAGCCAAATAAATGCTGTTGAAGAAGAAGAATTTAAACTAGCTATGAAAGCAAGTATGAAAGAAGCTGAACAAAAAGCATTGGCAAATAGCCAAATAAATGCTGTTGAAGAAGAAGCATTTAAACTAGCTACGAAAGCAAGTATGAATAATTACGTAATTGCAGGCACAATGGCAGGTCCAAATACAAGACCAATGTCTCAAGATTTAAGAAGTTTGACTTTACAAGACAAATGGTTTGACCCACGTTTTTATGATGAATTAATAGGAAGAGAAGAAGCTAAACTTGTGATTATTAAAAGAGAAAGTTTACAATCTATAACTAACGCCATAGAAAACAAAAATAATAATTTAGTTACAACATTAAAAAATGATTATACTACTCATCTAAACCAATCAGAACGTTATTTATATCAATTTAGAGAAATACAAAAAATTATAAGTAAGAAAGATTTAATAATGAGAGAGATAAATGGTGAAATAAATTTAAATATACTTGTAAGAAATATAATAAGACTTATATTTGATTATAAAATAGGTATAGAAGAAAATATTGAAGAAGAAGAAAAACTTATGTATCCATCAAATTTATCTAGTCCTACGTCTTCTATAATGAAAACAAGTTCTAATAAACATGATTGTTTAATACATAGTATATTAATTGATATTAGTGAAGTTTTTAGAAGATTATTAGCAGAACATAGAAATGTAATAGCATTTTTTTTTAGAAAAATAGTATTCCCTTTAATTCCTGGTATAACAACAATTAGTAAAAATAGTTTATTAATTGATCCAACCATTGGTCAAAATTTTTATTTGAGAGTTGATGAACTTGAACAAATAGCACAATATTATAAATTAAATTTTATAGTAATTAGTAATCATAAGTTTGATAAAAACGAATAT
>Ga0222714_10005187_pt1 | contig 12477 bp, 11 predicted proteins | sample C33_3DmetaG_FD_165048 | JGI IMG/M metagenome (GOLD analysis project Ga0222714, IMG submission 165048) | Estuarine water microbial communities from San Francisco Bay, California, United States - C33_3D | ecosystem: Environmental > Aquatic > Marine > Unclassified | place: USA: California... | reverse complement strand
TTGAGCAGCGCCTTGGAGGCGTGTTCGCCCAGCGTGCCTGCGGCCGGCAGTTCGAGTTTTTGCGGTGCGATGAGGCGTTTGCCGCCGCGCGCGCGCGCGGTTGCAAAGTCGCGGCGCTTGCGCGCGAATTCGTGCAGCGCGGCCAGCGCATCGACCGCGCGGCCCGGCGCGAGTATGCACGGCACGCCGTGTTCCTCCAGCCAGTGCATGGCCGCGCCGTTGTCGTCGGGCGAGGTCGGCCAGTTGAGGATCAGCGGCTTGTCGGTGTTTTTCAGCATTCCGACCAGGCCCTCGGCCCAGGTCTGCACCACGCCGCCGCGCGGCGCGCGGGCGACGATGGCGTCGATGTTGGGGTCGGCCAGCACTTCGCGCATGGTGTTCGTGTAAGACGCGAAATTGTCGTTGTAGCCGTTGGCCGTGGTGTCTATCGGGTTCTCGATCGAGGCGTAGGCGACGACGATGCCGCGCAGCCGCTCGCGGGTTGCGTCGGTGAGTTTCGGCAGCGTCAGCCCGTGCGACACGCAGCGGTCGGCGAGCAGCACGCCGGCGCCGCCCGACAGCGTCATCACGCCGACGCGGTTGCTGCGCGGCAGTTTTTTGGCGCGGAAGGCCTTGCAGATGTCGATCAGGTCGTCGATGTCGTGCACTTCGATGAAGCCGCCTTCGCGGAAGGCGCTGCGGAACAGTTCGTAACCCGCGGTCAGCCGCGCGGTGTGCGAGGTCGCTGCCTTGCTGCCGATGTCGGTATTGCCGACTTTCCATACCAGCACCGGCTTGCCGAGTTCCAGCGCGCGCGCGCCGAGGCGGCGCAGGCGTTTGCCCTCGGTGGTGCCTTCGAGGAAGGCGGTGAGGATTTCGACGTCGGGGCGCTCGATCAGGTATTCCATCCAGTCGAGCGCGGTGAGGTCGGCTTCGTTGCCCGTCGACACCACGTGGTTGAAGCCGAGGCCGTGGTAGCAGGCCATCGCGACCACGCCGAAACCGAAACCGCCGGACTGGGTGACCATCGCGATCGGTCCGGATTTCAGCGTTTTCAGCTGCAGCGTGCCGCCGAAACCGAGGCGGTAGTTTTCAGATAGGTTGGCCAGTCCCAGGCAGTTGGGGCCGACCACGCGCACGCCGCTGGACTTGATTGCGGCGACCAGTTTGTCGTTCAGGGCACGCCCGGTGTCGCCGGCCTCGCTGAAGCCGGCGGAGAGGATCAGCGCGAACGGGATGCCGGCCTTGCCGCACTGTTCGATGGCGCCGGGTACCAGTGCGCCCGACAGTGCGATCAGCGCGACGTCGCAGGGCCGGGGCACCGCGGCGAGGTCGGGATAACAGGTCAGGCCCTTGATCTCGGTGTATTTCGGATTGACCGGATAAATCCTGCCCTGATAGCCGTATTCGGTCAGCAGCTTGATCGGCTGGCCGCCGATGCGCCCCATGTCGGTGGAGGCGCCGACGACGGCAACACCTCGCGGGCTCAACAGCCGCGACAGGTCGGGCGTGGTGGTGGAGGGTTGCAGTACGGCGGCCATGTCAGTCGGTGCGCATCTTCGCGGCCTTGACCAGGTTCGCCCACTTGTCGATCTCGCTGCGGATGAAGGCAGTGAATTCCTCGGGTGAGCTGCCCACCGGTTCTGCGCCCTGGCCCGAGAGTTTGTCGACGACATCGGGCGAACGCAACGCCTTGACCGCTTCGGCATTGAGGCGCGCAATCACCGGTTTCGGCGTTGCAGCCGGCGCGAGCAGGCCGTACCAGCCGCTGGCGCTGTAGCCGGGCAGGGTTTCGGCGATGGTCGGCAACTCCGGCAGCAGCGCCGAACGTTTGGCGCTGGTCACCGCAATGCCCCGGACCTTGCCCGACTTGATGTGCGGCGTGATGATCAGGCTGTTTTCGTAGCTCATGTCGACTTCTCCGGACACCAGCGCGACCAGCGCCGGTGCGCCGCCCTTGTACGGCACGTGGGCGATGTTGACCTTGCCCGTCAGCTTCAGCAGCTCGCCGGCGAGATGGGTGATGGTGCCGTTGCCCGACGAAGCGTAGTTGAGCCTGCCCGGGGAAGCCCTGGCGATCGCCAGCAGTTCCCTGACGGTTTTTGCCGGTACTGAAGGATGTGCGACCAGGATGCTGGTGACCGAAACGCTCTGCGTGATCGGCGCGAGGTCACGCAGCGTGTCGTAACCCAGCTTCGGATTCAGGCTTTTTGCCACCGCGAGGCCGCCGATGGTGCCCATGACGATGGTGTAGCCGTCAGGTGCCGACTTGGCCACCTGTTCGGTGCCGATCGCGCCGCCGGCGCCGCCGCGGTTCTCGACCACGATCTGCTGGCCCAGCGCCGCGGCCATTTTCGGCGCCAGCAGCCGCGACACGATGTCGGTGGGGCCGCCCGGCGGGAAGGGCACGACCAGGCGCAGCGGTTTTGAGGGGTAGACTTGCGCGGCCGTAGGAAGTGCAATCAGCAGCAGTACCAGCGGAATCAATTTTTTCATGATGGTTTTCCGTACAAGCGTTTATTGGTCGACATGCGCGGTGTGCTGCATGGATGGCCGTTTGGCAAATTTTTCCTGCCAGCCTGCGATGCCGGCATGGCCGGTTCGCCAGCCCAGGTAACCGAAGCGGAAGTCGGCATAACCCAGCGCGCAACCGATCGCGACATGGCCGATGTCGGGCGGCGTGGCATCAAGGGCATCTGCTTCGCCGTCGAGCGCGGACACGGCATTGCGTACTTTAAGCTCGAACGCCGCCAGCGTTTCCGGCGACTGCTGCAGCTGCGGCCGCATCAGCTCGTTGCGCCACAGCATCAGGTTGTCCATCAGGTTGTTGCCCAGGGCATGGCGGCGCAGCGCCGTCCAGCGCGCTTCGCCAGATGCGGGAAACAGCTTGCGGCCGCCGTGCAGGCTGTCGAGGTATTCGCAGATCACCGTCGAATCGTAAAGCGCGCTGCCGTCGTCGAGCACCAGCGTCGGGATCTTGCCCAGCGGGTTGGTGCGCAGCAGGTCGAGGTTGGGTTTGTTCATCGCGACCACGGTGCGCACGCATTCGATGCGACCGGCGAGTCCGCATTCATGCGCGAAAATCATCACCTTGCGCACGAACGGCGAACGTGACGACCAGTGCAGTTTCACGGCAGCGTCTTCATGTAGTTGACGATGGCGTCGGCGACCGCTGCGGGTTGTTCGGGCAGCAGCGCATGCGCGGCGTTGTCTATCTTTGCAATGGTCACGCGCCCGGCGCCCCACTGCTCGCGGTAGCAGTTGACGCTGTCGGGCGGTGACAGGGGGTCCTTCAGCGACAGCACGTCGAGCACCGGCACCTTGCCGGCGGTCCACCATTCCGGTTTTGGCGTGGCTTCGGTGGCGGCGCGTTCGGCATGCATCACGTCCTCGTCCCAGCCGTCGAGCCAGACACGGGCGTCGTTGCCCGACGCGAAGAACACGTGCTGCAGGTGCTTCAGTCGCACGTCCTCCGGGAGATTCATCATGTGGCACTTGTTGATCGAGTCGCGCAGTTCCGGCGCCAGCGGCCAGGTATGGGTTGCGGCGAGCAGGATCACGGCGCGGGTGAGCTGCGGGTAGTCCGCGCCCATGGTGCGCGCGACGAAATTGCCGAAGGCATGGCCGGCGACCACGGTCGGTCCGCCGCCGTCATGTTCGATCACCGCGGCGACATCGCGCGCGTAATCGTGCAGGGTGATGTTGTGGAGCGGGCCGCTGCTGCCGCCGAGACCGCGCGGTTCGGGGCACAACACGCGGAATCCGCGGTCGGCGATCAGTTCGGCGATGACGTCAAAATCGGTGGCGCTGCGGCCCAGCGACGGAAACATCACCAGCCGCGGTCCGGCGCCGCGGGCGCGGACTGCGATGTGGACTTGATCGTGACTGACGCTATGAATTTCGAGAGCAGGCATAAGGAAAAGACCAGGAGACAGGTCAAAGATCATTCTATCGTGCCGATACCGCGGCAAGACCGCGGCCTTCCATTATATGGAGGATTGCCACGGGTTTTGTTGAGCGGGGGCACAACGACTCCTATAATCGCGGCAGGTCTGCGTCTGCCGCTGCGGAGGCCCGATAAAAAAGGGGGAAACCAAATGACCAAGCTTGCCGCAGGTTCCGTTCATGCATCGCGATTCCATTCGAGTCATTTTGTGCTGTGCTGCCTGGCATTTGGCGGGATCACTTTTACGGCAGACGCGCAGGAGTGGAAGCCTGAAAAAAATGTCGAGATTGTCGTTTCATCGGGCGCGGGCGGTGCTGCCGATCGTTCGGCGCGAACGATTCAGCGGTTTCTGCAGGAAGTGTCCGGGATTCCCAGTGTCAGTGTCGTCAACAAGCCCGGAGGCGGCGGTACCCTGGCCTGGTCTTCGTTGAACCAGCATCCCGGCGACGGACACTACATTTCAACACTCAATACCGCGTTGGTGACCAATCAGATCATCGGGTTGAGCACGCTGCGCTATCAGGACGTGACGCCGCTCAATATCCTGATGCATGAATATGTGGCGGTGTGGGTGCGTGCCGAATCGCCCGTGCAGTCGGGCAAGGATCTCGTGGCGCGCCTGAAGCATGATCCTTCTTCCGTGAGTTTTGGCATTTCTCCGGCCCGCGGCAACCAGAATCACATCGTGCTTGGCATGATCGCCCGCAGCGCCGGTATCGATCCCAAGACATTGAAGATTGTTGTTTACTCTTCGGGTGGCGCAGGCACGACGGCCGCCCTGGGCGGCCATGTCGAGGTATGGGCGGGCACCGCTGGGAGCGCAAGGCAGCATATGCAGAGCGGCAAGATCCGTGTGCTGGGAATCAGTTCGGAGCAGCGCCAGGGCGGATTGTTTTCGAAGGTGCCGACTTTTCGTGAGCAGGATATCGACGCGGTTTATTACGCATGGCGCGGTTTTCTCGGCCCCCGGGGGCTGACCGATGCCCAGACCGCGTTCTGGGATCGCGCCTTCTCCGGCATTGTCGCTTCACCGGACTGGACTGCAGAACTGGAAAAAAATGCCTGGGGCCGCGAATTCAAGGGCGCTGCGGCTACGCGCAAGCACCTGGAATCCGAGCACCTGCTGCTGGAAAGGATTCTTGGCGACCTGGGATTGGTGAAGCGCTAGCCTTTTTCATGATTCATTATTTCTCACGGAGTCTGGAATGACCGAAAAACCGGCCGCCATGTCGCAGCCGCAGGACTGGAAGCTGATCGTCGAAAAAGACGTTCCGATCAGGTTGCGCGACGGCGCCGTGATCTATTGCGACGTGCTGCGCCCGGACTGCACGGAGAAGGTGCCGGCGCTGATGAACATCGGTCCATACCAGAAGGACAAGCTGTGGCGGCCGCCTGCCGATCTTGAGGAAAAAGCCAATCCGTACCTGAACTGGGAAACCGCGAACCCCGAGTGGTGGTGCCCGCGCGGTTACGCGCTGGTACGTGTCGATTCGCGCGGTTCGGGCAAGTCGCCGGGACTGTCCGATCCGAACTCATATCAGGAAGCAGTCGATTTCTACGACGCCATCGAATGGGCGGCCAAACAGGGGTGGTGCTCGGGCAAGATCGGCACCCTGGGCGTGTCGTACCATGCCAACTGCCAGTGGCGGGTTGCCAATCTGCAGCCGCCGTCGCTGAAGGCGATTCTGCCCTGGGAGGGGCGGGCCGATCTTTATCGCGATCAGGCCTACCACGGTGGCATCTTCGCGATGGGTTTCATCTCAAGCTGGCACAACACCCAGACGGCGCATCATCTGCTGGGCCGGCCGCGCGAATACAACCCCAACGCCTTCCGCAATGACATGCTGTGGAACTGGATGAGCAACAACCTCGACTCCGAATACTGGAGGGTGCGCAGCGCACAGTGGGAAAAGGTCACCGTGCCAGTGTTCAGCGCCGGAAACTGGGGCGGATTTTCTTTGCATTTGCGCGGCAACATCGAAGGTTTCGTCAACGCGGCTTCCAAACACAAGAAGCTCCGTGTGCACACCGGCTCGCACTTCCACCCGTTCCATTCCGAGGAAGGGCGCATTGACCAGTTGCGCTGGTTCGATTACTGGCTGAAGGGCATCGACACCGGCATCATGGAAGAGCCGCCGGTGAAGATCGAGGTGCGTACCGGAGGCAGTACGAAACCGTACAAATTCCGGTTTGAGAAGGAATGGCCGCTTGCGCGCACGCAGTGGACCAGGATGCACCTCAATATCGAGCGCGCGCAGGGCGGCGATATAGACAGCGTCGAGGGCTTGCTGTCTGTACAGGCGCCGGCGAAGGAATCGAAACTCAGTTATTCCGCCAGCGGCGTCACCAAGGCCGGCGTCGCGTCGTCGTCGACCGCGCTGATGCTGGCAGCGCAGAACAAGATGGGTGTGGCCTTCGAGACGCCGCCGCTGCAGGAAGATACCGAGGTCACCGGTCCGCTGATGCTCAACCTCTGGGTGTCGAGTTCAACCGAAGACATGGACATCATGGTCACGTTGCGCAACATCGGTCCCGACGGCAAGGACGTCTGCGAGGTCGGTCAGCAGGGACAATCGGTCCCGGCGGTGACCAAGGGTTGGTTGCGCGCCTCTCACCGCAAGCTTGATCCGTCACGCTCGCTGCCGTACCGGCCGTTTCATGCACACAACGAACGGCAATGGCTGAAGCCGGGAGAGATCGTCGAATGCCAGGTTGAAATCTGGCCGACCTGCATGGTGTTCAGGAAAGGCCACAAAATCCGCCTCGACATCCAGTCGCGCGACGGCGCCGGCAGTCAGATGTACGGGCACTATCACGCCGATTACAATCTGGGCGCCGAAAACACCATTTATTCGGGCGGCGACAGGCCATCCTGGCTGCTGCTGCCGGTGATCCCGGCCAAAGCGTGACCTAGATTCCTAACATAATGAAACCCGTGTTGCGCTGGCACGATTTTGGCCCAGGACGCGAACGACGAGGCGCATATCGAGAATATGCGCAACGAGTCCGCCAAAGCCAGCGCCGATTTTGGACGCAACGCAGCATGGGTTTCATATGTTAAGGGCTCTTAATACGGAGATTCGCAGGACATGCCATTTACCAGCATCAACGGCCTGAAGATCAATTACGAGATTGCGGGCACTGGCACTCCGCTGCTGATGTTTGCCCCCGGCGGTTTCGGTTCAACCATCGCACGCTGGACAGCGGCAGGCGGCAAGCGCGAATGGAAGGAGATGGACGGGCTGGCTACGCTTTCGCGGCACTTCAAGGCCATTGCCTATGACCGCCGGGAAGCCGGATTTTCCGGCGGACGCATCGAGGCGCTGTCCTGGGACCATTACGTGCTTGAGGCGAAGGCCATGCTCGAATTCGCCGGGGAAAAAAAAGCGTTGATCCTCGGCAGTTGCATGGGCGCGGCGCTGGCCACCGCCTTTGCCGAGCGTCATCCGGAGATGTGCCTGGGGCTGTATCTGCACTGGCCGGTCGGCGGTTACCGCTGGCTGATGAAAGGCCGCACGTTTTTTCAGCGGCACATGGATTTCGTCAAGGTCAACGGTTTCGCGGCGGTGGTCGAGCGTGCGCCCGAGAAGCGCAGTTTCTGGGAGGACGCGGAGATCGGTCCGTGGGGGCCGCCGACAGTGCACGACGCGGAATTCGCGACGCAGTACGCGCGGCAGGACATGACGCAGTATTTCCGGATCTGCGAGCAGACCCGGGACACCCTGTTCAACGATACCCAGTTTTCGGGCGCGGGCCCCGGGGCTCTGATGGAAATGGACATTCCGGCGTTCATCCAGTCGGGCAATGACTCTTCACATGCGCATTCGGCATCCCTGGCTACCAGGGAATTGATGCCGGATGCGGAATTGTGGGAGGTGCTTCCGCCGCATCAGAACGGGCGGAATACCTTGGAACAGATACTCAGGTTCAAGGCGAAGCTCGGTCTTTAGGGCCTGTTAACAGGCCTTGGTACGTACATAAATAAAAGGAGGGGAACATCATGTTCAGTTCAAGCAAACGCACTGCCTGCGTTGCCGCCGCATTGCTGTCGTTCACCGGTGGTGCCATAGCGGCGGATTATCCAGCGCGCCCTATCCGCATCGTCGTCGGCTTCACCCCAGGCGGTCAGCCCGATATCTTTTCGCGGATGATCGGCACCCGGTTGGGCGAAACGCTGGGCCAGCCGATCGTCGTCGATAATCGGCCCGGCGCCGGCGGCTCGATCGGCACCAAAATTGTTGCTGATGCGACTCCGGACGGGCATACGCTGCTCTGTGTGTCGGCCTCGCATGTGATTTCGCCGGCGGTGCGCAAGCTGCCCTATGATCCGATCCGCGATTTTGCGGGCGTGACGCAGATGTATAACGCTTCCTATCTTCTGGTGGCTTCTCCCGGACTTGGCGTGAAGAACGTGAAAGATCTGCTGGTGATGGCGAGAGCGAAGCCGGGTGCTCTGAATTTCGGTTCCGCGGGTACTGGCAGCGGCACGCATTTTGCCGGTGAAGTGTTCAAGGACGCGGCAAAGATCGATGTCGTGCATGTGCCTTACAAGGGAATCCCGGAGGCGATGAATGACACGATCGCCAATCGTGTGCAGTTTTTCATGGCGCCGCTGGCGAGTTCGGCGGGGCTGGTGCGAGACGGAAAACTGATCGGCCTCGGCGTGACTTCGGAGAAGCGCGTGAGCATCTACCCCGAAATTCCGACCATCGGCGAGTCGGGTCTGCCGGGATTCGAGTTCGATTCCTGGGGCGGCTTGCTCGCCCCGGCCAGGGTGCCGCGCGCGATCGTCGCCAGACTCAATCGGGAAGTGGGTGCGGCGCTGAAGTCCGCCGACATCGAGAAGCGCATGCGCGCACTGGGCGCTGAGCCGGCGCCCACTACATCTGAAGCCTTCGACCGCAAGATTGCCAGGGAGCTGCAGGCCATCGGCGCCATCGCGAGGCGCGCCGGCATCCGGCCGCAATAGGAACCTGCATGTCGGGCGCATTGTTTCTCGACGAGGCCTGCGTTCGCCAGCTCGTCACGATGGATGATGCGCTGGCTGCGGTCGAGGAAGTATTCGGTGCACAGGGCCGCGGCGAGGTGTTCAACGTGCCGCGCGTGCGCGCGCCGGTGAAGGGCGGCACGCTGCGCATCACCGCTGCCGTGCTGTCCTACCGCGGTTATTACGGCGTCAAGGTGTCGAGTACCGCGATTTTCCACAGCAACGCCGGGCGCATGTTCTGCCTCTATCGGGAAGAAACCGGCGAACTGTGCGCGGTGGTGCAGGTGTTTGCGATGGGGGCGCTGCGTACCGGTGCCGCGAGCGGCATTGCCACCAAATATCTGGCCAATCCCGATGCCGCAGTACTCGGCGTGCTCGGCACGGGGCGGCAGGCACGCACCCAGGTCGATGCCATTTGCGCGGTACGGCCGATCAGGGAAATAAGGGTGTGGAGTCCGCGTCCGGAGAGCCGTGCCGCATTTTGCCTGGATTTAAAAAATCATAATAAAATCAATGTCTTGGATGTCGACTCTCCAGAGAAGGCCGTGCGCGATGCCGACGTGCTGGTGACCGCGACCACGGCCACGTCCCCGGTGCTGCATGGCGCATGGCTGAAACCCGGCGTACATATCAACGCCATCGGCGCCAATTACGAGCATCGCCGTGAACTCGACAGCGCAGCGGTCGCCGCAGCGCGGTTCATCGCCACCGATGACACTGAACAGGTGCGATACGAATCCACTGATCTGGCGGCGCCGGTGGCCGAGGGCCTGCTGAACTGGGATCGGGTACATGGGCTTGGCGAAGTGGTTTCCGGGAAAACACGGGGTCGCGCGGCGCGCGACGATATCACGCTGTTCAAGTCGCTGGGTGTCGCCATCGAGGACGTAGCGCTGGCAGCGCGCGCCTACGAGAAAGCACTGAAGCTGGGCGTCGGCATGGCGCTGCCTGATCTGACGCGGTGAACGGAAAACGCATTTGGAGGGGATCAGGGGCATGATGCGAATCGCGATGGTAGAGCCGGAAAATGAACCCGCCGAACTCAAGGCGGTGTTCGACCAGCTGCGCGCGACCCGTGGCCGCGTGCCGGGGATGTACCGCACCCTCGCGCACCAGCCGGCCATACTTGCTGCGCACCGCGCCTATTTTCATGCTGCGCTGGATGCCGGCGTATTGCCGCGGCCCTTCATGGAAAAGATTGCCTGGAAGACCGCGCGGCTGTGCGGCTCGGAGTATTCATCGGGTTCGCACTACCGTTATGCGCTGAAACACGGTGTTACCGCCGACGAACTGACGGCGATCGGCAGCGGCGACTACGCTGGCCTCCCGCCACGCGAGGCGGCGGCGCTGCGTTTCGCCGAAGCAATCATCACCGGCCAAGGCCGCGTGGACGACGTGGTTTATGCCGCGATGCAATCACATTTCAATGCTGCCGAAATCGTCGAGATCACCGCGCTCACGGGCATCATGCAACTTGCTTCGCTGTTGGGTGCGGTGTTCGAACTCGCGCCGGATTGACGGCATTATTTGCGCCTCTGCTGTTCCTGCCAGGCCATATTCATGTAATGGTTTTTGCGCAAATAGCCCCTGTGTTTTGTTTTTGTGGGCTTTATTCCCGGCCGGATCAATTCGTTAGCGGGGCACAGGATATGTGCCGAGGTCAATTACCCCGTTTGCGTTTGATCTAAATCAAGCTCCCCGGTAAGCCGCCTTTCATAATCCAGTCACCACTTTGGTGCGTAAGCGCCATGTTGGTGCAAACAGAGGCAGGCAATCGAAGATATGACGGGGCATGGCCCGGGGATCAGGCATGGAGCGCACTCCAGCGGAAGTTTCAATTGAAGAACGGTCGCGGGAAAAACGGGTGTTCGTTTTCCTGACGGTGGTGATGGCGCCGATGATCGCTGTCGCCGTGGTCGGCTCGTACGGCCTGATGATCTGGGTCTACCAGATGCTGGCCGGACCGCCCACCGGGTGAAGTAGCGTGAATCCTGATCCGGTCGTCGATACCGCCCGCCGCACTTTCCTGCTGCGCGGTGAAGGCGCGGCGCCGCGCCTTTCGATTTCCTCCCTGTGCCTCGCTGCCGCCGGCGTTTACTGCGAGTGCTGTCGCGACGCCTGCGATACCGGCGCGTTGCGCTTCGCGCCGCAGGCGGGTTCGGTGTGGAGACCAGTCACCGATCCTGCGCTGTGCAACGGCTGTGGCGAGTGCGTGAAAGTGTGTCCGCAAAACGCCATTCATGTCCTTTCCGGGGTGCCCGCACATGGCTGATTTCTACATCGCGAGCTGCATAGCCCGCGTGCTGCCGCAGGCGCTCGACGCGGCTGTGGCGCCGATCGAGGCGATTACCGGCAGCCCTGTCAGCGCGCGCGACAGTTCCGGCAAGCTGGTGGTCGTGATCGAAGGCGCGAGTACCGGGGCCTTGCTCGACCAGATGGAACGGATCCGCAACCTGCCTGGCGTGCTGAACATCGAAATGGTCTACCAGCATGCCGAAGACGAATCAGTAATGAAGGAGTTATTGTCATGAGCCTGACCCGCCGCGAATTCATACGCAATACTGCCGCCGCGGTGGCGGCTTCGGCCGCAGGTCTGCCGTTGCCGGCCGGCGCAGCCAATATCGCGACCGAAGCGGCCGCGACCGAACTGAAGTGGAGCAAGGCGCCGTGCCGGTTCTGCGGTACCGGCTGCGGTGTGACGGTCGCCGTCAGGAACAACCGCGTGGTAGCCACCCACGGTGATCCGGCTTCTGAGGTCAATCGCGGCCTGAACTGCGTCAAGGGTTATTTCCTGTCGAAGATCATGTACGGCACCGACCGCCTGACCCGGCCGCTGCTGCGCATGAAAAACGGCAAGTACGACAAGTCGGGCGCGTTCACCCCGGTGAGTTTGGACAGGGCCTTCGACATCATGGCGGAGAAATGGAAGGAGGCCCTGAAGAAGAAGGGGCCGACTTCGGTGGGCATGTTCGGCTCCGGGCAGTGGACAGTATGGGAAGGCTACGCCGCCAACAAGCTCTACAAGGCGGGCTTCCGCTCGAACAACATCGACCCCAACGCGCGCCACTGCATGGCGTCGGCTGTGGCCGGCTTCATGCGCACTTTCGGCATCGACGAGCCGATGGGTTGCTACGACGACATCGAGGCGGCCGATGCCTTCGTGCTGTGGGGCTCCAACATGGCGGAAATGCACCCGATCCTGTGGACGCGGGTCACCGACCGCAGGCTGTCGAGTCCGCACGTCAAGGTGGCAGTGCTGTCGGTGTTCGAACACCGCTGCTACGACCTTGCCGACATCCCGGTGATCTTCAAGCCGCACAGCGACCTGGCGATCCTCAATTACATCGCCAACTACATCATCCAGAACAAGAAGGTCAACACGGACTTCGTCGGCAAGCATTGCACGTTCAAGCGCGGCACTGAGGACATCGGCTACGGGCTGCGCCCGGATCATCCGCTGGAGAAAAAGGCGAAGAACGCGGCCAAGGCCAACGCCATGACGCCGATGACTTTCGAAGCCTTCCGCGACTACGTAAAGCCGTACACCGCGGAACACGCCTCGAAA
>Ga0222714_10005186_pt1 | contig 12477 bp, 13 predicted proteins | sample C33_3DmetaG_FD_165048 | JGI IMG/M metagenome (GOLD analysis project Ga0222714, IMG submission 165048) | Estuarine water microbial communities from San Francisco Bay, California, United States - C33_3D | ecosystem: Environmental > Aquatic > Marine > Unclassified | place: USA: California... | reverse complement strand
CGATCATGATGCGCGTGACCGATGAGATTGCACGCTCGCAATTCAACAGCTTCGCCTACGCGATTGCCATGATCAGCGTGATCATGATCGTCACCCTTGGGTCCCTGCAGGGCGGACTGATGGCGATGGTGCCGAACCTGATACCAGCCCTGCTTGGTTTCGGACTAATGGGCTTGCTGGGCGTACCGCTCGACACCGATACGCTGTTGATCGCGCCGCTGATCATGGGTATTGCCGTGGACGACACAGTCCACTTCATGACCCACTACCGGGTTGAACTGACGCGGACTGCAAGCATCAGCGAGGCCCTGACCAGCACGATACGCGATGTCGGTCAGGCGGTGATGTTCACGACAATGATTCTCGGGATGGGATTCGCCCTGCTCAGCTTCTCGGGCTATCTCGGCATGGCCAAGATGGGTTTCTTCGGCTCGGCGGCCATCTTTGTCGCGCTGCTGTGCGACCTGTTTATGATTCCGGCCATGGTCATCATCTTCAAACCGACCTTCGGCGTAAAGAATGCCGACACCCGCATCGATTTTCAGGAGAGTCACGCATGAGAACAACCGGATCAGTTCGATTCGCTGCCGCGTTGCTGCTTGCCGCCAGTTGCACAACGGCTTTCACATCTTACTCCCTTGCGCAGGCATTGACCGGGCAGGAAATCATGCAGCGCGTCGAGGACTATCAGCGCGCGACAACCGATTCCGCTTTCAATCGCATGCAGTTGTCTACCTGCAAGTTTGGCGTACGCGATAGCCGCATTACCTGCGCAGAGCGCCCGCGCGTGATGTCGCTGGAGTCCGTTGGCAAGAATTATGGTCCCGAGCTGAAAGACACGAAGAACATCACCATCGTGCTCGAACCGGCCGCTGAGCGCGGCATAGGCATGCTCAGCTACGCCTATGACGATGCCGATCGGGATAACGAGACCTGGCTCTATCTGTCGGCTCTGGGACGGGTAAAGCGTATCGCGAGCGGCAATTCCGACGATGACACAGAACCAGCCTCAGTGTTCGGTTCCGAATTTACAACCGAGGACACCGACACCGGCAAGCTGGAGGAATACACGATCAACTTGCTGGAAGAGACGACCGAATCCGATCGCGCCGTATGGAAAGTCGAGATGATTCCGAACGAGGAACGCGCCCGCAAGTCACGCTACGCGCGCACCATCAGCTATATCGACAAAGAACGCTATGTGGCACTGCGCGTCGAAATGTATGACCAGTACGGCAAAGAGGTGAAGCGCATGCTGGCTTCCCGCGTGGAAATGGTCAACGATGTGTGGGTGGCGCGTTCATTGACGATGATGAATCTCGTCACCAATCGGCTCTCCAATATGGCGATCCTCGAGATCCATACCGGCATCGATGTCGACGACGAATTTCTGACCCAGCGCACGCTGACCGATGTCGCGTTCCGGGAAACAGAGCTGCAGCAACTGCGCGCACAAGTCGAGTAGTTCGCCGTGTTGATTTCTCCGCGCCCGGAATTATTGGCAGGCCTGCTGACGCTGCTGCTGTCGACAGCCCTGTGGGCACAAGATGAACCGCTCGTTCTCGATGATGATGTCAGCTTCGATCCTGATTTCGGTTTCGATGAACCGCTGTTCGACGAGGACTTCGCCGACAGCGACGACGGTGGCGTAACATGGCTGGACAACTTCACTGTCAGATTGAGCCAACAGATCTCCGGCCAGATTAATTCCCATGGCGTCACCCTGGCTCAGGGGTTTACGCTGCCACGGGAGGCTGAGACCGAAACGAACCGCTTCGGGATCAACCTGCGTTACCAGAATCCATTCGCACCCGGCTGGCTCCTGCAGAGCAGCGCCCAGGCCCGCTTCTACTGGAACGAAGACTACGAGTACCGCGCCGGCGGTAATCGCATCGATTCGGAATACCGCATTAATGAGCTGTTCGTGCAACGCAGTTTCGGCCAGCACAGCGTCAAGCTTGGCCAACAGACTGTCGTTTGGGGTGAGACTGTGGGCAATTCCGTGCTCGATGTCATCAATACCAGCGAGTTCCGTGACCTGACAATCATCGACATCGAAGACGCGCGACTCAACCAGATGATGCTGGTGTGGGACTATTTTGGCGAGGGCAGCAGTCTTTCCAGCTTTATCAATCTGTACCCCGAATTCAATCCTCCGGCGGTGCGCGGCAGCCCTTTCTTCTTCGAGCCACAATTCAACCTCACCGACTATGACCGAGACGACCAGTGGTTGTTTGAGATTGGTACGCAGTGGCGCAAGTCGTTCGAGGGCAGTGACATTGCGTTGATGGCCGCTTACCTGTATGAGAATCAACTGCGCTATGAGGATCCGGTCAGTGGAGTCGGTGATGCCGTGGGGCGCAAGAATGATTTCGTGCTGCTGGGATTCAGCGCCAACCGCGCCATCGGCAAGCTGCTGCTGGCATTCGACCTTGCCTATAGTCACGACGTGCTCGCCGACAGCTTCAATTTTCCCGGTACCGGCAATCTCGCCTCGCCACTGAATCTGCAGAAGGACCGTATCGGCACATCTTTCGGCTTTGAATATGCGATCAACAATGATCAGAACATCAGCCTCGGTATCCAGGCGCAGAAGACATTGGACGAGAATTCCGGTTTGCAACCGGGACAGACGCTGGTCAATGAAGGCGTGAGCGGAAGCTGGTTGGTGCGTTACAGCAATTCGTTACGCAATGGGGATCTGGTGTTATCGGTGACGAGCCAGGGTGATCTTGACGCCGAATCCCTGCTGTTGTTCGTCGGCGCTGACTATCGATTCAATGATAACTGGAGCCTGAATGGCCAGATCATCAGCATTACCTCCAGCAGTGACTCACCGCTGGTGTACTTCAGCGAAGACGTGCGACTGGGAGCCACTCTGAGCTATTCATTCTAGCCAGCCCTGTTGCGAGGGGGTCGGGTGACTTTCTTCCCTGCTTTTCCAGGTCAATCTTTCAGCGGACGGTCATAGATCTCGCGATCAAACTCTCCTTCCCAGTTAGCTACCGCAGTCGCCACCGACAAGTCTCCACCGATATTTACCACCGTGCGCAACATGTCCAGCGGGCGATCAAAGGAGAGGATAAAACCAATGACGACTGCCGTCTGTTCGGGAGTGATGCCGATGGTCTCGGTTACGGCAGCGATCAGGAACAGTGACGCACCGGGCACACCGGCCGTGCCAACCGAAACCAGCGTGGTGGAACCGGCGATCAGAATGTAGTCCGTCATACTGAGGTCGATGCCGAAGGCCTGCGCCGCGAATACCGAGACAACACCCACATAGAGTGCGGTGCCATCCATATTGATGGTGGCGCCGAGGGGCAGCACTGTGGACGCGACGACCGGCTTGATGCCGAGATTCTTCTCAGCTACCGCCATCGTCACTGGCAGGGTGGCGGAACTGGAAGACGTCGAGAACGCCACCAGCATGGCATCGCGGGCACCGCGAAAGAACTGTAAAGGTGAAAGGCCCAGCATTAGCCGGATAACGACAAAACCCTGGGTCACGACAAGGTGTACGACGCTACCGACTACGACACAGACAGCGAGTGTAAGCACATCCAGCAGCGCCGACACGCCCTGGGTTCCCGCCATACGGGCGATCAGGGCAAACACGCCGAACGGCGCAAACTCCATGACCCACTGGGTGATCTTCAACATCATCTCACCACTGGATTCCATCAGGTCGGCAACTGGTCTGCCCTTGTCACGAATGGCCAACAGGCTCACACCGACCAGTAGCGCGAAGAAAATCACGGCCAGAATATTGCCTTCGGCAAGTGCGGCGATCGGATTATCCGGCACGATGCTCATCAGCCGTTCGCTGAGGGGAATTGCCTGTTGCACCTGACCGGGCACGGCAGCGGAAAGGTCAACACCGGCACCGGGTTGCAAGACGGCGGCCAGTGTCAGGCCGATGATGATGGCCGCCAGCGTGGTCAACATATAGATCGTCAGGGTTTTGAAACCGAGTGAACCCAGCTTGGTGGGATCGCCCATGGAGACTACGCCGGCTATCAGGGTGACAAAGACCAACGGCACAACCACCATGCGAATCAGGCGCACAAACAGATCACCGATCCAGACGATGCTCTCGGCACCGGGGCCCCAGGCGATGCCTACGATGACACCGAGTACCAGCGCCCCGAGTATGCGTTTCCACAGTGCGATTTCAAACCAACTGCCGAGCATAGAACCACCTCAAGCCTGTTTTGTGCTTGCTAGGAGACTATAGAAATTCATAACATAGTTCCAGTCCTAAACTGCAGACAGACATGGGAACACTTGGGTGGAATGGGTTGAAGGAAAAGTTGTCGATAACATCAATTGGAGCGAGAATCTGTTTTCGCTGCGCATCACTGCCGAAGTCGATCCCTTTACTGCAGGACAATTCACCAGCCTTGCACTGGATATTGATGGCGAACGCATCGCACGCCCCTACTCCTATCTGAATGCACCAGGACAACAACCGTTGGAGTTCTTCTTCTATACCGCAACTGGCGGTGTGCTCTCCAACGCTCTTGTAAATTTGTCTGTCGGTGATTCGGTGTTCGTACGACGACAGTCCAACGGGTTCTTCACGCTCGATGAAGTGCCTGACACGAATGATCTGTGGATGCTTGCCACCGGCACCGGCATTGCACCGTTCCTGTCGATGCTCTATACCTCTGAACCCTGGCAACGATTCCAGCGCGTCGTCCTCGTGCACGCGGTTCGCACACGACTCGATCTGCAATATCAGGACAGCATCGCAGCGCTACTGGCGGCGCACCCGCAACAATTCCGGTTCCAGGCCTTCGTAAGCCGGGAATCGGCAGCCGGTAGCTTGCCAGGCCGGATACCGGCCGCATTGACCGATGGGAGTCTGGAACAGTCGCTGGAACTGACTCTGAATCCGGCAACCTCACACCTGATGTTGTGCGGCAACCCGGACATGGTCAAAGACGCGGTAGAGGTGTTGAAGCAGCGCGGGTTCAGGAAAAACCGGCGCCGTACTCCCGGTCACATCACCGTGGAGAATTACTGGTAACGCGGTGTTCAGAAACCCAGAATGAGTAGCCAGGTGGCGAGCACGAGGCCAATGCCAAGAAACACGCAGGCAGAGCCGACATCCTTGGCAACCTTCGACATCGCGTGAAACTCTGGGCCGATGCGATCGATCACCACTTCCACTGCGGTGTTGAACATCTCGATGATCATCAACAACACCAGGGAACCTGCCAGCAGCAATTTTTCGACTCCACCCTCGCCCAGCCACAGACCCAGCGGAATCAGCACGACGCTGGTGTAGACCTCGAGGCGAAACGCCTCCTCGCTACGAAACACAGCCTTCAGGCCAGCGAATGAATAGCCCGCCGCCGCGATGAGACGCGGGATGCCGCGCTTCGCTTCGGGCAAACTGGATCCTTTGGGGGTCTCGATGTTTCTCACGATGCTCCTCGGTATTTCCTGGTACGTATTGGTACTTCTTGGCACTGACAACGCTAGAACTCAAACTCCAACAGGAATCTGAAGGTGGTATTGGGGCTTGTATCACTCTCGCCGAACATCACACCGGCTTCCCAGCTAACGGTTTTGCGAGTCCCAACTATGGCACTGCCGAGCACGGCAGGACCGAGCGCGAAGGTGTCTTGACCCATGTACAGTTCAAACGCGGGCTCGAAGCTGCGGACATAACGGTAACGCGCTTGCAGCGCGGCAGCCGTTTCGAATTCACCGCGAATATCATCGCCCCATTCTTCTTTCAGAAACAGGTTGGCGGCGCCACTCCAGCGGCCGATTTCTTTCTCGACGAGAAAGCCTGCCACCAGTTCCTGAACATCCGACCCGGTCTTCTGTTCGTACTCGAAGACCATGCCAAAATCGGCGTCGTATTCACCCTGCTCGGTTAGTTGCCATTTCAATTCGAGCTCAAACGCGTCGGCGTCGAAGGAACCACCGCGCTCCCGTGCCCCGATGAGATTGAGTTCACCGAACAGATTATTGCCGAAGGACCGGCCGTACGAGAGCCTATGAATCTGGCTGGGGTTAACCTGGCCCTTCTGTTCGTCCTGCACGATGCCTCGATACTCGAGCTCGCTCTCTAACGCATCGACGTAGGGATGATAGACCTTGTTGACGACGTTGCCGTCGCCAAAGGCAGTGCCTGTAACAAGCAGACTGATACCGAGGCACAAGCCACGGCGAAACACCGTGAAGCGGGTTGGTTTCCTGCAAGAACTTAACTGGGTCATGAGGCGTATTGCACCATCGGTTTGGGCTTGTCCGACCAGATCCGGCGGAAGAGTGGGCTGACACCAACCAGCACGATACCCGCCGCGTAAAAACACACCTGCAGTAGCGAGGGCGTGGCTTCGTAGCCGATCAGGGCATAGAGCAGATGTCCGAAGACCGAGGTTTCTGGAATCAGATTAGATGAGTTCCACACCACGGGCGTATAAGGCAGCCAGTCTGCCTGATTCAGCAGCATCGCGACCTGGGCGGCCATATTACCTGCTATAAGACACAACAGAATGAGTGCACTGCGAAATGCGACGCGGGTCTGCAGATTGACAATGCCATAGAACAACAGTATTCCTGTGCTGACGCCGATACCGGCACCGATGATGCCGCCGAAGAGAACGGGTGTGAAGTTATCCGGCTGGGATGCGATACCGCCCATGTATTGCATGATCTCCGAGCCTTCTCGCACGATCGACAGCAGTACGATGCCAATCATGCACAGACTGACCAGCCGGCTGCGGGCGTAGGGTTTGGCATCGAGGTGACTCAGAGGTGCCACAAAGGTCAATACCGTCAGTAGCGACAACGTGACGACATGAATACCGGCATTGACAACTTCCTGACCGACATAGTCGAACCACGAGGAAATCTGCGGGGTTAACTGTGCGTAGATACCGGCTCCCAGCCCTCCCAATACGATACCGTAATAGACCCAGCTGTCACGCAGGAGGAAATTCTGCTGCCAGACAAGGTGGAACAATCGCGTGAAGACGAGCATCACGCTGAGCAACAGCGCGGCCTCAAGTATCTCCTGCAAGACCAGCACGACGGCATTCAGAAACATGCAGCTACCCGTACGCGATTATTTGGCAATGACGACTCCTTGTGCAGTCTTCGGATAGAACTCGCCAAAAAAGGGATACTCACCAGGTTCCAGCGGACCAATGAAAATTACGACCTCGCCATAACCTACTACCAGTTTCTCGCGATTCAGTTCGAAGCTCTCGAATTCCTCCGGCGAAGGATCCTGATTGATGATACGCACCCGCACCTTCTGCCGTGCGGGGATCTCGATCGTGGCGGGGAAGAACAGGTGATCCTTGATGATCAGTTCGATCTCCGGCACTGCGCCCGATGCCTGACTGACACCGCCGAGCAGCGAAAGGGGCAGGCATACGCGGGCTAGTAAGCCCGAAAACCTACTTCTTGAAATAGACATGGAAGGCACATCCGGTAGTAAAGCTGGAGTCTTCGAGTACGACACGGGCATTATGCAGCTCGGCAATGTGTTTGATGATCGTCAGGCCCAACCCGCATCCAGGCACCTGGGCATTCTCGGCATTCCTGTCTGCGCGATAGAAGCGGTCGAACACATGCTTGCGATCCGCCAGCGGGATGCCCGGCCCATTATCTTCTACCGTCAGACAGATTTCATCCGCTATTTCACGGATTCGTACCAGTATGGTACCGCCCGACTGCGTGTACTTGCTGGCATTCGTCAACAGATTCGATACCAGGGTCTCCAGTGCAAACTGATCGCCGGTAATCATCGCTGGCTCCAGCTCCGACTCCAGCTCGACTTGCTGACTCTTGCGCTCAAAACCCGGATATAACAGGGCGATCTGGCGCTGGGCCGTCAGCACCAGATCCACCCGCGTGCAGTTCGCCTCGAACTGCTCGGGCGTGGAGCGGTAGAGCGCCAGTAATTGCTCGATGAGATGCTGCATACGCTCAACGCCGAGTTGCAGTTGCTGGTAAGAATCGCTATCGGTCGAAATCTCGGAACGTAGATTATGCAACTGCACTTTCAGCGCGCTAATTGGAGTTCGTAATTCGTGAGCGGCATCGGCGGAGAAACGCTTCTCCCGATCCATTGCCTGGGCCAACCGATCAATGAAACCATTGACCGATTCGATCATCTGATCCAACTCGATTCGTGAATTGGAATACAATATCGGCGACAGGTCGTTCGCGCGCTTGCCTTTTAGTTGAGTGGAGAGTTCTTGCAGCGGGTGCAGGCCGCGACTGACGATGATCCAAATGAGCAGTCCAATCAGAGGTATGCCCAGCAGCAGCGGAAAAAGGGATTCGATAACCACATTCTCGGCGAGGATGAACCGCAAGTCCGTACGCTCGGCCACGACGACCCAGCGATCACGAAAGTCTTCATAGCGAGTGAAGGTGCGCCAGCGATACCCATTGAAGTTGGCATATTCGAAACCCGGCACCAACTCCTGAATCGGTGCCGCGGGGGCATTGCTCGATGCTGCCAGCAGACTGCCATCTTGCCAGACCTGAAAAGTGAGGTCGTTGCCAAGCCGGATGGCGTTATCTTCCGCATTCGAGTAATCGAGGTTTGACACGAGCCGCGCCAGATCCAGCATCTGGTTATCGAACAGTGTGTCGGCCTCCTCCATGGAAGACTGATAGCCCTGGAGGGCGGCGATAAAATTAAACAGGATCAGCGTGGCGAGAATGCCCGCGACAAGGAAGAAGCGGATGGAACGCATCAGACTCCTCCGGCATCTACCTTGTAGCCAACACCTCTGACAGTGCGAATAAAATCATTACCAAGTTTCTTGCGCAGGTGATGCACGTGTACTTCGACGGCGTTACTGGAAACTTCCTCGCCCCAGCTGTAGAGGCGACTCTCGAGTCCCTCCCGGGTCTGGATGCGTCCGGCATTCTCCATCAGTGTCTTGAGCACCATGTATTCTTTCTTCGCCAGCTCGATCTCATTCCCGTCAAGTGTGACGCGATAGCCAGCGGTGTCTATACAGACCCGACCGACGCAGATCTCGGTGGTCTTGCTGGTCGACAGACGCCGCTCCAGAACCCGCAGACGTGCCAGCAACTCGGACATCTCGAAGGGCTTGGCGAGGTAGTCATCCGCACCGTTATCCAGTCCAGCGACCTTGTCCTCGACGCTGTCCCGAGCCGTCAGCAGCAGTACCGACAGGGTCTTGTGAGTCTTGCGCAGGGATTTGAGGACGGTAATACCGTCGAGATCGGGCAGACCGATGTCCAGTATGACGATATCAGGCAGCTCAATCTTTATTGCATTGAGAGCTGAATGTCCCTTATCGACGTGATTGACCGCATAGCCTGCCTTTTGCAGCGCCGTGCGCAGGCTCTGGGCGAGCGGCAGATCGTCTTCCACCAACAATATTTGCATACCGCGATATTACAGTTTCCTCGCTACGACAGCCATTGCCTCGGTGATTTCTTTTTGCCGGCCAACGTCAGCCACTTCCCGGTGTGGCCGGGGGGCGGCCTGCTGTGCGCGCTGCAGATAGTCTTGTGCTTCCTGATAGCGCTTGCGGTCGAGCAGATAAGTGCCGTAGAAATAGTTTGTGTCTATCCCTTGTGGGTTTAGAGCCACACCCCGTGCAAGAAGTTCCTCTGCCTTTTCCTCGTCACCAAAGCCGACCGGCCAACCCGGAACGCTGTGATAGAGGATGCCGAGGCTGGTGAGTGCGGAGCCGTCCAGGGTTTCGGCATTGATCTTCATGGCCTTCTCGAGGTCAGCCTTTGCGGCCTTCGCCATTCCCAGCGCCCCCAGCCCACCCTTGGCGCCTGCGTAGGTTGATTTGATGATGCCGCTCCAGGTCCATAGAGCTGCGCTGCCCGGATTGCCGGCCGTCATCGCATCGGCCTGTTCGATCAGTTGCTCAAAGGCCGTGAGTTGCGATTTGCCTTCGATCTGGTAATTGACTTCGGCCCAGCGCTCCTGCAATTGCGCCACGTCCTGCATCTCTGAGGCCATCAGCATACCTACCGGACTCAGCGCAAGAACCAGTCCTGCCATTATCGCTAATTTCGTTTTCATTACATTTCTCCTGCTGTTGCAAACTTTTTGATGACCGGAAGGTTCCGGACGAGTGAGTTGTGTACGAGACCCGGCAATACCGCATTGATACGGACGAATAATTTTTCCGGCCAACCAAGATAACGAATGCGCTCATTGCCCTTAAGAAACGCGACAATTTCTCCCGCGACGAACTCGGGCGTGTCGGCCTTATTGCCAAGGGCCGCATTGAGCGCATCGACGCGGGCGCCATTCATGGTCGTTGCCGTCGCGCGCGGCGCGATATAGGCAACTCTTACCGGGGTGTCCGCCAATTCCCGGGCCAGCGCCTCGGTAAAACACTTCATCCCCGCCTTGCTCGTGCAATAACTGACGAACCCCGGATGACCGATGCTGCCGAAGATAGAGCCGACATTGAGCAGGACAGCCGTCTCCCGCGTACGCAGCGCAGGCAGCACGGCGTGACAGAGCAGCATCGGCGCCAGCAAATTGGTCGCGATGATCTTCTCGATCATGTCGGGGGATTGCTGTTCAAACAGGGCAAAATCCAGCACCCCGGCCAGATTGATTAGACCGTCAATACCTCCCTGTTCGGCGCAGGCATCGACGACATCCTGGCGGCCAGTCGCAGTATCGAGATTGGCTACGGCGAATTCATGGCTGCCGGGCAATTGCTTGCGGAGCAGGTCCAATGCCACCAATTGGGTCGAAGTCATCAATAGCCGCGCACCTTTTTCAGCGAGCAATTTGCAAACCACGCTGCCAATGCCGCCGGTGGCACCTGTTACAAGAAAACGCTTATTCTGCAATTTCATCGTTACGCACTCCGCAACAACGGTACTGCTTCGACATTGCCACCGAGACCACGAAAGATATCGCCGTAGAGTCGGTAGAAGACCTTGCAGCTATGAATGATGAGGTCCTGCTCTGCCCTGTCCTCGATTCGGTTCATGAGATTCTCGAAGAATTGCACGTGGTCCTGATCCAGTGAGCCGTGCGAATAGAGATAGGAGAACGCTTTCTTCGGCAGGTTCAGCGTGGTCCGCACAGCATCGGCGATCCGGTCGGCCATATTGATACTGGTGCCCTCAAGCACATGCACCATGCCGAAAAATCCCAGCGGATTTATGCGGTTGATCATGTCATACGCGTACGCCACCATGAGCTCGGTAGCCTGGGCGGGCTGACTGTGCCGTGCGGCCTCTTTGTCACCGCCGCACACGGCGATGTCATTAAGTATCCATTCCTGATGCCCTATTTCTTCCTCGATGTACTCCGCGACGGCCTCGCGCATCCACTCCTTGTCCTGGGGCAAGCGTGCCCCTACCGCCATCATCAGCGGTACCGTATGGCGAACGTGATGAAACGCCTGGGTGAGAAAATCGAGGTAGTCTTTGAGGGTGATGTCGCCGCTGAAGCAGCGCGCGATGATGGGAGCCGACAGTAGCGAATTGCGTTCGGCCTCAGTTTCCATGACGAGTCTGTCAAAAAATTGCATGTGAACTCCGTGGTTCGGTTTCAGTAATTGAGTGTCAGGCAACACGATCCGGGGACAGGTCAACGGCGTAAAGCGCGTCGATTTTGTCCTGCATCAATTCCGCGATCTTGTCACGGCGCGGTTTGCCGTTCGGGGTCATCAACACCGGACTCGCCCGCAGGGGAATGGGCAGCCGATACCAGTTTCGAACGCGCGCGTAATCCGGCAATTGTGCATTGACCTGGGTCACCCATGCGGCCAGCTCCTCATCGGTAACATCGGCAGTTGCTGGCGAGAGCAATGCGACACAATAGGGACGACCATCGCCGAGCACGAGCGCCTCGCTCAGCCGGGAATTCACCAGCAATTCGCTCTCCACCCATTCCGGCGAGATGTTGCGGCCATAACTGGTGATCAACACATTCTTCTTGCGACCGCTGATATGAAGAAATCCCGAGCTGTCAAAGTGACCAAGATCGCCTGTGGTTATTGCCGCTTTTTGCCAGCTCTCGGGCTCGTTGACATATCCCAGCATGGCATTGCCGTGTACGACTACTTCACCGTCGTCGATGGTAACGTTGACGGTGGGCAGCGGCTGGCCGCAACTGCCAGGCAGATCGTGTCGGCGGGTGTTCAGACTCACGACTGATGCGCACTCCGACAGACCATATCCTTCAAACACGGGAATCCCGCAATCCCTCGCGGCGACGACGGCATCGGCGGGAACACGAGCTCCGCCAACGGCAACGAATCGCAGCGAAGTCGGCACTGGCCAGCCGCGACGCGCAGAAGCGGTAAGAAACGCCAGTAATTCCGGGATCAGAATAAGTGTGTGCGGTTGCAATTCGGTCAATTGCGCGAGCAATTGCATCGGCGCTACCAACGCACTGCCCCTGAATCCAAGCGACTCGCCAGAAGGTACGAGAATTTCGCCATTGGCAAGCAGCGGCGCATAGACGCCCGCCAC
>Ga0222714_10005184_pt1 | contig 12477 bp, 12 predicted proteins | sample C33_3DmetaG_FD_165048 | JGI IMG/M metagenome (GOLD analysis project Ga0222714, IMG submission 165048) | Estuarine water microbial communities from San Francisco Bay, California, United States - C33_3D | ecosystem: Environmental > Aquatic > Marine > Unclassified | place: USA: California... | reverse complement strand
GGTTCTCTAACTCGCTATTTTGTATTATTCTAGAATAACGAGTAATTAAGTTATAAAAACTGAATATAAGGCGACCCATTTCCACGCTATCCATAATTTTCTTAGAGATAGATTTACACAGTTGAATTTTTATGACATTGAAAAAAAAATTAATAATTATATTTGCGGGGCTCTCGTTATTCTCCTGCGAGAATGATGGGGTCACTTCAAGCCCCGCAGATGAGTATCTCAATGATTCCGAGGCGCTCAAGCGTGGTCGTTTATTGTTTGTAGGAACCTGCGCGGGTTATTGTCATAAACTGACACCGGAAAGATCTGATGCGCCATATCTTTTTGATTGTCAGTGGCTACATGGCGGAAGCGATGAAGAAATATATACAGTTGTGACGGGCGGCGTGTCAGGAACGAGAATGATCGCCTTTGGTGAAAACTTTCCAGAAGGTGCAAAAGACCTTTGGAAAATTATTGCATTCTTAAAATCTAATAGATCAACTTGCAGTTAAAAATATGCGGATAACATAAATTTGTGCTTAGTTTTTTTGATAAATATCTTCGGGGAGTAGTTCTCATGATAGACATTAGGATATCGGGTCTAATAAAAAATGCAGCAGTAATACTTGTTTCACTAGGACTCGTGGCAAGCTGTAGTCCTAATGAAACTGGTATCGTTGAAGATCAGCCGCCAGCATCAAATGATTTCGATGGAGGAGAAACCATTGAAATTCTCACTACACATTGGATTAATAGTCGGGATATTGGCCAAGGAAAAGGGCCGATTACAAGTCAAATGCTGGTAGAAAGCCAAAGCAATTATTCTGATAGCTGGATTCAATACGGCGGTGACTACGCGAACCATCGTCATAGCCCTATCAAAGCCTTGTCGCCCGACAATGTAAAAGACTTAGAGTTTGCATGGAGTTTGCCTACAGGTACACAAGGTCAATTTGCTGTTTCGCCTATCGTTTATGACGGCATCATGTACGTAACTTCTTCTTTCAACAGACTGTTTGCAGTAGATGCTAAAACAGGAGAGCTATATTGGCGTTACGATCACCCACTCCCACAGGATCTGAGGCTTTGTTGTGGCCCTGCAAATCGAGGTGCTTCAATTCACGGTGATACTATTCTAATGGCTACACTGGACGCCAAGCTTCTTGCGTTTAATCGTCTTACAGGAGAAAAGCTTTGGGAAAGTGAAATTATTGAATATTACAAAGGCTTTAGCGCAACGTCTGCACCGCTTGTTGTAAAGAACTTAGCAGTGATAGGTGTAGGAGGCGGCGAATTTGGTATTCGTGGTTTCTTTGATGCTTACGATATCGAAACCGGTGCGAGAGTTTGGCGCCACTATACCGTCCCTGCTGAAGGCGAGCCTGGATACGAAAGTTGGTCCGGTAATTCTTTCGAAACCGGCGGCGCACCCGCATGGACCATTGGTGCATACGACTCCGAGCTTGATTTATTGTATTGGACAACTGGAAATCCTTCCCCAGATTGGAACGGAGATGCAAGGCTAGGAGACAATTTGTTCTCAGATAGCGTTTTAGCAATTGATCCGGATTCGGGTGAAAGGAAATGGTACTACCAATTTACACCCCATGATGTATGGGACTATGACGGTAACACACACCTTTTTCAGGTTGATTTAAATCAAGGAGAGAGCGTTACAAAGGCTTTAGTTCAGGCAAATCGTAATGGGTTCTTTTACGCAATCAATCGCGAGAACGGAGAGTTCATACGAGCAACCAGTTATATGGAGCAGCTTAATTGGGCGGAATCTATGGAACAAAATGGGCGGCCCGTAGTTAACCCCGAAGCTATGCCTTCAGAAGAGCCGACTATGCGAGTTTGTCCTGGCGCACTCGGAGGAATGAATGGGTCTGTTTCAGGATCGGTTAATACTTCATTGAATCTAGCATTCTTGCCTGTAATTGAGAGCTGCCAACTCATGCAAAAAGGAATAAGCATGCATGTAGAAGGTCAACTATTTATGGGTGGATTACCCGTGTCTGTAGATGGGGTCTCTGATGAATCTGGTGAAACTCCATCTTATGGTCATATTACTGCAATGAATTATCAAACCGGCGAAGTCGCATGGCGTCATTATGATGCCGAGCCAATGCTCGCTGGTACTCTAAGCACTGAAGGCGGGTTAGTTTTTTCTGGAAGTCAAACTGGTCACGCTTTTGCACTCAATGCTGAAACGGGAGAGGAGGTTTGGAGAGCTCGTTTAGGAGGGGGAATCAGAAGTCAGCCCATAGCCTATGAGATAGACGGTGAAAGTTATGTTGCGATTGCCTCTGGAAATTTCGGCGGTATATCCGCTTTTTCGGGCGCAGATACTTCGATCATACCGGAAGGGGGACAGCTTTATGTTTTTAAGCTTTCGCGCGAATAAAGTATCGACTAATCAACGTCTGGAGCGATGATTATTCTGAAGATGCCGAACAAAATGAGTTAATCCTGGTGACGGGCTAGCGGCCGCTAGGGGGTCGAGCTTTCTGGAGCCGCGGGTCGCTTGATCTGCATATTTAGGGCCTCTGAGTAATGTTAACGCTTATATTGTAAACACACCTGTCAAGCAGACTCAGACCCCATCCCTAAGACCTTAAAATGACCATAATCAGACCCCACCGCTGGGGGTACCCCACTTGCACAGAAAGGTTCCCTATTTTGCCAGTACATACTATTATGGACCAATAGGCATACTCGAAAATATAAACTTGTAATTATGAAAAATATAGATGAAATCTTAAGTAGGTATATTGCTAGTGGAGATCTTCCGTGCGCGGTTGCGGGCGTCGCTAATGCAGATGGCACTTTGTATATGGGCGCCGCTGGGTTGCGTAGTCTTGATGAAACTCAGGCAATGACCACAGATACTATCTTCGCCATTGCTTCTATGACTAAGGCGATTACTACCGTTGCAACTCTACAGTTGGTAGAACAAGGTCTGATTGATCTGGACGCACCGATTACCACCTATCTCCCTGATTTAGACAGGCTTAAGGTTTTGAGCGGCTTTGATGATGAGGGTAAGCCAATGCTCGTCTCACCCGAATCCATACCTACCACCCGACAATTGCTTACTCATACCTCTGGTTATGTATATGAGATATGGAATGCTAATGGATTGAAAAACGTCGCCAATGGAAATTTGGACAGCTTCTTCACTGATGGTGGCAATGGCATGATGGCGCCGCTTGGTTTTTCGCCCGGACAGCGCTGGGAGTATGGCATTGGTGTTGATTGGGCGGGCGTAGTCGTCGAGACTTTGAGCGGTAAGAGTTTAGACGTTTACTTCAGTGATCATATTTTTTCTCCCTTAAGAATGCAAGACACCTTCTACGAGGTACCTGAGGAAAAAACAGCTAGGCGCGCTGCTATCCACTCTAGACAGGTATCTGGTTTAACAGTAATTCCGCACTTAGGCGAACCCGTATCTGGTGGCGGCGGTTTAAGTTCAACCATTGCAGACTACCTTAGATTCATGCGTGCAATACTCAATCAAGGTACATTGGACGGTGCGGCGATCTTGCAACCTTATACTGTTGATATGATGTTCGAAAATAATATCGGTGATTTAATTGTCACACCCGGCACAACATTAATGCCAACTTTGAGTAACGACTTCGATATGGGCTTTGGCACCCCGTCAAAATGGGGGCTAGGTTTTTTACTTCACCAAGCGCAAACCGAATCCGGGAGACCCAAAGGCACTGCATCTTGGGCGGGCCTGTTTAACAGTTATTTCTGGATAGATCGTGAAAACGATCTTTGTGCGGTAATCGGTACCCAGGTGTTACCTTTTTACGATACCCATGCGATAGCTATGTTGAAAGACTTTGAAGCAGCAGTGTATGAAAATCTGAATTCATAAACAGATTGCTATAAATGTGATCACTATGAATGGGCGCAGCGATAGGTGGGAGTATTACTCCTGGCATCGATACAGAACGTAAGGGGTACTAATAAGACCCAAAACCGTGATTTAAACCTACTTGCCACGTTAGAGCTAAAAGGAAAAAGACCCATGATTGATGAAGTATTAGAAGCTAGATACCGCCGAACACGCCGCCAAATTGCCGAGATTGCCCCTGAGCAGTGGCGTAATTACCAATGGCCCCAAGATCAGAGCCAGGAAGCCTCAAGCCCTGATAAACCCACACCCACCAACGTTGGGGGGCGCCAACTCCAGCTAGTCGATCCTCATTCTGATTAGTTATTTCCTCTTATATACTAAACAATACTTGTTGTATCTTTTACACATGAATACAAAAAAACTCTTAATCGCGATCGTTGCCCTCTTATCCTCCGCTGCCTACGGCTAAGTTAGCTCTGGGGAAAATAAGCTAAGCGCAGAATTCTAAAAAATAAAGCTAATTGCAGAACAAGGTGATGCGGTTGATGAATAGGACTATGAGTTATTGCAGTGCAGAAGATGAATGGGTTCTGAGAGGTTCAGCAGCTGCCGAACTTTTCGGGGTAGCGACTCAAATATAATGAATAAACTACTAACAACAGAGGACAGACATGAGTGCATCAACCACCGGTAGATACGAATTAGGAGACTTCCAGCTCCAATCTGATGTTGTTCTAAGAGATGCATTCATAGGATTTCGTAGTTATGGCTCACTTAATGAATCACGAGATAACGTCATAGTATTCCCAACCTGGTATACGGGACTCAACGACCAGGTCGAGCCTTACATCGGGTCAGGAAAAGCTCTTGATCCTAGAAAGTACTTTATTGTTGTTCCTGATATGTTCACCAACGGTTCATCAAGCTCACCGAGTAATGCTCATGAGATGCACAAAGGATTAAATTTCCCCTTAGTCACACCATTCGACAACGTGAAGGCTCAAAGACGGCTGCTCGAAGAAAATTTTGGTATTAAAAGCGTGGAATTAATGGTCGGATTCTCAATGAGTGGCCAGCAAGCTTATCACTGGGCAGCGCTGCATTCAGACTTCGTAAAAAGAGCCTGTACGATCTGTGGAACCGCTAAAACCTCGCCGCACAATTGGGCCATGCTTCATGCCTATAAGGCAGCAATAGAAACTTCCCAAGATTGGCAGAATAATAATTGTGAAGACTGGGATCCAAAAGTTCTCAATGTTTTTGCAAGTATTGGAGCGACAATGGCTATGTCGCAGGATTGGTATCGAGACGGATTACACCTTACAGAGGGAGTATCAGGGGTGGGTGATGTCATCGAAAATATTAAAGGCTTGTTTAAGCCATGGGTCCCCGCAAACATCTATGCCCAAACTCTAACCTGGATGTCGGCTGATGTTTCTAACAATTCGACTTTCAATGGTGATTTAGAATCAGCGCTCAGAGCAATTAATATTCCATTTTTGATGCTGCCTTGCGAAACCGATTTGTATTTTCGTGTTGCCGATAACGAAGCTGAGCTGCCGTTCATTGATGGAGGCAAGTTAAATGTTATCCGGTCAAAAAGTGGGCATATGGCTGGCCTTCCCGGATTCAACCCTGAAGATGACGCCTTCATTAATCGACAATTAATAGATTTTTTACAACTTCATGCCTATTAGGCAGAGCATCTTAGAGATTACTTCGAGTCAGTGGATTTTGAGCTAGACGAAGAACATTGGAGAGAAATTGGGCTTGGATATCCTGCAGAAGTAATAGCTCTAGAGTATTACCGGAAACGGGGAATCAAAATATGTTTCAATTAACTCATAGAAAAATGTGGCATTGGTTTTTTGTATAAATTCCTAATCTGTATCAGAACTGACTGCTCGTCTGGATTAATAACATCGTAGTCTAAAGTGTAAATGCCCCGCCTGATAAGACATGATAGTTGGAAATTATCGAATACCTACTTTGAATCTTAGCAGACATCGCAATTGTGTGCGCTTGCTTCATTTCGATGACAACAAATATTAGTGATCCAATGAAGCCTAGCATACCCAAAATGTTGGCAACATCTGATACCCACCCGCCCTCTCGTGATTGACAAAATTTTCTCCTAACAGGTTTAATACTTAAAAATTTATAGAAAATCGAACTATTTCTTCAGGTATTTTTTGAGCATTATTCTGAGCACACATCAGCAAGCCTGTTAATTTCATTTAGGAATCCTTCAGGGAAAAATTGCGCTCTCGCAGACCAAAGCTCACGCATGTCGCATTGATTGTAGAAAAATGAAAGAGCTTTGAGTTTTGCTTCCCAAACTTCTTGCGGCATTAGGTGCTGACTATACTGAAAGTAATCATTCTCATACGTGAATAGATGAGCATGAAAAATATTTCTCCGCAGTATATCTTCGTTGCTGAACTTGTCTCCGTAGTTAGAATTAGTTTCCATCACCACGGATTGCCAGTCCACTCCAGATTCACTAGTTGAGCCAAGCAGATTAAAAAAGTTCGAAGTTCGCTCTTGTTGCTGCCCGGCTTGAGCTATCCTTTGAGTTTGTCTCAGTTCCAATCCAACGAAAATCAGAGAGCCAATTACTCCAATGACACCTAGAAAGTTGGCGACTCCATTGAATGATATTGCTACGGGTATTTTTGAAGACATGACCAAAATCCTAGTTACAGTTTTCTAATTACTATTCTGTCTTAAATGATATAATTTGAAAAGTGATTCTGTTTTTTTCCTAGAAGTTGATTACTTACTAATTTTTAATAAGAGAACGATCAATAATCAAATCGAATTTCGAACTTTAGGTGTTGTTATGAAACTCGGTAATGAAGATGTAATGTTGCTAGCAGGGGGGCGTATTCGGGCTCGTCGTTGCAGTGCCCAGAGCAAGCGCACTAAGTTGCGTTGTGGCGCTCCTGCAATGAAGGGCAAAAGGGTGTGTCGTACTCATGGGGGTAAATCAACTGGCCCGAAGACTGAACAAGGTAAAGCAAACAGCGCCAAAGCAAACTTAAAGAACGGTAAGTACACCAAACAAGCTCAAACAGAACACAGTGAAGCCTCAGCACAACTTTCCCAACTCGAAGACGCTATGTACCTACTGGGTATGTCAGACGCACCTAGAAGCACAGGGCGCAAAGCACGGGGGTACAGGCCGATTACATCGGTTGATGGGGTGCGAACAATGCTGCTAGAAACAAAAACCGACTGAACCTCTTGGACTGGGGTAGTCCTTTACCCCAGCGCCTTTTCTTAACGGTTAGACTCGGAACGAAATACGCCTAGTTCTCTATCCAGCTCAATGCCTGTCTGCCAGTCGTCTAATAGCCCCGCTAGCTTTTCATACTGATAGGCCACCATGTTTATCTCCTTGGTGTGCTCTTTCGAGATAAGGTCTTTTATCGTTTCCACAAAATCTTTACTGACGGTCATTTTAAATTCCTCGTTTAAGATGTTTCTTGGGTTGCGCACTTGCGCAGATTAAGGGGTATTTCTAAATCTTTCTCATATACGCTCTATAGGGACTTCCTGAAAAAAGGGGTAGAAGTGCGCAAGTGCGCACCCCAGCACCCATCATTAGCATTTAGGCGACTGACGAGAGAACACCGTTAAGCCCCATGCGCGACTTCAACTCGATACCTTTCACCGTCCGCTTATCTGGCAAAGTCTTTAAACCTCTCTCAGTTAAACGTCGGGAGAACCGTTGCCGGGCAAGAGGGCGAACTCCGCACGACTCCGACCACCATTTATAGTTTCGGTACAGGTCCTCCTTTGACGTCGCAGAGCTGCTGTCGATGACGCAATTATCTTCAAGCCACTGCCCGAATAGATCCTGATCATCTCGGTATTGTTGGGTCGACCGCGTCATACTTTCGGGTATCTGAATCCCAGACTTTTGGAACTGTGCAAATCCCCGGAGCAAAACGTTCAGCGCACCCGATCCGTCGGCCTTGAGCTTGGTAAGTATGTTTGGGTCGTAGCCCTCGTCACCGGGTTGAAACTGCGACGGAAAAAGAAGCGTCTTAATACGCCTCCACATACCGTCAGAATCGTCTTGCACTATAGGAGTGTGATTCCCGATCATCAGCAGCTTGTGAGTTGGAGAGAAAGTTATTGGGCTTCTTGCGTATAACTCGCGACCTTGTAAGGTGTCACCGCCCGTCATTTCCTTCACTCGGGCGTCATCAAGCCTTTGCCCGTCGGTAGTTTCGCTACAGTACACAAGGCGCCTTCCTGCAAGGTTCACGATATCCGGCGAAGCTGCCTGCGAACTGCGATTCTGCCTCATCAACATCTGCGTATCGATCCTCAGAGCATAATCACCAAGTAACCACGCTATGAACTCCGCCAGAACCGATTTCCCGTTTGCGCCCTTGCCGTGGATAAACAAGAAGTACTGCTCAGTAACCAGACCACTTAGAACATAGCCCAACCAACATATTAAAAACTTACGCTCCTCCTCATCGGGCACAACAGATCGCAAGAAAGCTTCAAAGGTCTTACCTGAAGCGCCAGAGTCAAAAGCCACGTTAGCTCTTTTGGTGACGAGTAGGCTCGACGAGGGCTTTTCCAGTGTCCCCGTACGAAGGTTAACAACGCCGTTCGTAACACCAAACAAGGAAGGGTCAGCATCCAGCTCAGCCATTGAGACAGACATCCCCGGCTCAGTCCGCGCCATAGAGATCATGGAAGCCAGCACGCGTTCTGTAGAAGACCGCAAGACCTCAGCCATGAGCTCCTTAGCGTTGGCCTGTTCGTTCTGAAAAGCTACTGCCGCTTCCTTACGCATCTGCGACACAACAGACTTGGCAAACTGCAGTGCCTCATCTGCGCTCACCAGCGACCACCCATTTAGCTCGCTATAAGTGAACACCTTTTCGCTATCCCTCACAAAAAGTACACGCCCACGATAACTGCTGGCAAAGCGGATGCCGTTTGCGATGTCGCGGAGCTCTGGGATAGGAGAAGGTTTGGGGGGCGAGCCCGTGGGCAATGTAGTATCACTGTTTGACTCTTCCTCGCTGGTTGCCTCGCCATGCGTTAAATCTGTAAAGAGACTGGAACTAACCGTAGAGGGGTCGTAATCTTCAGAGATAGCGCACCAGTCACGGTCGTCCTCCAGCATGTACGTGTGGCTGCCATGCGCAAAAGAGTGAATGGCCGGTAGACCGCCGATGTTTGCGTAGAACTTCGCCTTCTTAGAGCCGTAGTCAGGGTCAAGTGGGTCCCGACAATCGCACTTATCATACTTGGCTCTATCAGCGAGCAACTCACGGACTGTGACTTCCTCAAACAACTCAGTAAAAATAACGAAATCCGGTGGCAAGTTTGGTTGTTCGCTTACAGACAGTTTCGTTATTTGCTCTTCGGCTTTCTTGCGATCGACCCCGCGGGACACCATTTTCTCGACGTTCTTCGCTATCCAAGCTGCCTTTTTTCGCTCAGATTCAGGCTTCGCAGCTTCTAATAGCGTCGCCCAGTTCTCTCGATACTGCGCCTCTTCGTCCGTACTCAGTTCAGGTACTTCGAGGTATATCGCACCGTTTGGATTGTGAAGCGTTATCTCCCTCGACTGCAGCACACCCTCCGGCACTATGGCTCCACCTTCAAAACATGGCTGACACGACGTTTTCATCGCGAGGTCAACCAAGCTCCTCTCCAGAATTGACCCCCTCGCGGTAATCAGTGCGCGCCCATAACCTAATGCAATTGAGCGCCTATGCAAGACAGTCAGGATGCGTTCGGTGTCTGCAGGCGATTCAACAAAAAAGAAAACATGCGCGCCCCTAAACTCTGGCTGTTGACCCGGGAGGTGTACTCCGGAAGAAGCGCTGGGAGACACAGCGAACTGGACATTACCAGCCAATTTTGTAATCAGTTCGACAAACTCTTCGCGGGATTTAATGCCTAAGCCCAGGAGGTCGTCTCCATCGACGATAGCTAGGCCCGTTGAAAAAATAGAGTGGGGGAAGTTGGCCTTATTTCGTCTAGAGTCATTCTTGCCAAAACCTATGTTCCCGACTTTAGCTTCTTTATTTACCCCTGCTAGTAGAACACTCCCGGGGCTAAGTGACAGCAAGTACTCTTGAAGTGCAGCCATCGAGCAAACGTTAACTGTTTCGAAAGCCCCAGTTTTTAATGTGTCAGCAGGCTTCTTGATCAGCTCACCGCCTTCAATCTCATAGCGCTTAGCAACTTTGGGCGAGAAGATTGCAGTGAAAGCGACAGGGGCGCTCTTTAACGAATTCATAGCACACCACCTATGACACTCGTGCCGCCATTCAAGATGTGTTTGTTGAAATTCGATTCATGTATCAGAATTTTTCGCCCGAAATAGGCGATTGCTTGCTCCTCTAATAGGCGTTGCCTCTGATGAAAAATCAACCAGTCGAGTCCACCTTTCGTTATTGCAGGGTTGCTCTGCAAATATTGCGCTTTCGTTTTAAGGGGAGCAGTAGCAGAACTGTTAGTGTTTGTCGTTGATTGAATAGCCATAAAAGACACCTCGCTAGCCCGGGATTGTTTGTTGGGCATTGCTGTATCATGTCTTAAGTTGTCGGACTTTTATGGGATTTACTTGGCTGTATCTCTAAAAATATATTAATAATTACAATGGTTTATGGAGTTATCAAAATTAATTTGGGACTTCGGTAAAAGTCCCGTTTGATCTTGAATGTTTCTACCAGTAGCAGCGTATTCGTTGAAAAATAGTGTCCTCCTTATAACTGTTATATTTGAGGGTCTTAGAAAGCTCCGTTGCAACTTTTCGTTTATCGATCCTCTCCTTAGGAAAACCACGCGCTTTTAAATCGTCCACAATATCAATGCAGTCGATTCTTAGCTCTCCGCTTTCTTTGAGTTCAGCCAAAGTTTGTGATCTAATTTTTTCAGGGCTTAGCGAGTAAGGTAGCCAGTTTTCTTTCAACCAATCGTTGAACTCCTTTCTGCTAATATACTGATTAAGTGAGTGTCCTAGAGCGCTTGGCCCAATTAATCTCCCTGCCTTAGAGTAAATTTTAACCTGACTGGCTTCGATTGCTGCCCTGAGCAATTTATAAAATTCCAAGTTAAGAATTCGCGGCTTTTCGAAAAGTGTATCGTCAGTCCACTCCTCCTCGTATTCAGTCGGAAGGCACCCTTCAATTCGATTTAATGGATAGTAAATGCTCATGCTGATTCTCCAAATATGGCATTGGACATACGGGTTACCGTTTGGTGTTTGTGATCTTCTGTGAGATGGCTATAGCGCATCACCATGGCAAGAGTTTTGTGCCCGAGGATGTCAGCAATTTCCCTCAAACCAGCGCCATTCATGGCTAAATAGCTGGCAGCCGTGTGCCGAAGGTCGTGAAACCGAAAATCAGTGAGTCCCGTGGAGCCTTTAACAAGACGCCAAGCGTGGTCTAGGTGGAAAATATTTTGGGGGTTGCCTTTAACTTGCGACGGGAAAAGCAAAGCAGAACCGTTAAGCGGCCTAATTTTGGACCACTCTCGAACAGCTCTGAGTGCGGGGCCTACCAGCGGAACGTGCCGAGTTTCATTGTTCTTAGTATTCCAGATGACGATTTTCTGTCGACTAAAGTCGATATCAGCCCAGCGTAAATTTAAAATTTCACCCCGCCGCATGCCAGTGGTAATGGCGAGCAAAACTATGGGTATCATCTCCGGGTACTTCTTATGAGCCTCGCAACTATTTATGAGGTTGATTCGTTCGCGCTCATTCAATATGCGAGTACGCCCCTTTGGTTCCTTTAATTTTTTGATAGTCTTTAGGGGATTGCTTGGCAACAATTGTCGCTCGTTTGCTGCAAAGCTCAGTAGCGCACTTAAGGTAGCGACGTAGCGATTTGCTGTGGAGTTCGAACGGACTTTGGCCAATTTACTTCGACATTCAAGTATGCGGTTAGATGTCAGCTCCGCCAGATATGCCGTTCCTAGCTCTTTTTCCCAGTAGGCTAAATGGGAAATTCGTGTATGAGGGTCCTTTAGATGACTGATTCCTTCCTCGCAGTAAATCTTAATTGCGCCGTTCAGGGTTCGCCGTTTTGCCTTCGCATGCTTGAAATACCTATCTTCTAGAATTTCGGATTCCGTTATTGCTGCCCACTGCTTAGCATCGGTTCGGCGTTTGAACGTCGCCGAGACCTGCGGATTTCCTTTGATGCGTATTTTGACGCGCCACGATGTAGCGCCGGATTGAGATGTACGTGATTCTATTATAGCCATGCGAAAGCTCCTTTCGGCAAATTAGCCGAATAAGGTTGGTTGAAAGCTTAATTTTTCGCATGGCTGTTTTATTTAACGTGGAGCCAGATACTTCTTACCACGTTCCGAAGATACCTCCGGTTGATCATGACATCAAGGCCATTTCAACATCGTGGGGGCAAGTGAGTGTCCCATGAGTGTCCCACGGGATAGTTAGCGGAGAAGGGAATCGATCGTAAGCTATTGATTTAATTGGTGGGCCCACCAGGACTCGAACCTGGGACAAACGGATTATGAGTCCGCTACTCTAACCAACTGAGTTATAGGCCCGTATACTTCGTGACTTTGCGCTACTCGTCGTTGCGACAGTTATTCTCATT
>Ga0222714_10005182_pt1 | contig 12480 bp, 11 predicted proteins | sample C33_3DmetaG_FD_165048 | JGI IMG/M metagenome (GOLD analysis project Ga0222714, IMG submission 165048) | Estuarine water microbial communities from San Francisco Bay, California, United States - C33_3D | ecosystem: Environmental > Aquatic > Marine > Unclassified | place: USA: California... | reverse complement strand
CTTGAGTCATGTTAGCGTGATTTCTAAGCGATTGGGCGGGAGTATGCTGACCTTTTGCCAGGATCGTCTTAACCTAAATTTGGGGGTGGTTATCAAGTGTTGTCTGAAGCCGCGAGTGGTCTTTTAGCTTCGCCTTTTTCTATTCGGCGCTCGACCTCCACTACCAAGACGGCCCTAATTAATGGTGTCCATTTATTTTTGCGTCCTCGCCTCTTTGGCTCGGGATAGAGTTCTCGAGCCAGTTCCAGGGCCAGCATCTGAAAGAAGCGTGGGTCAATTGCATTGAGGTTGTATTGCTCACCAAGAAGATAGAGTTTTTCAAGATCCTCCTTCGCCCAACTAGCCCTGAGTTCGGATTCTTCCTCGATGGTTGCTAAAAGACCGACTTGCCGATCCTTTGGATCTGTAAACGCTATCTTTTTCATTTCTTTCCATCGCAGACAAACTTGGCCCATTGCCCCATGAGTTCTCTGCGCCTCTCTAGATGATCTGTCCGTGCGTAGCTAGCCTCAACTTTACTTTCGATCGCGTGAGCCAGGGCAGCCTCTGAGACCTCTCTAGGCGCATGCGCAGAGTCCGATGCCCAGGTTCTGAAGGTCGTTCTAAAACCATGAACAGTAATGTTCTCTTTTCCCATGCGGTTCTTGACTGCTGTGAGTGCGGCAATAGTCAGGGGTCTATCTTCTAGCCCAGGGAAGAGGAATTTAGAAGCCGGGGGTAGTGACTTGATGACCTGCAATGCTTCGGAGGAAAGAGGAACGCGGAACTCAACCCCCGTCTTCATCTTTTCACCCGGAATGGTCCACACCTCCTTTTTAATGTCGACTTCCCTCCACTCGGCATTTGCGACATTTCCGCACCGGAGAGCAGTCAGAATGACCAGTTTCAGAGCTTTGGGTGCAAAGCCCTCCATATCCGCTAATTCATTGTAGAAGGCAGGGGCGTCCTCCCAGGGTAGAAAGGCGTGGTGCTTTACTCGTTTCGACTTTCTGGATGGTGGGAGCAGGTGATCTATATGGCCTTTTAGTCTTGCGGGGTTCTCGCCCTCTCTAAGACCTTTTGTTCGTGCCCAGTCCAGTATGGACTCAACGCGGCCTCTGACCCTCGTAGCCGTTTCTGCTTTGTCCAACCAGATGGGTTCAAGGATCTCCAGGATGTGGTCTGTCGTGATCCGATCAGTCGTTAAATCACCGATTACAGGGTAGGCGTAAGTCTTTAGGGTGTTCTCCCATTGCTGACCATGCTTCAGGTTCTTCCATGCAGGCTTATGCGAGGCGATGTACTGCTCTGCACAGGCACTAAAGGTCGGTGCGTTACTGCCCTTGAGCCGTAGCTCTCGTCTTTGGTCGAGAGGGTCTATACCAAGTGCCAGAGCAGAGGAGGCCCGCTCTGCGAGCTTACGAGCATCAGCTAGACCCACCTTAGTGACTGAACCAAGACCCATCTCACGGCGTCGCCCTTGGTTGGAGTACCTAAATATCCAGCTCTTGGCCCCGCTATCAGAGACAGTTAGGTAGAGGCCTCCGCCGTCGGCGTAGTCTCCTTTTTCATGAAGGCTTTTGACCTTAAGAGGGGTTAGTCTTTCTACAGTCTTAGGCATATTGGTTCCCGCCATCTTTCCCACCAGAGGTGGTGGGATTTAGGAGATTTCGAGCGAACTGGTACGAACCAAATGTATACTCAAATTGTTATCTAGTCTAGCGTTAGCGGGGGTATACGAACTTGAGCGTCCATTACTTGTGGGGACACCGTCTCCGCCAGTTGTTGCTTTTAATGGCCTTTTCAGCTTATTTAATGTCCAGTCAGTCTCCGCAAAATTTGGGGTAATTCAAGATCGGAGTTCTACGATGAGACAGTTTTCTGCTGTTATCGAACGGCGCCCTCAGACGAAACTGTAGGTTGGATTTATTCCGGGTGTTCTAGCTGCTCATACACACGGCGAGACCTTGGATGAACTTCAAGCTAATTTAAAAGAGGTTCTCGAACTTAGTCTAGAACATGGCGTCCCTGTCTTTCAGTCCGAGTTCGTTGGTATCCAGCAGGCCGTAGTTGCCTGATCCGTGGGTAGTATTCCCGTATTAAAACCTGGAGAGGTCATAGGCACTCTTCAGCGCCTCGGATTGCAGGAAGTTCGGCAAAGGGGCTCGCACAAGCAATTGCGACATCCAGATGCGCGTGTCCCAGATGTCCTGTTTCATGTCGGGCGAGATCTTTCCCCTGCTTTGTTGCGCCAAATCATTAAGGATGCGGACCTAAAGCTAGAAAACTTTCTGGCGGCTCGCTGACTTTCTGCTGTCCAGGCAGTTTGTTGCGAGTGAAGGTGCATCCACGATCATGATAACGGTCACCGCCCAAGGCAAGAGTACCTCGGTGACCGTGGAAGACACCTCCCGCCCGCAGTTCTCCAACGTCACAGGGGTTGCTTCCTAAAAAAGCTCGGTGGATGGGGGCTAAGTGCGGTGCCTCTTGACACCCCAACCCCCCTCGAATGTCCGCAGCAATAACGGTAAGATATTTGTGTCGTTATCCCTCAACCTTAAAAGGCTTGAAAGGCTCATCTTGGCAATCCAATTCAACGATCCGCTTTTTAACTCGCAATGGTATCTGGTCAATAATGGCCAGCGCGGCAGCACGCAAAGCATAGATTTAAACGTCATGCCAGCCTGGCAGCTCGGTTTTAATGGGTCAGGTATCCGTGTGGCGATTAATGATGATGGCATGGACCTCACCCACCCGGATCTAGCACCTAACATCGAGCTTTCGAGCGTTTTCGATACTGGCCGGGAGCTTCTAGGGGCAGGGTTTGAGGGCACCAGTAATCAGCACGGGACGGTAGTTGGCTCGATTGTCGGTATGGCATCAAATGACATTGGGGGTGTCGGGGTAGCTTACAAGGCAACCTTGATACCGGCTTACGCGATGTCAACGATTACAAACGCTGACGCTAAGCTCTTCGCTGCCAACCTCGCTGCGCGAGCTGATGTGTCTGTCAACTCATGGGGGTCAGACCCAGCATTTGCCGAAAACTTCGGGCCAAGCGGTGCTGAGAAAGATCAAGCGTGGGGCGCAGAGCTATTGAGGGCTGCCACGGTCGGTCGAAATGGGCTGGGTATGGTTATAGAGGTTTCGGCCGGAAACGAACGGGAGAATCGTGCTGATGCAGCCTTGAGTAATTTCACAGGAAATAAAGTTACCATTTCTGTGGCTGCAGTTAACGAGGCCGGCCGGGTCACGTCGTACTCTACCCCCGGAGCAAACAATCTAGTATCTGCATTCGGAGGCGTCTCGAGTGCCGAGCAATCTGTGAACACCGGTTTCGGAGCAGTAGCAGCAGATATTCAGTCAACATCTGGATACAACGAGACCAGTGGTACAGCAGGCGACTATTCTTATCAGAATGAGGGAACGTCTTACTCAGGCCCAATGGTTGGCGGTGCAGCAGCCCTGATGTTGCAGGCCAACCCCGGCCTTGGATTTCGGGATGTGTCAACCATCCTCGCAATGACAGCACGACAGACCGACACTGCCAACGCATCTTGGGTTACCAACGGCAGCACGCAGTGGAACTTAGCTGGCATGCACTTCTCGCGGGACTACGGCTATGGCGTGGTTGATATCGCTGCTGCAGTAAGGCTTGCACAGTCATGGGCTGATCCTGCAGCGACCGCGTCCAACTGGGTCAAAGCCGAATCGGGGCCCATGATCCAGCAGGTCCGTCCCATTCCCGACAACGAGGCGCAATCTCTGTCTGTGACAACCCAGGTGACCGACAACCTGCGGATTGACCGTATGGAATTCGATCTAAGTTTATCGGCCGAACGCCCATCCGAGCTTAAAGCCGAGATCACCTCTCCATCTGGCACAACCGTTACCTTGTTCGACCGGCCGCTCGCGCGCCCCCTCAAAGATGGCGTAATCGACCCAGAGGGTACTGAGACTCCCTGGCCTGGCAGCTTTACTATCGGGTCTACAGCGTTTCTGGGTGAATCCAGCGCAGGCACTTGGACGCTTAAGCTAACGGATTTGGTAACTGGTAATAGTGCAAGTTTTAACCAGTTAATCGTGCGTGCCTGGGGTTCACCCACGACAGACAACAATCAGTATGTTGTTACCGATGAATATTCGGGAGGACGTACTCTTGAGGATAAAGCGGGAACAGACACTTTAAACGCTGCTTCCGTCTCAAAAAACGTAAGTATCGATTTGTCAGGTGTGACCACCAGTCAGGTGGGTACGGCCAACCTTAGACTCTCGCCTGGTAGCAGTATTGAACACGTTATTGGCGGTGCTGGCGCTGACACCCTGATTGGGAACGCATTGGCTAATCGGTTACGGGGAAACCAAGGAAACGACACTGTGAACGGTGGGGAGGGCTTGGATACTGCGATATTTAATGGCTCCCGTTCGCAATACAAGCTTGCGGCCCAGGGTTCTACGAGTTTTGTAATTACCGACTCAATTCCCTACCGCGATGGAGTTGATTCTGTCTCCGCAGTAGAGCGTTTTCAGTTTTCAGATCTCTCAGTTGCAGTTGATCTCGATGGAAATGCTGGGAAGGTAGCAAAGATTCTCGGGGCTATCTTTGGAATGAGTTCGGTAGCCAATAAAACTTATGTCGGTATTGGTTTGGGTCTGCTAGACAGTGGTATGTCATACGAGAAACTAGCTGACCTGGCAGTCTCAGTGACGGGCAAGTCTTCTTCGTCAGATATCTGCACACTTTTGTGGGTCAATTTAATCGGATCAGCGCCCACTGCGGCAGATATCGGTTCTTTTGTGTCTCTTTTAGACTCAGGGCAGATGACCATTGGTTACCTGGCCACCTTGGCTGCAGATACGAGTCTAAATGCCTCCAACATAAATTTGATTGGGCTAAGCCAAACTGGTTTAGAGTTTAGTTGAAGACGAGTTGTTTGATCGAGCTCTGAAGACCGGCGCCTAACTATTCAGGTCGCCATCGATGGGTACACCCTTACGTAACTTCAGGTTGGGAGGCTGTTGGGTTTTGTGCGGCTGTTCATTTTATGGTCTGTGCAATAGACACTAAAGTCCATCTGAGGGGCACGATGCCCCTCGACCTGGAACATGAAGTCGCCAACGTAACCACGGTGATAGCAGTTATGCATGACCACGTGTTGAAGTATCTGACTTTCTGTCATATGACCAGGTTCGCCATTTACGTAAAGAAATGAAATCAAATTTTCAAGGTCCCCTAACTGTCTTTGCCTCGCCCAGTCCACATACCAGTCATCGATATCTTGAAGTTGCTTTGCTAAGTCGGGAAACGTTGGATAGTCTTCAGTGTTGCGAGCTTTGTATCCGTGGTCTTGTGCCTCAAGATGACCCCTCCAGATCCTCCCAATGACCAGCATATGGTTAAGGGTGTGACAGATATCCCTAAAGAGAGAGACACGCGGGCGAGTTAGCTCTTGGGAGGGTATTTTTTTCAAAGCCTCAATAAGAGTCCGATTTGCCCATTGGTTATATTCGCTTAGGTCAATGGCGCTCAAATTATTCAACTAATTATCTCCCATGAAAATTGCAGTTTCTGCTTGAGGCTTGCGGTTCATAGCTGCTCTCCATCGGTGTGTTTATGTTTTTGCAGCTAGTTTATTTCTTAGTAAGGTTGGTGTGTGAGTCAAATGGGGCTAAGTCGGTCCCTTCGAGAATTGAGTAATTACAAGGCCTGAAATTAAAAGACCTGCGCCAACTAACTTAATGGAGTCCGCTGGTCGAATTTGCACACCAAACCAGCCAAAGTGATCGATGGCAATCGACATTAGGATCTGTGATGAGACGGCAAACACAATGAAATTAGACACGCCAATTCGAGGAGCAAGGAGCGTGGCACTAATGACATAAAAGGCTACGATCACGCCGCCTACAAGATTTAAGGCGGGTGTTTTGCTCAGTTGTCCTATTGAAGGCAGAGATCCAGCTAGGGCTAAAGCGCTAATTGAGGTTACTAATAAGCCCACACAGAAAAGTATGAATGGAGCATGAAGGCTTTCCCCAAGTGCTGCTCCTAGCCTGGCGTTTAATACGGCCATTACGGGTATGAAGGCGCCCGCTAGGGACGCCCAAACGATGTACTTCATTTGCATAAGTCTCCTTACGATGTAGCTGATTTGTTGCACATGCAGGATACAGTGAGGGCAGGGTTCTCACCCGTCCAACTGCTGAGTTTCAGTAAGAAAAAAGTGAGGTGAGACTCTAGTCGAGCAAAAAGTGGTACAAAAGTGATGTGGCTAATTACATCGAAACCCAAGATCAAGTCCTTCACCAAGCCAAGCCTCTTCTTGGTGTGAAGGTACTTGAATTTTGTCAGATCGCTGCGGGTCCCTTTGCTGGCATGCTCCTTTCCGATTTTGGCGCAGATGTTGTCAAAATCGAACCGCCCGAGGGCGATGCCATGCGACAGTGGCCTCCTGTTAAAGCTGGGGTGAGCGAGAACTTCGCCTCCCTGAATCGTGGGAAGCGTTCGCTTGCCCTCAATCTGAAAGACCCAAACGACCTTGCCCGGGCACAGGCATTGATACTTGAAGCTGACGTTGTTATTGAAAACAGTCGTCCTAGAGTGATGGCCCGTCTGGGTATTGGCCCAGACTGGGCCCTTAAAGAAAAGCCTAGCCTGGTCTACTGCTCAGTTTCGGCATTCGGGCAGACCGGCCCAAGGGGGCAGGAGGGTGGTTTTGATGTCACCATTCAGGCCGCCTCGGGAGTGATGAGCGTCACGGGTGAACCCAACGGCGCCCCGGTGAAGTGTGGTGTACCCATTTCAGACTTTGCTGCAGGGCTTTATGCAGCTTTCTCGATCAGTGCGGTACTCACTCGGGTTCGTTCTGGCGGCCTCGGGGGACATATTGATATTCCCATGTTCGCAACAAGCCTTGCTATTGCTGCCCTGCAGACGTCGGAATACTTTGGCACTGGTCAAGACCCTAAGCCCCTGGGTTCGGCACATCCACGTAATGCTCCGTATCAAGCATTTCGAGCGCTCGATGACTACTTTGTGGTCGCGGCGGGAAATAACAAACTCTGGGCAACGGTCTGTGAACTTATCGGCCTTAGTGCCTTGGCGCAAGACGCACGTTTCACGACTACAACACTCAGGGCGCAGAACCAGACTGAACTTACGCGGATTTTGGAAGAGCAGTTTGTTAAGCAACCCGCAGCTTATTGGGTCTTTGTCTTTCAAGAGGCAGGTGTACCCTCCTCCCATATTCAGAAGTACAGCCAGGCACTCAACGACCCGCAGACCAAGCACCTTGGTCTCGTGCAAACACAGGTACTTGCTGGTCACGAAACCCTTACTGTAGGCTGCCCGGTCTGGTTGTCGGGCCGGCCAGTACCTCTTAACACCCATGTCGAGACTTTGGGGCAATCGAATCAGGAGGCCCATATATGGCGCAAGCCCTAGCCGCGGCCCTGCAACTGGACCGGCTTAGTCCACTGCGCGAGGCGGTGCGCACGCTAACCCGCCTCGCCGATCATCAGGCCTCTGAATCGCTTTTTCTTTCCAAAGGCAAGGAGATACTTACCCAACTCATAGCCCAAGACCATTGGCTCGAGGAAGACTTCCGCAAGACTCACCCTGATTATTACCAACAGTATTTGTTGTACTGCGATCCCCATGAGCGATTTTCGCTGCAAAGTTTTGTCTGGGGGCCAGGGCAGTCGACGCCCATACATGACCACACTGTCTGGGGTCTAGTAGGAGTGCTGCAGGGGGCCGAATCGTGCGTGCGGTATCGGCAGACTGCAGAGGGCCTTGTCTCCGATGGCCCAGCCTTTGTCCTTGAGAAAGGAAGCGTGGACGCCGTAAGCCCTTCAGTGGGTGATATTCACAAGGTAAGCAATTGGTTTTCAGACCGCACATCTATCTCGATTCACATCTACGGCGCTAACGTCGGCAATCTTCGCAGGCATACCTTTGATGCGGCCACAGGTGCAAAGAAGGATTTTGTCTCGGGGTACTCCCATAATCGACTACCCAACCTTTGGGACCGGGCCGCGTTCATACGTGCACAAGATTTAAAGACCTTACCTGCGCGATCCTGATCGAATGCTCACAATCTCTTGGCCAAAGCCGGATCTCGCTGTGGTTCGGATTAACCGCGCAGACCGTGGCAATGCCTTTGATGCGAGGCTCGTGAAAGAGCTTCATGCTGCGATCGTTGAAGTAACTACACAGCCGACCGCGCAGACCCTGGTCTTTCTTGCTGAAGGTAAGGATTTCTCTACGGGCATGGATCTCTCGCATCTTGACGCCGAGACCGACGAGACCTTAGCTGCGCGCTTTTTCGCCATCGAAGAGTTGTTGGCAGCCGTATGGTCCTCGCGTCTGCGCACAGTGGTTTGCGTGCAGGGAAGGGCCTGGGGAGCGGCAGCAGACTTGGCAGTGGCCTGTGATTTACGTCTATCATCACCCAATGCCAGCTTTCGTTTTCCGGGGGCTCAGTTTGGTCTGGTGCTGGGTACGCGTCGCCTATCGTGCCGTATCGGATCCGACATGGCGCGACAGATTATCTTAGAGGGACAAACGGTGCTATCTGAGAGGGCAGTACAACTTGGCCTCATTCATCGGGTCGTAGATACCTTCGACCTAGAGCATCTGCCTGCCTTAGTCGTCACCCCAGAGATCCAGGCAATGATTCATAGGGCTAGCAGAGCGGCTGACGGCAATCACACGGAACCTCGGCCAGACCTACTTTCTGGAGCCGATCCCAGCCTGCAGGTCGATTTTCAAGCCCTTGCCCAGTCCATGCGCCGACCTGGCCTGCGACAACGTATGCGCGACTACAGCCTTAGCCTCAGGCAGGGAACTGTGGCTAGCCGTCCTGAGGCTCAGTGACACCATGCCCCCTTTAAGTAAAACGTGAGACGTATCCGGCGCAGCAACTCAGTGACTAATCACCTACTATCAATCATCGACCCACCTCCAGAAAATCTGGCCCAACTTTTATGACCCTCAAATCAATAAACATCGAAATAGTTCACGATATCGCTTGTCCATGGTGCTATGTGGGGCATGCGCAGCTAAAGCGTACGCTTGAACAGGCCCAAGAGGCATCAATTTCCGTGAGTGTCTCTTGGTCTCCGTTCATGCTGAATCCGGCGATGCCCGAGCAAGGCATGCCGCGTCGTGATTACCTGGTTGCCAAGTTTGGGGAGGCTGGTCTTGAGCGCTACAAGAGGGTGGAAGACAGTGCAAGGGCCGAGGGTCTGCCCATGAGGCTGGACCGCATTGCCGTGCAGCCAAACACGCTCGATGCTCATATGCTTGTTGCTGCCGCGGGCGATCAGGCCCTGCAGATGGTTGAACGCCTGTATGAGGCTTTGTTTTGTGAAGGCAGAGACCTCACACAGCGTGAGCAACTACTTGATATCGCCGAGGCCGCTGGCATGGAAAGGCTTTATGCCGCAGGCGCCTTGGAAGACAGCCTGCTACGTAAACGCGTTCGACACGAGGCCGAGGATTGGACATCCCGCGGCGTTCACGGCGTTCCTGCTTTTTGTTTTTCATCAGACTCAGCAAAGGAAGTCTGGCTTAACGGCGCAGTGGGCTCTGCGGCACTTTTTCAGACTGTATTGGATGGCAACGTTAGCTTCTAGGCCGTCCGAAATCTTTGCTTAAGGGTCAGAGTCCGTCATCTCCTTTGAGGCGTGTTTGCCGCCTGTTACTGCATTGAACTTAAAGCATGGCTCGCGTTGCTCTAAAACCTCTCCGTTCCCACCTGGCCCGTTGCTACACTGTCGTAGCGCTCACCCGCCACCGTATTCTGATTAATAAGCACTGAGGCTTCTTTTAAAACCTCCGCTGCAATGTCTAGGCTTTGCGTCTTCATGTTTTCGCGTAGATGGTCCAACCTAGTGGTGCCAGGAATGGTGACGATGGACGAGCTTTGTTCAAGCACCCAGGCTAAGAGAAGCTGGGCATTGGTGAGGCCTGCCGCCTCGGCAAGGTCTTTAAGTTGCTTGCGAAGCAGAAGGTTCTTCTCGTAGTAGGGCGACTGAAATCTTGGCATCACCCGACGCAGGTCTTTCTCCTCAAAGTTTGAGGGCTCTGGCGAACCCAAGGCCAAAAAGCCACGGGCGAAGGGGCTGAAAGCCACCAGGGTAATACCCAGTTCCTCGCAGGTTGGAAGCACTGCAATTTCGGGGTTGCGCGTCCAGAGTGAGTACTCCGACTGAATAGCGGTTACGGGGTGAGTCTTATGGGCTTGACGCAGCGTACTGGCAGAGACTTCTGAGAGCCCATAGCCTCTAATTTTTCCTGCAGTAGTTAGGTCTGCCATGGCACCTGCTACCTCTTCAATGGGTGTGACCTTGTCCCAGCGGTGAAGGTAGTAAAGGTCTATTACCTCAACGCCTAACCGCCTTAGACTGTCTTCACAGTTCGAGCGAATTGCCTCGGGCTGGCTGTCGATCTTGCGTTGCCGACCTTGTGCGTTATAGATAGCGGTCATACCGCCCTTGGTGCAGAGGGCAACCTGTGATCGATAGGGCGCAATGGATTTTCCAAGCTCTGTCTCGTTATGACCATCCCCGTACACGGCAGCTGTATCGAAAAAGTTCACACCAAGGTCAATGGCAAGTTCAATCACCGATTGAATCTGCTGGCTTGAACTGGCGGGTCCATAACCAAAACTTAGGCTCATGCAGCCAAGGCCAATGGGGTTGGCTGGAAACGCCCCAACATTACGTGCTTGTATTGCCATTAGCTGCCCTTTGTATTGATTAGTGAACGTATGATTCATAGTGAACGTATGATTCATTATGTTCGATTGTCTGATCGGAGGTGGGAACGTGGTCTCAATCTCGTTTAAGCAACGCGTTCGTCAGAAGGAGAAGGTGATTGGAGCCTGGATGTGCAGCCCCAACCCTGTTTTTGCAGAGCTCGCCTCGTCCTTGCAGCTGGACTTCATCATTGTTGATATGGAACACGGCGCCATCGACATGGCGGACCTGCCCAATGTGCTTCGTGGGTTTTCTGGAACATGCGCGCCCATTGTTCGCATCCCGTACGCCCACCCAAGCTTCGTTACACGCGTGCTTGATCGCGGTGCAGCAGGTGTCATGGTTCCCCGCGTTGACACGGTTCAGCAGGCTCGTGACTGCGCGCGTGCCGCCCACTATCCCCCGCAGGGAGAGCGCGGAAAGGCCATTCCAATGATTCGCGGCTCGCAGTATGGCGTGGAGTCTAACTACCGTGACCGCAGTAATGACGAGGTTTTTGTATCGGTGCAGGTCGAGTCCTCGCAGTCCATCGAGGCCCTGGAAGACATTGTTGCTGAGCCCTTGGTTGACCTGGTTTTCATTGGACCGTCCGACCTTTCGGCAAACTTGGGCCTCGAGTCACCCACTGATCAAGAACGATTCTGGACGGTCATGGATGGCGTTGTGCAGACCTGTAAAAGTACGGACATGCCCGTGGGCACAATTCCTTTTTCGGGCGTCATGACATCCGAGCTATACAAAAAGGGATTTTCGATGGTCGCAGCAGGCAGCGATGTCACGATGCTGCGTGAGGGTTTGATGCGTTTGAAGGCTTGAAGAGCAGTTGCGTTTCATTAAAGGTCACTAACTCGTAACTTCCGGGCAATTGCCGTGTAACAAATAAAATTTATCTTTGTAGGCTCATCGCACATCCAGTTAAGGAGCCTTCAATGTCACACCACGATCTTGACGAAGTCATTGACAACACGTCGAAAAATGAGCACTTTCAAAACGTTCTAGACCGAGGCCTTCAAAGTAAAGACCGTCGGAATATTCTTCGCGGTGGTGTTGGTCTGGCCGCCGCCTACTTGCCGTGGCTTTCCGGATGCGGCGGCGGAGGTGACGGCATCCCAACGTTAGCGCCCCCATCCACTGGCTTTAGTTTCTTCTCAGTGGGTAAGAGCATTGCAGACCAAGTTATTGTGCCTGTTGGCTACAACGTTACTGTTTTGCACGCCACAGGCGATCGACTTGACAGCAGCTTACCTGTTTACTCGAATGCCGGCATAGAAACAGACGACTGGGAGCGCCGTATTGGCGATCACCACGATGGTATGGATATTTTCTACGTGAATGCGAATGGTAAATACTCCGCGACTGCGACCTCTCGTGCTGTCCTAGCAGTCAACCACGAAAGTTCTGCTGATGCCCACTTTTTTCATCCGAATGGCCAGACCTCCAACGGCGTTTCAGGTAAAAAGTACACTCAATTTGGTGACTGGGACCTTGGTACACGTCCAGAACTTGAGTCTTTAAAAGAAATTAATCACCACGGAATCTCGATTGTTGAGCTGTCGCTTAATGCAGGCGGGAAGCCAACGGGCTATGTTCTTGATTCTGCGCTCAATCGACGAGTCACACCAAGCACGCTGGTTGAGATTCGTGGCCCTCAGGCGCACCTTAGCGATATTCGTAGTTTCATGGTCACCAAGTTTGACTCCACCGGCGCCAAGGCGCGGGGCACTCTAAACAACTGTGGCC
>Ga0222714_10005181_pt1 | contig 12481 bp, 12 predicted proteins | sample C33_3DmetaG_FD_165048 | JGI IMG/M metagenome (GOLD analysis project Ga0222714, IMG submission 165048) | Estuarine water microbial communities from San Francisco Bay, California, United States - C33_3D | ecosystem: Environmental > Aquatic > Marine > Unclassified | place: USA: California... | reverse complement strand
ATATAAATACGGAACGTTAAATAAAACAATTATTAATTTTTTTGATAAAAAAAAAGATGTTTTATTTGATATTGATTGGCAAGGTTATCAGCAACTCAAGCAAAGCAAATTAGACGTGATTGGTGTATTTATACTACCACCAAATAAAAAGGAATTAATTCACAGGTTAAAAAAAAGAGGTAGAGACTCAAAGCAAGAGATGAAAAAAAGAATGAGTTTGGTTAAACATGAAGTTTCACATTTTTTAGAATATGATTATGTCGTTATAAATAAAAATTTAGATGATTGTGTAAATAGTATTTTAAATATTATTAAAGCAGAACGATTGAAAAGAATAAGACTTACTAATTTAACAAAATTAGTTTCTAAATTTACTAAGTAATCAACCTAAAAATTTCTATGAATTTTTTTAAATTTAAGTCTTCGGCTCTACTGTTTAAATCAATATCTAAATTATTTATAATTGAATATTTTGATTTTAAAATAGATCTTAATTTTTTTCTTTTTTTATTAAAAATATCTCGTTTAAAGATGATAAAGGATTCAATTTCATTTTCTTCTAATAAATAATTTTCTAATTCAATAAATTCTAAAACTGAAGAGTCTACTTTAGGAATTGGAATAAAAGAATTTCTACTAACATTGAATTTTAATTTAATATTATAGAAAGAATTAACTAGTGAATTTAAAGAGTTTAAATTCTTACTTAATAATCTTAAAGCAAATTCTTTTTGGAACATTAATATCATTTTTTTAGGCCTAAAATTGCTTGACATAATTTTAACTAAAATTTTAGATGAAATGTTATAAGGAAGATTTGATATGATTAAATCAAATTTAAAATTTAATATTAATTTATTTTTGAGAATATCTTCATTTAATATTATCAAATTTTTATTTTGAAAAAATTTGGATTTTAAACTTTTTATAAGATCCTTGTCTATTTCAATAATTAATAAATTTTCCGGGTAGGTTTTTAAGATTAATTCAGTTAGATTTCCACTACCTGGTCCAATTTCAAGTATATTACTCAGATTAATGTCTACTAAATTAGCGATTTTATTTAAAATGTTCTTATCTGTTAGAAAATTTTGGCTATATTTTTTTTTTAAAACAACATGCATGAAATATATGATCTTGTATCAGCCTTATTTCTAAATTTTATGTCTTTAGCAACACCATGTGCTGGACTTAATCTACGATAATTTAAACCTAAAGTTTGGTTAATTTGATTATTGTTAATGATTTTAAAAGGGATTAAAGCTTGATCATGGTACATTGAAATATATAAAGTTTTAAGATTTATTTGTTTGAAGGCACTATCTGCTGCAATTAATTTGAATTTTAAAAATTTATTTTTTTTCAAATATTTTTCAATAATAAAATCTTGATTGCCTTTTAGACCATTTTCACCACAGTGAGGGTTAAAACAAAGAAATTTGAAACTTTTATAATCATTTAATACATGATTTGAGTCATTGATAGATTTTAATATTTTAAAAAAATTATTAATTTTATATTCAATTTTTTTTCCTACATTATTTAAATTAATATGAGTTGTTACAGGAATTATTGAAAATTTTTCTCCCGTCATAAGCATGATAGTTTTACAGTTATTTATTTTTCCTAAATACTCAGTCAATCCATTAAATTTCATCTTTTTAATGAATATTGATTTATCAATTGGCATAGTAACAAGATCATTTTTAGTAATATTTGATAAGTAATTAGAAATATTAATTTGTAAAATTAAAGTATCTATTTTTCGTTTTTTTTTCATTATATTAAATACATTTAGGCAATTTTTATCTAAATTTTTAAAATTTAAGGGATCATTTACTTGTTTAATTTTAAGATTAGATTTTAGTAATTTTAACTGGCTCAAAAGAGTATCAAAATCAGCAATTAAAATGTATTTCACTTTATTTTTAAGGTAATCAAATGATTTTGCGATTATTTCAATATTTACTGAATTTTCATCGCCTATAAAGATATATTTATTAATCATATAGTAATTTTTTAAAATCATTACTGGTTAAATTTTCAATTAAATTAATGACTTCAATTTCTAGTTTAGTTTTTAATTCACTATTTAAACAAATCTCGAATTCTTGATCATTTATTGTTGTATAAGCCGAAGAATTTTTTCTTAATAAGAATTCAAAATATATATTTTCAAAGCCATTAATTTCTTCTAATGTTATGACCTTATCAATTATTAAGCAATTATTTATCCCTAAAGGAATTTTTTCAAACTTTAATTTATCAATTGGTACTAATAAATCCTCCGGCTTTAAATTATTAAAAGTATATTCATTAATATATTCATTTTTTAGAAGCAAAAATCTATAGAAGTCTCTGTATATCGTATTTTGTTGAATATTTAATTTCGAATTAAATGATATTTTATCATCTATTAAATTTATTATTTCTGAATTGTTTTTTTCAATTTTTTTAATCAGATTTCTTATTAAAACAATATTTTTAATAGATTGAGCATCATTAATTTTTTCTTTATATATTTCAAAAAAATATTTTTTATAAAATTCAATTTCATAATTTGTAATTATGATGTCATTTTTTTCATAAATTATTTCTGAATTTAATTTATTATGGTAAGAAACGAATAAAATTAATAAAAATAGAATTTTAAATAAACTATTTATTATTTTTTGCATTATCATTTTTGTAAAATAAATTTGTTTGATTTTCAAAACCTAAAAATCCTAAGTATTCCATTCTATATGTTAAACTAATTAATTCCTTGGGATTTGTATTGTCATTATCTGTAAATTTTGAATTTATATATGCTATTTCTAAATTTGAACATTCGTCAAAGATATTTAAATTTAATTTTGATTTATATGGATTGTATTTATCATTTAAATCTAAATTTGTATCAAAAGCCAGTGACATATTTTCATTTATGTTAGAACTAATTCCTAATTTTAATAATTTAGTGTCATCAGTATTGTAAAGAAATGCATCATTTCTTGTTTCATTATACCCAAATAAAAATTCAATTGGACTACCGAATCTTAAATTATAATTCATTTCTTTCTTTGACAATTTTTTTTGATCTATTCTGCTGTCAATGTTAAAATTTATATTTTGATATTTTAAGGATGTTAAAAAAATATAGTCTGAAAAATGGCTATTTTGATTTATAGTTTTTAAAAAATTGTTATTTTTTTTAGTGTCATAAGATTGACCAACGCTAAATTCAAACTTATTTTGATTGAAATATTTACTATATTCAATTCCAAAAGCAACTCTTGAGCTATTATCATTCTGATCAAATCCAAAAAATCTATTTTCTTCAAAAAGGTTTATATAATTAATTGTAATGGCGCTAGGCTCTTTTGCAACTTTGATAGTATCTATACTTTCATTGATTATAAACTTAACCTTGGTTTTAACATTGCTAGTAATATTTTTAATAATTTCCGATGAAATAGAAAACTCATTATTTCTTACTTCTTTATTCAAATTTGAATTATGTAAATAACTTAAATTTTTATATGAATTATTTATAATAAATTTATTAAAAAAATTAGTATTATTTGAACGAATAAGCTTAAAAATCTTTATTTGTAAAGTAAAACCAACTTCCTTTTTTGGATTTAAATCATCAGATTTATTCCTTTCAATGTTAAAAAAATTTATATCATTATAAATTGATGCTTTGTTTTCAAGGTCAATTTTATTTTTATAAATAACAAATGGAATTTGATTAGGAATTAATCCTAAATCAGAATTATCAAAAGGTGTAGTTGTATTTATTTCAGTAATCAGATAGTCATTTTTTGAAGTTAAATCATATTTATTGAGTCTTAAATATGAGGCTTGTAAAGGAATTTGTTCCAAATTCGTTGACCTTGCATTTGAAATATTGTTTGTAAAAAGAGCATTGAATTCAACGTTAGATTTCGGGCTTATAGTTTGAAAGCTTTTTATTCTAAGTGTATTTAATAGAGAAGTTTCCCGATTTGTTTTCTGAGTATTTAAATCTAAAAGTAATAAACCATTGCTAAATTTTTGCTCGACCTCTGATTTAATTTCATAGGTATCAAAATAATTATTAAAACTATCATTATATTTTATAATTGGTGTTATAGTAAAATTACCTGTACTTCCAATAGGGATATAAAAAGGAGTTTTAAATAAAGTTTTAGACCCAATTAAATTAATCTCAAGAGAAGGGGTTAAAAACCCCATTTTTTTTGGTGCTCTAATTCCGTAATGAGATAGGTATGGTAAGTATAAAATTTTTTTATCGGCTATTTGCAAAAAACTATCATAATGAACGAATTTATCTTCATTAACTAAATATTTAGTTTTATTAATTTTTAGTGACCATGTAGGGCATTTAAAAAAACCATTAATTTCACAAGGTGATAGGAAATTGTCGTAGAAAAAAATTTCGTTTTGATTTCGACTAACTTTATTTGAGTCTATTTTGAGGTCATTATTATAAATATAACTTATTTTATTTGCAGTAAATTGAGTTAAATCTAGATTGCCTTCTAATTTAATACCACTAAGTATATTAGAGTCCAAATAAAAATAAAAAATATCTTCAATAGAAATTTTATTATTTTTATAATCAATTATACCAGTATTTAACTTAATAGTTGAATTATTTAAATTTATTAAACTATCTTCTCCTAAAAAAATAACCTGATCTACATGGTTATACGAAATGTTTTTAGTATTTATATATGAGATATCACTAGAATTATTAATTGCAAAAAGATTTTTTAAAATAAAGAAAATTAAAAATAATAAACAGATTAACCTAATCATATTTAAATTTTTTTACCATTGAAAATACTAGAAATAAAACGCTTAAAATTTTGAACTCTGTTTGAAAATAATTTAAATCATAGCTAGTTATAGTATATGTGTACAATATTATAAATAGACTAAATAAATAGAAATTAATTGGATAGGATTTAAAAAATAAATATTTTTTTTCAAAAAAAGTTATTAGAATTATATTAAAAGATAAAGCTAAAATTAAAAATTTGTATATTAAAATTGCATCTAATTTAATATCTTTTGAATTGATTAAATAATTTATATTGTTTTTGAAAAATGAATTATCAAAATATGAAAATAGTATTTTATATTCATATTTTTTTTTTATTTTATTACCTGATAATTCATAAAACTCATTCGTAATTATTTCATTTTTATTTTCAATTAAATTACTACTAAAAATCGAATAGTTTATTTTATTATTTTTTATATTATATAAATTTAGACTCTCAATATCATTATTTTCTCTTTTAATTAAAATATATTCTTTCTCATAATTATTTTGTTTTAATATCACAATATTTTTATATTTCGTTTTTTGGTTTATCTTATCTATTTTAATTTGTTCTAAATAATCGATTATTATTTTTTTATTAATTTCCAAGAACGAAAAAAAAATAATTATTAATAGAAATATTTTTATAATTTTTTTTAATGATAAGTAGTGCATAATAATTATCAATTCATTATTATTTTTTAGGATGATGCTGAATGTCAGAGTAATTATAAAAAATATTAGTAAGGGAATATAAAATAAAATTTGTAATGTAGATATTGTGCTTAATATTATTACACTTTTAAAATTATATATACTATTTAGGTTTCCAATTAGTGAAAAAACAAAAAAAATAAATAAAATAGTGGATAGAGAAATAATTATAGCAGTTAAGTATTTATTCAGTAGATATTTAATTATCATTGTATCGATAATTCAAATATTTAACAAATATCAATAAAATTAAAATGTTGATAATGTAATATTGGAATGGTTTAAAACTTTCTTGGTTTAGTTTATAAATTAAAAAAGAATTTATCGTATAAATAATAAGTAGAAATAAATATAAAAATAAATTTTTTGACTTACTTTTTTTATAATAGTTATTTATAAAAATAATTTTGTGAGCATACAGTGCAATTATTAAAACTAATAAATAATTAAAAATTTTATAATGCCCATAGTTGATAAAATCTTTTTTATCACTTTTAAGTAATTCTAGTGTGTTGTAATGATCTTTGTCATAAAGTAAATTGTCGATATTTGTCTTATTTATACCGTAAGAAAATTTTTTAAAAACTGTTTTATTTTGATTTTTTGTATTTATTTCTATTCTTTCGCCATCATAAAATATTATGTTCGCACTGTTAATTCCAAATTCTATATCTGCTGTTTTAGATTTTATGAATAAGTTATCTTTATAAATTAATGCATCAACATTTTGAAAATGATTTTTTTTTCTACCCTCAAAAAATATACTCAACTCTTCGTTTATGTGTAATTCATTTTCTTTGGAAGTGCCAAGTTTGAAATTATTTCTAATTTCTAATTCTTTTTTTTTATATAGCTCATATAGTTTTGGGGATATAATTTCATTATTAATAAAAAATATTAAAATTAAAAGTAATTGAGTTATTATATTTATTAATTTTTTATTATTTTCACTTAAATACTGATTGAAAATTAAAATTTCATTATTGTTATTAATTGAATAGTTTAATGAAGTTAAAGTTATTAGCATTATAATAGGCAGGAGCGGGTTTGAATAATTCGGCAGAACTAAAAATGTTGTAATTATTATACTATCAAGCTGATTAGATATTGAAAATTTTAAGTCAAGAATACGTAATATCTGTGAAAACCATATCAATGTCATTCCTATTAAAAAAAAGCTTAAAAGATATTTAAAATAGAAAAAAAAAATATAAGATCTAATTTTTTTCATAAAGATGATAAAACTTACCTCAAGAATTAAATCAAATCAAAATATTAAGTTATTAATTGACATTGAATATACGAAATCTATTAATAAACTTAAATTTAATTCATTTTCTTATAATAAGGAGCAATTATTTTTTTATCATACTAGAATTAATAATGATTTGATTCACCTGCGTATCTTAATTGATATTAAATTTTTAACCTCTCATAAAAAACTTTTCATTGGAAGTTTTATTTTTGATATTAGTAACAAATTTAATGTAGATTTGATTTCTATTAATTGTAAAGATAAAAATAGACTTGAACTTACTGTATTAGAATTTTTACAAAAAGATTTTATATTTAACAAGTATTTAGCTAAATTAGAAGTTAGTAAATATAAAACAAGCTATAAATTATCATATAAAAATAAAAACTTACTAAGTAGTTTAATCCTGTTAAAGGAATTGGTGTCTCAGCCTAGTAATATAATTTACCCTGATACTTTTGCTAAAATTTTAAAAAAAGAGATTAATACTAAAAAAATAAAATTAAATATTTTTAATAAAACTAAAATTAAAAAAATTGGATTAAATTGTTTATTGTCTGTAAATCAAGGAAGTATGAGAGAGCCAAGAGTTGTTACATTTGAATCAAAGAAAAAAAATTCGAGAAGTAAAGTGGTCGATGTTTTATTTGTTGGCAAGGGCGTTTGTTTTGACTCGGGTGGTATCTCTATCAAACCAAGTAGTGGAATGGAAGATATGAAGTGGGATATGGCAGGTGCTGCTGTTGTTTCATCAATAATTAAATATCTTGGAACATCAAATCATAATTTTTCTTATGCAGGTATTATTGGACTTGTGGAAAATATGCCAAGTGGTTCAGCATATAAACCAGGTGACATTATAAAGTCATATAAAGGCATTAATGTTGAAGTATTAAATACAGATGCAGAGGGAAGGCTAGTATTAGCAGATATTATCTCATATGGATGTGATATTTATAAACCTAAATTGGTAATTGATTTTGCAACACTTACTGGTGCAATTATGGTAGCTCTAGGTCAGCATTATGCCGGAATGTATTCTAATGATAAAAATTTAGCTGACTCACTATATGATTCAGGTTTAAGAACAAATGAAAAGGTATGGAGAATGCCTTTGCACGAAGATTTTGATAAAGAATTAAATTCACCCTTTGTTGATCTTAAAAATATAACCAATAGCAGATACGGCGGCTCAGTTACAGCTGCCCAATTTTTACAAAGATTTATTCCTGAGAATACAAAATGGGCTCATCTAGATATTGCTGGAGTTACTTGGAAAAATAATGGAGACATAATGAATAACAAAGGCGCAACTGGTTTTGGCTTGACTTTAATATCAGATTTTATAGAAAACTATTTCTAATTTTTAGGAGTAATTAATGCAAAAAACTTTTTCAATCATTAAACCCGACGCAGTTAAAAGAAACCTAATTGGTCATATTAACCAAATTATTGAGAGTTCAGGTTTAAGAATTATTGCTTCAAAAAAAATGTATTTGACTAAAACACAAGCAGAAAATTTTTATGGCGTTCATAAAGATAGACCTTTCTTTAATAGCCTTATAAATTACATGACATCTGGCCCAGTTCAGGTTCAAGTTTTAGAAGGTATTAATGCTATTTCAAATTATAGAAAAATTATGGGCGCAACCAACCCTGAGCAAGCAGAAGATGGAACTATCAGAAAACTTTATGCAGAGTCTATTGAGGCAAACTCAGTTCATGGAAGTGACTCACAAGAAAATGCAGAAATTGAGATTAGCTTCTTTTTTTCAGGTGCTGAGTTAGTTTAAGAACTTTATTAATTCCGAATAAACTAAATTATTCTCAACTTTTTTATGGTAAGAGATAAGCTCTAATTCATTTTTTGTCTTAATTTTGTATTTTATTTGGGATATTACCTTACCCTCATCGAGAAATTTTGTGACTTTATGAATGCTAAATCCGCCCAATTTTTCATTATTAATGAGAGCTCGTTTATGGGTCATCAATCCCTTATAAGTAGGCAAAATTGAAGGATGAAGATTTATAATTTTTAATTTTGAAGAAAAATTATTAGGTATATTTTTCATATATCCAACTGAGAAAATTAAATAAGCTCCTTTAAAAAAATGATTTTCAAGTTTTGATTTATTTTCATAAATACGTATATTAATTTTATTCTTATATAAAAAACTTTTAATTTCATTGGAGATCATATTATTGGATATTATTGAAATAATATTTAAGTTTTTATTTATTTTATCTTTTTTTAAAATACTTAATAAGTTAGAACCATGCCCAGAGAGCAAAAATGAAATTCTATTTTTACTGTATTTGTCCAATTACTGAAAATAAGTTTCTGCTACAAAATTTTTTATAGTATTTTTTATCAATTACTAAGATTAATCCTATTCCACAATTAAAAACTTCCATTAATTCTCTTTTGTTGGTTTTTAAATTATCAAAAATAAAATCATACTCATAGGGTAATTTTATTTCATCAAATTCAAATTTAGTTTTATTTGGAATAGATCTATTAAAATTTGATATAATTCCTCCTCCTGTAATATGTGATATGGCTTTAATATAATTAAAATCATTTTTATTTATTAACTGATGATAAAGTCTCGTAGGCCTCATAATAATTTCTGATAATTTTTTACCTCGAATTTTTGCACTTTTTAAATTTATTTTATTATCTTTAATAATTTTTCTAATGAGGGAATAACCATTTGAATGAAAACCATTTGACTTAACCCCAATAATTAGATCACTTTTGTTTATTTTGTAATTTTTGGATTTTTCTTTGATACCTACACAAAAACCAGCCATATCAAAATGATTATCTTTATAAAGTGATGGCATTTCCGCTGTTTCCCCACCTATTAAAGCACAGTTAATTTTTTTACATGCATTTGTTATGCTTTTTAAGATTTTGGTATATTGCTTTGGAATAACAGAACTACATGCAAAGTAGTCTAAAAAAAACATTGGCGTGGCCTTGTTACATAGTAAATCATTAGAACACATGCCGACTAAATCTTGCCCAATACCATCATATTGATCCAATTCAGCTGCTAAAATAGCCTTAGTTCCCACACCATCTGTTGCTGAACAAAGTGTAATATCCTTGTTTACCTTATATTCTGCGCTAAAACCAAGTTTGTTGCCTAAGACGTGTTTGTTATGAGAGGTCTTAATGAATTTAATTGCTTCTGCAATTAATCTATCAGTTTTTACTACATCTACCCCTGAATTTTTGTATATTTTGCTCAATGAAACTTATTTTACTGATATCTATTTTATTTCTATTATTTTTTAGAAATTTATCAGCTTATCAAGAAATTTCTATTCAAAAAAATGATCAATTAAATAACTATGCCGATTTAGTTTTATTAATAAACAAATCAGTATCTAATGAAGATATTAAAAACTTAATAGGGAATAACATTTATAATATTAATTTTAGTCAAAATCTTATTAGATTTGAATTTGATTTAATTTCTTTATCTAACGATTTAGAAAAAAATAATATACAAAATAATTTATTATTTTTAAATTGTAGCCTTAATAAAAATTTTTTTAATTTCAATTTTAATAATGTAGATTGTCCAAATTTTAAACTAAAAAAATTTAATAGTAAAAATTATATATTTTTAAAATTTAAAAATAATTTATTAAGAATCGAAGAATTTAATCAAAATGATGACTTAAGGGACATTTGGATTAATTTACTCGAGATAAAATCTTCAAGCTATTTACTTACCATAGATTCCGATAACTATAATAATTTTTTATTATTAACAGACTATTCACCTAAAATATTAGATTATAAGAACAATAAAATTAACATTGATATAAAAAGCATTTACTCTCCCAATCAATATAATTTTTTATTAAATTTTTTTAAATAGTGCAGACATATCTCGATTTTAATAACGAGTCAGAAGACTTAATTATTTCAAATAAAAATTTGAAAATATTAAAATTATTAGAAATTAAAAATCAGTTTAATCTTGTGTGTGGTTCTTCTAAATCGGGTAAATCTACTATTGCAAAAAAATTTTCTAAAAAAAATTCCTTTAGATATTTTGAAGTCCTTCCTAGATCGCTTGAATTTAAAGATGGTATATATTTAGACTTGAATAAACTCCCTCTAAATGATGAGTTTTTTTTTCATTTTTTACAATATTTTTTTAGTCAAAATCTTCCGCTGACAATCTTTACTCAAACAAACCCATTTGAATTAATTCTAAAAGAAAAAACTTTGCCGGACATTTTATCCAGACTTAAGCTTTTTAATTTTGAAATTATTTTAGAACCTGACGAGGGTCTACTTTTTAAGTTAATCGAAAAACACTTGAAATCTAAATCTATAACTATTGCAGATAGAATTATTCAAGAAGTCATAAGCCATATCAATCGAACTTATCTTGATGCATTTACCGCTGCTCAAACTATTAATCATTTGCTTTCTCAGAATAACCATAATATTAATTTGTCTCTAATTAGGCGCCATTATGAACAAATATAGAGATTGTTATATAAATCAAATAAATGAGGGTAATATTGGAAAAAAAATTAATATTTCTGGTTGGGTGAATAGATCTCGTGATCATGGAAATTTACTTTTTATTGACCTAAGAGACTCAACTTCTCTATTACAATGTGTTGTAGATAACACTTCATCAATTTTTGAGGATCTTTCCAAATTAAAAAATGAGGACGTTGTTAAATTTTCAGGTACTATTATGGAGAGAAGTATTGATACTGTTAATAAAAATTTAGATACTGGAAATGTAGAATTAAAAATTGAGTCATTTGAGTACCTTAGCCAATGTGTGAAGCCTTTACCTTTAGAAGTCAACTCTGAAAATGATTATGGTGAAGAAATTAGACTTAAATATAGATATCTTGATCTGCGAAGAAATCGTATGCAAAAAAATATTAAGTTAAGAACAGAAGTTATAAGTTTTGTTAGAAAATTTATGACCAATGAAGGGTTTTTAGAATTAGCAACACCAATATTAACTGCGCCTTCCCCGGAGGGTGCAAGAGATTACTTGGTTCCATCTAGAATCCACAAAGGTTCTTTTTATGCTCTTCCTCAGGCCCCTCAACAGTTTAAACAATTATATATTGCATCAGGCATTGATAAATATTTTCAAATTGCTCCTTGCTTTAGAGATGAAGATAGTAGGGCGGATCGCTCTCCTGGAGAATTTTATCAAATAGATATGGAAATGAGCTTTGCAACCCAAGAGGAAGTATTGGATGTAATTAGTAGATTATTATTTAAAATTTTTGATCAATTTAAACCTAATCATAAATCATTAAATAAATTACCCTTTCCTACATTTACATATAATGAAAGTATTACTCAATTTGGTTCAGATAAACCAGATTTAAGAAATCCACTTAGACTAATCAATGTTACAGAATTTTTTAAAGGCTCTGGTCTTCAAATATTTGAAAATTTGATTAACAGAGGTGCAATAGTTAATTGTATTCAAGCTTTAAAATCAGAAGGTAGACCACGTAGCTTCTATGATAATTTAAATAAATGGGCGATTGATCAGGGTAAAAAAGGTCTTGGTTATATTAATTTTGAAAACCAAGAAGCTAAAGGCCCACTCGCAAAAAATTTCAATCCTGAAAATCTCTCCAAAATGATTGATGACAAATCTTTTAATCAAAAAGATGGTCTATTATTC
>Ga0222714_10005180_pt1 | contig 12482 bp, 18 predicted proteins | sample C33_3DmetaG_FD_165048 | JGI IMG/M metagenome (GOLD analysis project Ga0222714, IMG submission 165048) | Estuarine water microbial communities from San Francisco Bay, California, United States - C33_3D | ecosystem: Environmental > Aquatic > Marine > Unclassified | place: USA: California... | reverse complement strand
CTGGCCAGCCAAGCAATACACGGACAGCACTGGAAATCAAATCAAGGTTCAGCGTGGTTACATGCGTAGCCTTGTCACCGACCCTCGCTGGTCTACCTCAGCCAACTCAAAGAACAGGAGATTGTTTTTTCAGTTCAACCCCACGGTGCTGGTGCGTTCTGTCCAGCAGACCGTCGGTTCTATGAACCCCTTGTTGCAGGACCCCGCTCAGTTGTTGCAACCAGTCCCTGGAACAGCCACATTTGGCTTTGAGTTGTTGTTCAACCGTGAAAGGGAAGTTGCGTCTGGGTCATCATACGCTCCAGGGGAACAACCATCTTTTGAGGACATGATGGTCCTCCCCAACGGTGATGCGGCTATTGCATCACAAATCGGCGTTTTAGCAGACATCATGGTGCTGGACACAATCACTGGTCAAGGTATATCCAAGGACATGATTGACCTTGTAACCGCACGGTCTAGGGCACGGGCCGACTCTGACATCACTACACGAGAGCAACGCATCAAAGCACTGGGAGAAGGTGACGACAACGAAACTGAGATTGCTCTTGAGCAGTCCGCTGTTGATGACCTCAAGACCAAATTGGATTCTCTGAGTGAGCAGTACAACCTTAATTTAGGTAACCAGGCTTTTCTGAACCCGCTTCCTTTCAGGGTGATGTTCTCTAGTCTATTTATGGTGGAGGGCGTAGCAACAAGTGTGGAAGTGCAGTACCAGAAGTTCAGCGCCACAATGATTCCCACACAATGCAAAGTCGTCATCAACATGTACGCCCTATATTTGGGGTTTGCGTCTAAAGACACATTCCTGACAAAGAACCTGGAAAGTTCTGCTATCTCTGAGCAGGCGGAGTACCAAGAGAAAACTGGTCTAAAGTCTTTGTTGAATTTGGGCGTTAAATCTATTTCGTATGACAGTATTTTGTATGCCCCTTCAGCGTCAAGTATAGATAGAAAAACTACATTTCGTCTAAGCGATGGACAGGTAGTCCTAGACGAATCCGTTAGAGAGAAAATAAAGAAAAAAGAAATATCTGATTTCTTTGTAAATGTTTTCATTAACTTTGCTTGGTTTCCCAGCAGTTCGTCTCTGGTGACTGAATCAGCCCTGACATTACGGGGTCAGTGGGGAACTAATATCCGTGGAGTGGATATTGACTATCAGTTGGGTTCTAACTTTGCTAATTTAGCGAGACAGGGTGAGGATGTTAATGGGTTGCGGTGCTATGAATTGCAGGACAGTTTTAGTAATACCTCAGACCGCTATCTTGCGTATCAAATTGAGGTAATCGTCTCAGCAGATGGGGTTCAATCAGACCCTTTTCTTTTTCCAATGATTAAGGGAATCAATGTAGATGACCTTGAGTCTGGGGATAAACTTCCTAGTCAGATATTTACCAATAACAAGAAACTCGGACTAACGCCCACTTCTGGAATTAGGTAAGCATGATTTCTCCTCTCTCCCGATACAGGATGTCGTCTGAAAACCGTGGTGGTCAGGCTGTTGTTCTGGCAACCAGGCTTCCCAAGACAGTGCCCAACTACACTTCGTACACTGTCCGTGACAACGAGACTTTTCAAAGTATCTCCATGCGTGTGTTTGGGACGCCGTTGCTGTACTGGCGTATTGCTGACATCAACCCACAAGTTCCTTTTCCTGACTTTATTCCCGTGGGAACGGTCGTCCGCATTCCGCAATGATTACCTCAGGTGCGTCTTCTCTTGAATTGAAGTTCTCCGTCAGTATTGACGGTGGTGACCTTGAGTACTCTTCTATTCAGGTAGTCAAGATTTACCTACAGGAAAACATGCACAACCTGGCCTCGTTGGAGGTGGCTGGTATTCCCCCTGACTACTTGTCTGAATACCTCAATCTACCGATTGTCATCACGGTGGGTGTCGGGGCATTTGGGTCGCATACCTTTTATGGGTATATCTACAACATGGTCCCAGTGTCCAAAAACAAGGACGGCCTGGTCAACAACAGCCCATTTCAGACCACCACAATTAATTGTTTTGGTGCTACCTACCCGATGAGAGGCAAGAAATCACGCTCATGGGAACACTACACACTCCCACAGATGGCACGGGAACTAGTCAACAAATACAACCTGACTGTGTCCGTGCCTGATGACCCCTTTGTGTTTACCAGATTGATTCAGTCAGAAAAAACAGATTGGGAGATTTTAGTGGAGGCTTCTGATTATCTGGGCTACCGAGTGTTTGCAGATGGGACGCACATTGATATATGGGACCCCTATGCCGCTCTTAGCCATAGAGGGTTGAGGAACCTGTACGCCATGAGTGGAAACCAGGGTGCGGTCAAGTCACGGCCTGGTCAGGTAATTCAGTTCACCAGTCAAGTAGGAAACGCATTAAAGACATCAGACACTCTCCATGCCCTGGTGGATTCTTCGGTGCTGACCAGCACATCCAATGAGGCCAGTGGTATGGGTGTGACCGTGCAGTCGCTTTTTCAGGACGAGGTGGCAGAGAACGCCGTCAGTGTGGACATGGCGCAGGCCGCCCTCAAAGGAAGAAACAGGAACAAGTTCCCCATAAACGCATCGGTTACAGTGGTTGGGGACCCGTCTATCACCCCTGGAATGGTAGTTGACTTGCAGAAATATCAATCTGGTATTGACGGCCTATGGTTGGTCAAGTCTGCACAGCACGAGATGTTCCGTGGTTCCGCCATGAGTTACCTGGAACTGGTGAGGGATACCTTTGCATCCACCAACACCTATCCCAGCCTCATTGCTCCACCCGTCCCCGTAGTACCATCTCCCGTTCTCAAAAACAGGAGATGGAACGCCCAGACGGAGCAGGTGTATGTTTATTCTTAAGGAGAAAAGATGAAATCTATTTCCACCCCGTTCAGGTTTGAGGGCGGGAAAATCGCCTATACCACTGATAACTCAACAATTGCCAAGCAAAAGATAATTGATGTATTGGCAACCAGGAGCATGGAGAGGGTCATGCGTCCCGAGCATGGGGCTGGAATCAGCGACCTTCTGTTTGAGCCCATGGACCCGCTGGTTTTTGCTGACTACAAGATTGATGCTCTCAAGACGGTCAACGAGTCAGTCAGCAATGCCTTGGTCAGGGACATGATTGTGGACAACAATGCCGTGCAGTACAATGGTAACGGAGAATCCACATTAGTTGTCCGAGTTGTGTACGATGTTGCAGGAGAAGGAACCACTGTGTTTACCCTGACATTGGACGGTACTAGGATTCTGACCGAAGAGACACCCATTTAGGACGACCATGGCTAACTTTGATTACACCAACCGAGACTTCCTGTCTATTCGTCAGGACCTGATTAACAGGGCCGCTAGGACCGTCCCTGAGTGGACCTCCACGGATGCGTCTGATTTTGGCAATGTGTTTGTTGACCTGTGGGCGTACATGGGCGACATCATCCATTTCTACATTGACCGAGCCGCTGGTGAAGCCTTTCTTCAGACCGCCACACAGCGGGAGTCCATCATGGCGATTGCCAACCTACTGGATTACATTCCTGTGTCAGCAAGAGCCGCACGGGGTTCCGTCACGGTTCAACTCAACTCACTTCCGTCCTTGGCGTCGTCATACACAGTGCCCCAGTACACCGTGTTTACTGGTTATGACGACAAACTGAACGGTTATTCCTTTTACACCACGGCGGCGAGCACCGCATTGACGAGCACGACTATTGGTGCTTCTGGGAACCAGGCCAGCATTCCTGTCGTGCAGGGTCAAATCATCCAGAATGAACTTCTCGGTGAGAGCAGTGGTAAGACCAACCAAAGGTTCATGCTGGTCAAGAAAAATGCGGACATATCCAGTATCTCTATTACTGTTGCCGAAGGTGCCCTTGACGGTAGCGGTAACCCCACCAATGTGACATACCAGTATGTGGCACAAATGTCCACTGCCGACTACCTGGACAAGGTATTCACTGCCAGGGTCATGTCCGACAACAGTACACAGATTATTTTCGGTAATGGTTTTAACGGCTCTATTCCCACAGCCAACGCTACGATTACTGCGACCTACAGGACCACAGAAGGTTCCTCAGGAAACCTGTCTGCCAACCAAATAAAGACGGTCAGCGGAACACCAGGAACATACATCAGTGTTGTGTCTTCTTCGGCAACCTCTGGTGGAGCAGACGCCGAGTCAATAGAATCAATCCGAAACAGCGTGTCTCGTCTGTACCGCACACAGGACCGTGCGGTGTCCTTGCAGGATTACAAGGACCTGTGCCTGCAAGTCCCTGGTGTCAGTAAGGCCACTGCCCTTCACAGCGCTGGTGGGACATTTAATGTTTCAGCGACGGGGACAATGGGTTCTGATTTCTATGTAACCACCACATATCCACACAATTTTGTAGTAGGACAGACTGTGGCTATTTCAGGAAGTAGTCAGGGAACGCATAACGCCACAAACCTGTTGGTTGCATCTATCGTCTCTACCACATCGTTTACAATCAAGGTGTCCGATTTTCCGTCCACTCCCACTGGCGCAGGCACTGGTGGAATGGTTACAGGATTAAATCAAGTAGTTCTCTACCCAGTTCCTCACCAGTCTTCTTACCCACCAGCGGCGGTAGGTAGTTCAGTCGTCGTGCAGATTCCGACATCTATTGAAGAGGCGGTTGAGTCTTACTTTACGACAAGGTCAATGCTTGGTGTAACGGCATCAGTAATCACGCAGAACGCTAGCGTCAGCAGTTCGGTTAAATATGTAGAGTGCACCCCAGTTTATGTCGGTTTGAAGGTCAATGTCCTGCCTAACTTTGTGCAGTCGTGGGTGCAAAACCAGGTGGACAAGGCTGTCAGAGAACTTCTTGCATTTGACCGTGTAGTGTTTGGTCAGGTGGTCACGATTGGTGATGTGTACCGTGCCGCTTTGTCGGTTGTTGGTGTTGACTATGTTGAGTTAACCAACCTTTCCACAACATATGACGCTACTCCCGCAACTGTCAGCACGGTGGCCAATGTCCAGATTGCATCCACCAAACTTCCGTGCTTTACTGACGGAATCAGCGGTAATCCAGCCGTGTCGTTCTACATGGTCGGTGGACTGACTGGTTACGACAACTAATGGCGTACACATCGTTCCGACTCCGCAAAGCAAATGTCACCGCTGGTAACGGCGGTTCTGCGGTACGCCGTTCGTTCTACAACCAGGACCTGTCTACCCCAGCAGGCAGTGGAACGGCGGCCACCGACTCAGGGCTCAGGGCAGAAAACTTTGTGGAGGCTGTCCCAGCAAGTTACCTAGAATCTGAGTTCGTCGCTGAGGTGTTCCAGAGGGACAGAGTTGAACTGTCGTGGAGGTTGGAGCAAGCCCTTGTTTCCACACTAACTGCTACTTACGAGCCCACCAAGATAGTAATCAGGGCGTCCAACGATGGCGAGCCCACAACTGTGTCTGATGGTGTTGAGGTCACTGAGGTGACTGCTAACAACTATTTTGAACAATACACCGACATCAAGACCTCATCACGAACACACATCGGTGACGGCAAGTGGGTGTACTACTCCATGTTCGTGTTGTTTGAGGAGTTGGCTGGGGCGTCCTACTACGAGCGTGTTGCCGTATTGTCGGTACAGATTCCTTATGACTTTGGCTCTACGGATGAACTGTGGCGCCATGTCCCCACTTACTACAGGGAATTGGACACTTCCTATGTCCAGTCAACGCCTGGGTACTCGTACAGTAACGGCCCCCTGTACCGATTCATTGAGTTGTTTGGGTGGGAAATTGACAAAATTCGCACCACCGTGTACGACACCATGCGAATCAATGACCCACAGGTAATTCACAGTTCTGCGATTGACGCCCTGGCAGAGCAGGTGGGTGCAGAGATACAGAAGGACACCCTTGGTACCGCCAAACTTCGTGCGCTGTTGGACAACATTGGGTACCTGCGCAGGACCAAGGGAACCATTGACAGCATCAGTTCTTATATCTCCGCACTGTCTGGATGCGGGGTGTCCGTCAACACGGCTGTGACGCCCATTGAGTTCAATGTGCACCCACACAGGGTGAACCTGATGTCTGACCCACTGTTCACCAACGCATCCACGACTTCCAACTCGTCTTCAGGGGTGTATTCCAGGTCGTACACGGGCCTCAGCAATGCCTTCGGCTACTACGGGTGGGGTGCGGTGTGTGTCGGGGCCAGCCCCACCATTGCGGTGAGTAACGGTGGAGTGACGGCCACATTCCCATCTGGAACTGGTAGCGCCACCCTTTTGGTGTACTCACGGAAAACCTTTGTATACAACAACAATTTGGTCTACTATTTTTCTTCTGTAGCATCCCACCCGTACAGCGCTAGGTTCTGTGACAGCACGGCCATACTGGCGCTAGAGACGGTGACACCACCAGTCACACCAATCCCGTTTTTTGATTCATGGAACGACGCACTTCCACAAACCAGTTTCCCTGAGTATCAGGCATCCAGCCCAAACAGGACGGTGATTGCATCCATACCCAGTTCGTCTACGGCCAACGGGGTTGTGTTCCCCGTGTTTAAGTTTGGTATCACACTGTCCCCCAGTTCCAGCACGGTTGTGACACTGTCTGCACCCCTGGTGGAGTACCGTCATCAGCATGGGGACTTCTTTACTGGCAACGAGGCGTTTGGTGGGTTCATTCCCGATGCCACAGGTTCCACTCCTGGGACCTACGACTATCACTGGGGGGCCAACGGTCAGGGGACTGATGGGGAGGACTTCTCGTACTACACCCTGGATTACTACCGCTCCAAGGCGGTCACACGAAACATCGTCTCAAACTATGTGGTTCCTGTTACGCTGGCACTCAACACGGATTACGAAATCAACTGGGATGTTCTTGAATGACATATGTACTTGCAGGGCTGGCCGTCTACAAGATTGTTCAGGTGCTGGATGCACTGAGCCCACGAGAGGCCATGCCTTGGGTCAAGGTCTTATTCGGTGTTTTGTTTGGCTACATAGTGGCTTTGACCACGGGCCTCACTGATAGGTGGACAGACGGTCTGGCAGTCGCTACAATCGCAGGAGCCGTGCAAGGCATCCTGAGACTCATGACTCTCCTCGGTGACTTGGCGGTTCGCAAAAGCATCCGATAAGTAGGAGACAACATGAAGTACGCAATTGTCGGCATCGGTGATGCCACGGAATCAGCCGTCCACGAGGCCCTGGCGGACATCCTGAAGAAGGACAAGAAAGCCGAGTTCCTCATCCACGCACGCCGTAATCCACAGGGGGCTGTGCCTTCTGTGTACGACTTCATCGTGGACAATGAGTGCAAGTTCGTGTCGTACACACGAATTGACGACAAGGCCCCCAAGCCGCTGGTTGAGGGCGCTCTGGATGTCGTCAAGACCGAGACCCCACTTGAGTCCATCCTCCAGGATGCTGATGAGGCCCTCCTGCTGTGGGACGAGAAGGATGAGCAGGCGTCCAATCGTCTGGCGTTCATGTGCGCAGACCAGGGTCTGTCCATTCGTGACCTGACCATGGCGCTTACGCCCATTGTGGTGGATGTTGAGGAGAAGGCACGGCCTGAGGAGCCCGCCCCCGCTGTGTTCACCCGTGGCGAACTGGAGGACATGACTGTTGCCGTACTGAAGCGTCAGGCCAAGTCCCTGGGAGTCTCCATTGGTGCCAACGCCAGCAAGGCGGACATCATCAATACCATTCTCGGTGAGGACATGCCAGAGGTGGCATCAGACTTTCACAATGAGACCCTCACACCTGTGAACATGGCTGTGGTCGTGTGGTACGAGAACGGGGTTATGAACAGCGCTCAGGTTCCCGCAGAACCACTCAAGACTTGGTTGAAGATGTAAGTTGCCAGCGCCACTTCTTGTGCATGTCATCACGGCCTGCCAAGAAGTCCATGATGCCCTGCTCGTCAGCCTTTTCGGCCTCCTTGAACGCCTTGTTGACTGAATCAATCAGTGCATCGTTGATGCGGAGCAATTCCTTTGCCATGGCCTTTGGCTCTGGCTTGACATCCTTCGGCTCCACCGTGCGCAGGTCGCTGAACTTGGACAGCGTGTACGGGGCATACTCCCCCATCTTGCGGATGTCTTCTGCCAGTGGGTCAAGCGCAGAATACACATCCTCATAGATGTCGGCAAACAGCGAGTGGTACTGACTGAAATCCTGTCCCTCCACATTCCAGTGGAAGCCGTGTGCCACGAAGTACATCGTCACGGAATCGGACAACAGTGTCTTGAGTGAGTTGGTAAGTGCGCTCATGCTTTTCTCCAGAGTCTGGCGTTTCGGCTATAGACGATTATGTAGGCCAGTGAACCCACGATGAACCCATAGGTTCGTGTCTGGAATGCAAACACAATCCACAGACATTCCATGATAATGAGCCACAAAAACGCCTCCCAGCGCTTCTTGCCCACAAAGTACATCCCTGTTATTCCCATCATGGCCAGGAGCCATGACCACTGAAGTTCTGTCATCGTTACTTTTTTCCACGGTTTCGGGCACGGTTCTTGGATGGTTCCTCGGCAACAATCTTGCCATCCTTGGTGTGGGACATGTCGTCTCCACCCTTGCCATAGACGCCACGGTCCCTGCGCTCCTGAACAAGTTCAGAACGCTTGGCCCTCTGGTCTGGCTTCTTGTTGTACTCCTTGTTGTACGCATCCTTCTTGGCCTTGGCCTCAGGATTGTCGTTGTAGTACTTGGCCGACTTCTTGGGATTCTTTGCCTTGGGAGGCGCCATCACCACTTCACCTTGTCGGCCCAGTAGGCGGCACTCATCTTGCCCTTGGCGATGTTCTTGCTGTGACGAGCCTTGAAGGACGCACGCTTGTCCTTCATGCGCTCAGACTCGCCCTCCTTGGGCTTTCCTGCGGTCTCGGCACCCTGCTCACCGAAGCGGATGGTCTTGATTTGGTCGCCCTCTTTGGCAACAACAATGTGTGACTTGGTGGGGTGGTCAGGTGTTGCCTTGGGCTTGTTGTAGCCAGAGACTCCTGCACGCTCAAGTCGTGGGTCTTTCTTCTTTGCGGCCATGTTCAGCCTTTCCTTGCTCTCTTGGAGGCCGCTTTGGCCTTGTCTGTGTTCGGGACAAATTGCTTGCCCTTCTTGGTACCTTCACGCTTCTTGGCGCTGGTCGCTTGGTATTCCTTGTCGCTCAACGATTCAATTGCTTTTTTTGGAAGGTACCTTTCACCCGTTGCATCCTTGCCCTGGGTGGATGGTTTGCCAGACTTAGTGCCCCACTCTTCCTTGGTCCACTTGTCCAGCGACTTCTGTGGTTTTGCCTTCGCCATCAGTCCTTGTAGCCTCCGCCCTTCTTCTTGTACTCATTGGCAAGAAGTTGAGCCTTGCGTGCGGACCACTCACCTGGGTCACCACCTTTGCTACCAGCCTTGATTTTGTTGAAGAGTTGCTTGCGCATCTCAGGCTTGGTGTAGTTACCAGCCTCGTTGACCTTGGATTCGGTCTTCTTCTTTGGCGTCGCTTTCTTAGCGGCCATGATTACTTCTTCTTGGCGGGCTTCTTCTTGGCAGGAGCCTTCTTGTCCTTGGGAGCACCCTTGCCGTACCGTGGGTCTTTCTTGTCGCTGAGACCGCAACCGCATGCCTTGCACATAACTGTTTCCTTTTGTACTGGTGACCCGATTTGGCCACAGAACCCCATTTTACAGCAAAACGAAAGCGCCGAGGCAGGGCGAAAGGGGGAACCCTACCTCGGCGCTTCCGAAGCAACCACACACGGATAGGAGGCTTGCCCGTGTGCTTGGAGACAGTGTAACATCTCGTCCCTACCCGTACAACTCTTGGAGCAACAGATGTCAAGCAAATTAGGAGGCCCGTTCCTACCGTTCCCTCGGTGGGCGCTGAAGTCATTGGTCGGGGATTCGGTCGCCAAGGCCGTCCTCTTGCAATTGTTGGTGTTCATGGACCCAGACTCACAGGTGACCACGACCTCCTATGAGTATGTGGCAGAACAGGTCGGGGTGGACCGCCGAACGGTCATGCGTGCCGTCAAGAGGCTGGAGTCCGTGGGGGTGCTGGTCAAGAAGAACCGCAGGGCAGTAGGTCGGGAAAACAATCTTTCTAACCTGTACCGCATCCGTTTTGACAACCCAGAGGTCTTTGAGGTAGTGACACCAGAGTCACTAGGTGGTGACACGGGTGACACTAGGGGTGGTGACACCAGTGACACTAGGGTGGTGACACCAGTGACACCCAAACAAGAAGGAAAAAACAAGAAGGATAAGAACAAGAAGGACCGTACCAAGAGGGAAAATTCGGACTTCGGGGATGTGGAAGTGGATGAGAGGCTCAAGTGAAGAAGCAGGCAGATGACTGGGGCACGCCGATTGGCTCTGACCCAGAGGCTGAAGCACCCACAGTCCGCAAGGGAGACAGCCTCGTGGCTCTGGTGGATTACTTCCGCTCGCTGTTGCCGACCGATGCTTGGGGGCGGTTGAACTCCCCCGTCAACGCACCAGCCCTGATGGCGGGGTTGAAGAGGATGCGGGAGGCGGGGCACACGCCAGAACAAATCCGTGGCATGATGGTGTCCTTCATTGCGAACATCAAGCGCACACCTCTGCCTGCTGGTGTTGCACCATGGAGGGGGTTCCTCGCTAATCTGGATTCCCTCGCAACCAACAAAGTGTCACTGGAGGCTGACTATGACGACATTGAACTGGACGGACGACTCCAATGAGTGAACTCCGCAGTCAGCGCTATTGGCGCAACCGCTCCCCCGAAGAGCGTGTGCGCAACACGCAGATACCGAAGCGTTTCCGCAAGGAGACCATGGACACATTCAAGGCGACTGGCCCAGACGCACCCACCCTCGTGCACATCAGGAACTGGGTTGAGTCCGCCCATGACCATGTCACTGGTGGCAACGGTCTGTACATCTGCGGTGCCACAGGTTCAGGCAAGACACACCTGGCACAGGCCATCTTGAAGCGTGTCGTGCACAACTGGGAACTGAGCGGGATGTTCATCACCTCCGACAAGTACATCCAACTGGCATACAACGAAATCAAGTTCGGTGACGAGTTGCCCGAGGGATACGAGGACCCGAACCTCATGAAGTACATGCAGGAGACCTACGACCTTGTCGTGCTGGACTCGCTCGGGAGCGAGCGCCCCACCGAGTTCACCAAGAAGACAATCATCTCGTTGCTGGAGTCCAGGTACCACAACCAACTGGCAACCATCATCACGACGACCCTCAAGCCACAGCAACTGGCGGACATGTACAGCGTGTCGTTGATGTCAATCATCCGTGACTCCTGCATGACCGTCCCTCTCAAGAACTCGGACTACCGCATCTCAAAGTGGTTGGACCAGAATGTTGGGGAATGACATTGCATCGTTCTCACCCACGGCGCAGGGCGTGGTGTTTGACAACCTCCTTGCGTCGCCACCGACTGGTTCAAAGGCCCTTCTTGAAACCGTCCAACGCCGTCGCAACAACTGGGACGCCGTCATCCGTTTATGGGAACCGCACGACCTGCCGTTGAAGGCGTTGTCTGACTGCGTGAACAGATTGGGTTTGGGAACGGATGTGTACACATTCATCCACCCAGACGCAGTGGACGCAATAGACAAATGGCTGGTGCGGAAGGGCATCTCCACTCCTGTGTACTACTACGAGTCAGCGGAGATGTTGGAGTACGACTTGCGCTTCTCCCGTGCCGTGCGTATCATCTACACCTCCGACCAAGAGGTGGCACGCATCCTCGGTCCACGGGCAACCGTTACTCCAACAGACAGGGCATGGACACCATAGATGGCAAGCACTGAGCATCTACTCATCAGCAAGATTGTCCAGACTGGTTCTGTCCAGGAGGTCACCAATGCTGGTCTCCGTCCGTACCACTTTGACTCCAACTTTGCGGAGGTGTACGCATGGGTGCTGGACTACTGGCGTGAGTACAGCGCCACCCCCACGCCACGGGTGGTCAAGCAACAGTTCGGTGACCTGTCCCTTCTCAACGCAGAGGCAGAACCGTTCGCACGGCTCATTGACGAGGTCTACGAGTCGTACAGGCGCAAGCACCTCATCCTGTCCGTCACAGCGGCGACCCCCGAACTCAACAACAACAACACCGAAGATGCGATGCGCATCCTGTCGGAGGGATTGCAGAAGGCATCTCTGGAGGTGGCGCACCTCCGTGATGTTGACATCATCCAGAACTGGGAGAACCGTATTGAGCGGTACAAGGAAATGCGGGACACCCCGAACTTCCTCCGTGGCATACCGACAGGGTTCAACGGTCTTGACCGAATCACCGCTGGCTTCCGACCACAGCAGTTGGTCACATTCGTAGGTGAGGCAAAAAAGGGCAAGTCGCTCATGACCCTCATCATGGCAAATGCGGCCCACCAGCACGGCATCACCCCCATGTACATCTCGTTTGAGATGAGCATTGAGGAACAGGAGGCACGCTACGACGCCATCGTTGCTGGCGTGTCCCACAACAAAATCATTCGTGGCGAC
>Ga0222714_10005179_pt1 | contig 12482 bp, 11 predicted proteins | sample C33_3DmetaG_FD_165048 | JGI IMG/M metagenome (GOLD analysis project Ga0222714, IMG submission 165048) | Estuarine water microbial communities from San Francisco Bay, California, United States - C33_3D | ecosystem: Environmental > Aquatic > Marine > Unclassified | place: USA: California... | reverse complement strand
TGGCGCCTACTGGGCACGCGATCCGCAACGTCAGCCTACTGTCGTCGCGCAATTCGACCCGCGCGGAGGTTCCGTGACAGTTGCGCTCCAAAATCGTCGGTGTCTGTGCTATTTCAAACCAGTCGCCCAACAACTCGGCGCGATCAAACTCGGGCACCGGCGCCAAAGGCGCAGTCGGATCGCGTCTTGGTCCAGCCGCGGCCGGAAATGCCGCAAGAAGCATCGCCGCAACCAACAATGACTTGAGAAACATTCTCCACCCCCTTCGTCGGGGGCAGGATACTGGGCATGGGCGCACGATCAAGATCTAGAAGAGTCCCGTCAGAAGAACTTCGCTTGAGACGGGTAGGGCGCGGACTAGTGTCTTTGCTAGACCAAACGCTCCCCATCCCGAAATTCGCCCTTCGGTGCTGCACTGAAGGAGATCGGTGCCGCAAACGAGCAAGAGATTGGTCGCCGGCCAAACAACCTGTCCGAGAACGCTCTTCCCGTTTCGGCGAAGGGAGCAAGCAATGCTTCGCTTCCGCCGAATGGGACGTCTCCAAAAGCCAGCCTTTTTCCAGTATGTATTCTCAGAACATTCTAGTTCGGAGCGTCACTTCTGCTCACGCAAGAACTTCGAACTCGACCGCGCAGCATATGTTCGCGCGATTCCACGCCAACTGAGACAGGTTTGAGTTGGTATGACACCGCTCAGTAGCCCAGTGTCGCTGATTGGTGCGAAGCTTATCACAAATCGGTCGAGAGGGGCATCCATGGGCAGAGCAGTCGCGCGGAACCGGCACCAGACATTATGTCGTTTGCGGTGCCGCACAAGGCGTTCATCGCGATAAGGGCCGGGTTGTCGCAAAACGGTCAAGCCGATGTCGCGGATCGGCACAAACTCTTTGTCCGAGCCGCAAAAGAAGCAAAATGTTCGGCCAATCACATCGGACAAGTCAGTGCCGACAAGATGCCCAATGGTCCGGCTCCGGCTCCGGATCGCGCGGTTTTCGGTCAAGCCGTTGGCGACGAGCGCCACATCAAAGGCGAGCCCCGCGAAATCGAGCAGATCAGGATTGGGCGCGGGGTCGGTATCGCCCACACAATGACAATAAGGGATTGATACCGTAGTTAACTCGGCTCATTGTGGATCAATGGATGACAGACCCGCCATCGTCGATCGTCAGCACGCAGCAATCGCAAGGGCGCTGGAAGAGCGGCGCGAAGATTTGATTTCGCTCACCCAGGAGCTAATCCGAATCCCGACACTGAATCCGCCTGGTGAGAATTATCTGGAGATTTGCGAATATCTGGATCGTCGGCTTCGAGCGTCAGGGTTCGAGACCCAGTTAATCCGCGCTCGCGGCACGCCAGGTGACAGCGATGTCTATCCGCGCTGGAACGTGGTTGCCCGCCGCGAGGGACCAAAGCGGGGCGAGTGCGTGCATTTCACGAGCCACATCGATGTGGTCGATGTAGGTCATGGATGGTCGGTCGATCCTTTCGGCGGCCTCCTGCGCGATGGCAAGATCTATGGCCGCGGCGCCTGCGACATGAAGGGTGGGTTGGCCGCCTCGATCATTGCTGTCGAGGCGTTTTTAGAAGTGTTCCCCGGGTTCGCCGGCGCGATCGAGATATCCGGGACGGCTGACGAGGAATCGGGCGGCTATGGCGGCGTGGCCTACTTGGCTGAGCGCGGGTTCTTTTCGCCCGGTCGGGTGCAACACGTCGTCATTCCCGAGCCCCTTCAGAAGGATAGGGTATGTCTTGGCCATCGCGGTGGCTGGTGGGCCGAAATCGAAACTTTTGGCGAGATCGCGCATGGATCCATGCCGTTCCTTGGTGACTGCGCGGTGCGTCACATGGGGGCGGTCCTGAATGCCATGGAAGATCGGTTGTATCCGGCGATGGCGGCGCGGCGCACCGAAATGCCCGTTGTGCCCGAGGGTGCCCGTTCGTCGACAATGAACATTAATTCGATCCATGGCGGCCAACCCGAACAGGCGCCGGACTCTACCGCCCTTCCGTCACATTGTGTTCCAGACAGCTGTCGGATCGTCATCGACCGGCGATATCTTGTCGAGGAGACGATCGACAGTGTTCGGGGTGAGATCGTCGGCCTTCTCGAAGAGCTCAAGCGGGACCGTCCACGGTTTGACTATGCGGTGCGTGAACTCAATCACGTAATCCCGTCGATGACCGATCAAGACGCGCCGATTGCCCGAACGGTGGCTAAGGCAATTTCGGATGTCATGGGAAAAGAAGCGGAATTCGTTGCATCGCCGGGGAGCTATGATCAGAAACATATCGACCGAATCGGCAAGCTGAAGAATTGTATCGCCTACGGTCCGGGGCTTTTGGAGCTTGCGCACAAGCCTGACGAATATGTCGGGGTCGAAGACATGATGGATAGTGCGGCGGTGATGGCCCGAAGCCTTGTCGCACTGCTTTTGCCGAAAGACTCAAACGGGGAGACAAGGACATGAAGTTATTAACCACTATGATGCTGGCCGGATCTGCGGCCATGCTCGCCACTGGCGCGTTGGCGCAGAACACGCATATCGACGTTGCCATGCAACTCGAGCCGCCTAATCTCGATCCGACGGGCGGCGCGGCTCAGGCCATCGACTCGGTAGTTTATTCCAACATCTTCGAGGGGCTGACCCGCTTCATGTCGGATGGCTCTGTCGTGCCAGGACTGGCCGAGCGTTGGGATATTTCGGACGATGGTCTTGTCTACACTTTCCACCTCCGCAGCGGCGTAACATTCCACGACGGAACCTCGATGGACGCCGAGGACGTTAAGTTCAGCCTTGACCGCGCCCGCGCCGAGGATAGCACGAACGCCCAAAAGGGCCTGTTCGCAAATATCACTGACGTGACCGTGATCGACCCGCTGACGGTTCAGGTGACGTTGAGCGTGCCGACCGGTTCGTTCCTGTTCAACATGGCGTGGGGTGATGCCGTTATCGTCGCGCCGGAAAGCATCGGCACTGCGGCGACCAACCCTGTGGGGACAGGCGCGTTTGTCTTTCAGGACTGGGTCCAAGGGGATCATATTAGCATCGCACGCAACCCCGGCTATTGGGGTACGCCGGCCGTTCTGGAGTCTGTGACATTCCGCTTCATCTCCGACCCAACGGCGGCCTACGCGGCGTTGATGGCCGAGGATGTTGACGTGTTCGCAGGGTATCCGGCGCCGGAAAACGTCCCGCAGTTCGAAGCGGACCCGCGCTTTCAGGTGTTGATCGGCAATACAGAAGGCGAGACGATCCTGGCGATGAACAACGGCGCCGAGCCCTTCAACAATCGGTTGGTGCGTAAGGCGGTGGCCCACGCCATTGACCGCCAGGCTATCATCGACGGTGCGATGTATGGCATGGGCACGCCCATCGGAACCCATTTCGCGCCGCATAACCCCGACTATATAGACCTAACCGGCCTGTCGAACTACGATCCTGAACTGTCTCGCCAACTTCTGGCCGAGGCGGGTTATCCCGACGGCTTTGACACCGTAATGACGCTGCCACCGCCGTCCTATGCCCGTCGCGGCGGCGAAATCATTGCAGCCCAACTGCGTGAAGTGGGTATCAACGCCGAGATCCAGAATCAGGAATGGGCGCAGTGGCTGGAGGTTACGTTCGGTGGTCATGACTATGGCCTGACAATTGTCAGCCATACGGAGCCCATGGATATCGGGATCTATGCGAACCCGGGCTATTACTTCCAATACGACAATCCCGATTTCCAGAAATTGATGGCGACCCTGAATCAGACCACCGAACCGGCCGCTCGATCAGATCTCCTCAAGCAGGCGCAAACGATCATCGCCGAGGACTACGTGAACGGGTATCTCTTTGAACTGGCCATCCCGACCATTGCACGGGCAGGGATCGAGGGTCTCTGGCTCAACCAGCCGACCGCGGCAATTGACATGACAGCTGTCAGCTGGCCGTAAAGCGAACTCGGGCGCTCAACGAATATGTTGGGCGCCCTTGTTGCCGTCGATGGGCCGGGGCTGTTCCGGTTCGGGAATAATATCGGAGCTACCTTGCGATGATCCGCTACATGATCGGTCGCGTTACCTCGCTTTGCCTGAGCCTGGTGGTGGCCTCGATGGTGATTTTCACAGTGGTTGAGATCGTCCCTGGCGATCCGGCCGCCTATATGCTGGGCGTCAACGCGCGCCCTGACACGATCGCAGCCTTGCGGACCGAACTCGGTCTCGATCTGCCGACCGCGCAGCGATATGTCGCTTGGGTTACGGGGATGTTGCAAGGGGATTTTGGCACCTCCTACACCTACCGCACCCCGGTGTCGCAGATGGTCGCCGACCGGATCGCCGTGTCGTTGCCGCTGGCTTTGCTGGCTTTGGCGATCACCGTCGTGATTGCCTTTCCCGCCGGGATCTATGCCGCAAGCCATCGCGGCCGAACCGGAGACCTTGGCGTGATGGGCGCGACGCAACTGGGCATCGCCGTGCCGAATTTCTGGTTTGCCATGATCCTCGTTTTGATCTTTGCGATCAAGTTGCGTTGGGTATCTGCAGGGGGCTTTCCGGGGTGGGACGCCGGATTGTTCAAGGGTCTCAAGGCGCTAATCCTGCCCGCCTTTGCGCTCGCGCTGCCGCAGGCGGCAATCCTGACCCGTGTCATGCGGTCGTCTTTGCTCGATATGCTGAACGAGGATTTCATCCGGACGGCCCGCGCCAAGGGGCTTAGCCGGCGGCAAGCCCTGTGGCGCCATGCTGTGCGCAACGCGCTTATTCCGGTGCTGACGATCATCGGTCTGCAATTCTCTTTCCTCTTGGCGGGCGGCATCGTCATCGAGCAGGTATTCTTCCTGCCGGGCATGGGGCGGCTTATCTTCCAGGCGATCTCGTCGCGGGATCTGATTGTTGTTGAAAGCGTGGTGATGCTTTTGATTGCGTCCGTGATCATCGTCAATTTCGCGGTCGATCTGGCCTATGCTGCGGTCGACCCCCGTCTGAGGACGGGCGCATGAGAATGCCGCGTAGCTTGATCTTGGGATCGCTGCTGACGATGGTTTTTGCCGGCGGCGCGCTGCTGTCGTTTATCTGGACGCCATACGACATCGAAACCCTGGCAATCCCGCAACGATTGCAGACGCCGACGGGCGCACATTGGCTGGGCACGGACCAGTTGGGACGCGACATCGTGTCGATGATCATGATGGGGGCGCGAACTTCGATCGCGGTCGCGTTGCTTGCCGTCGGCATCGGCATCTGCCTCGGCGTGCCTCTAGGTCTGGTCGCGGCTGCGCGGCGCGGGTCGATGCTCGACGAAGTCATCATGCGCGGCAATGATCTGATCTTTGCCTTTCCCAGCCTTGTGATCGCCATTCTGATCACTGCCGTGTTCGGCGCCGGCGCGACGAACGCAATCATCGCGATCGGCATTTTCAATATTCCGGTCTTCGCCCGGGTGACGAGGGGGGCGGCCCTGTCGTTCTGGTCGCGAGACTTTATCCTGGCAGCCCGCGTGGCGGGAAAATCTCCGGCGCGGATCTCGGTCGAACATATACTTCCGAACATAGCGAACCTGCTCATCGTGCAGAGCACAATCCAGTTTTCCCTTGGCATTCTGGCCGAGGCGGCCCTGTCATACATCGGACTTGGCGCGCAACCGCCGACCGCCAGTTGGGGCAGGATGCTGGCCGATGCCCAGACACTGGCCAGTATCGCGCCGCACGTGGCTCTGGTGCCGGGCCTTGCGATCGTGTTCACGGTGCTGGGGTTGAACCTGATGGGCGATGGCCTGCGTGACCTGCTCGACCCGCGTATCAGGGTGGCGCGCACATGAGTTTGCTGCGCATCTCGAACCTGTCGCTTTCAATCGCGCAAATACCGATCTTGCACGAGGTTTCTCTCGAGATCGCGCCCGGAGAAATCGTCGCGATCACTGGTGAGAGCGGCTCTGGAAAGTCCATGACCGCATTGGCGACCATCGGTCTGCAGCCCGAAGGCGCGAAGGTCGAAGGCCGGATCGAGCTTGACGGCACCGATTTGCTGACCCTGACCGAGCCGCAAATGTGCTCGGTTCGGGGTGCGCGCATCGGCATGGTGTTTCAGGAACCCATGACCGCGCTCAACCCGGTCCAGACAATCGGGGCTCAGGTTGCCGAGACAATCTTGCAGCACGAGGCGGTCAGCCGGACCGAAGCCCTTGACCGCGCGCGGGCCATGCTGAACCGAGTGGGGTTGCCTGCGGCCCGCTTTCCACTGTCGAGGTATCCTCACCAGTTGTCCGGCGGCCAGCGCCAGCGGGTGGTCATCGCCATGGCCATCGCGCTGCGTCCACACCTCCTGATCGCCGACGAACCGACAACGGCGCTTGATGTGACCACGCAGGCACGGATCCTCGACCTTCTCAAGGATCTGACCAGAGATTTCGGCATGGGTCTGATGATGATCACCCACGACCTGGCGGTTGTTGCCGGCATGGCCGATCGCATCGCAGTCATGCAAAACGGCCGCATCGTGGAAGCCGGCCCGACCGCGCAACTTTTTTCCGCCATGCGCCATCCCTACACGCGCGCGCTGTTCGAGGCCTCGACCCACGAGGTCGATCTGCCGCCTGCGCCGCCGCCCGAGCCTTTGCTGGTTGTGCGCAATGTGGTGCGGACCTATCGCCAGCCCCGCACGCGTCTGTTTGGAGCGCGGCCGGAGGTTCATGCCGTCGATGACGTGAGTTTTACGCTTCACCACGGCGAGCGACTGGGGCTGGTCGGCGAGTCAGGGTGTGGGAAATCGACACTGACACGCGCGATCCTCGGGCTCGAGCCGGTGCAAAGTGGAACGATTACGGTCGACGGTGCACCGGTCTGGACCGGTCTGCGCCCGAACTTCGAAGTCCGGCGCAAGATGCAGGTCGTGTTCCAGGACCCCTATAGCAGTTTCAATCCTCGCCATCGGGTCGAACGCCTTGTGGCCGAGCCGTTCAATCTTTTGCCCGATCCGCCGCGCGGCGCGGCACGCGAGGCACGCGTCGCCGAGGCGCTGGTCGCTGTGGGGCTCAAGGCGTCGGACGCGTCGCGCTACATACATGAGTTCTCTGGCGGTCAACGACAGAGGATCGCCATAGCGCGCGCGCTCATCAACGATCCGACTATGATCGTGTTCGACGAGGCGGTCTCGGCCCTCGATGTTTCGGTTCGTGCGCAATGTCTCGATCTGATCGCCGATTTATGCCGCCGCCGCCCGCTGAGCTATCTTTTCATCAGCCACGACCTGAGTGTGGTGCGCTCGATTACGGATCGGGTGATGGTCATGCAGGCCGGCGCTATCGTTGAACAGGGTCCAACCCAGCAGGTTTTTTCCAACCCGCAGCATCCCTATACCGAGGCGCTTCTTGCCGCCGCCCCGAAACTTCCGGACATGAAGAAGGCGAGTCATGGCACTTGAATCATTTGGCATTCCCCCATCAAGCAACCTGATCGGAGGAGCGTGGGTCGCGAGTTCGGACAGGCTCGTGTTGCATGACCCGTCGACCGGCGAAGCACTGACGACGATTGCACGAGGCGGATCAGAAGCGATCGACGCAGCCATCGGCGCGGCACATGCCGCCCGTGAAGGCGAGTGGGGGCGCATGACGGCTCTCGAGCGCGGGCGCCTCTTGACACGCCTTGGCAGACTGGTGCTGTCGCGGGTCGAGGATCTTGCCTTTCTCGAGGCGCGCGACGTTGGCAAGCCTTTGACCCAGGCGCGTGCAGACGCTGTCGCCTTGGCGCGTTATCTGGAGTATTACGGCGGCGCTGCCGACAAGATCACCGGCGAGACGATCCCCTATCTCGACGGATATACAGTCTATACGCTGCGGGAGCCGCACGGTGTCACCGGCCATATCATCCCCTGGAACTATCCGATGCAGATCATTGGCCGTTCGGTGGGCGCTGCGCTGGCCATGGGCAACGCCTGTGTGTTGAAGCCCGCCGAGGAAGCCTGCCTGACCGCCTTGGCTTTCGCGGCGCTGGCGCTTGAGGCCGGAATGCCGCCGGGGGCGCTCAACGTGGTGACGGGCCTCGGCGCCGAGGCCGGGGCGGCGCTGGCGGGCCATCCGGGAGTTCAGCACATCTCTTTCACCGGATCTGTGGGCGTTGGGACGCTGATCCAGACCGCGGCGGCCAAGAACGTCGTGCCGGTGACACTGGAACTGGGCGGCAAGTCGCCACAGCTTGTTTTCAATGACGCCGATCTGGATAGGGCGCTGCCATTTCTCGTCAACGCAGGAATCCAGAATACGGGCCAGACCTGCTCGGCCTCGTCGAGAATCCTCGTGCAGCGCGGGATCTATGCCGAGGTGCGAGCGCGGATGGCGGCCGAATACGGCGCCCTGACGGTCGGACCTGCCCTGTCCGATCCGCGCGTTGGGCCGCTGATTTCGGCGCGCCAGAAGGATATCGTGCAAGGTTATCTGGCTCGGGGTTCAGATCTCACACTCGCTGCCGAAGGGGTTTTGTCATCGGCGGCTTCGAACGCGGGTCATTTCGTGCGCCCGACCCTTTTCGCCGACGTGCCTTCGGATCATGTTCTTGCCCAGCAAGAAATCTTTGGCCCGGTTCAGGTGCTGATCCCGTTCGATGAAGAGCCGGATGCGCTCCGGACCGCCAACGCCACTGACTATGGCCTGGTTGCGTCCGTCTGGACCGCGGACGGCGGACGCCAGTTCCGGCTGGCCAGGGGGTTGAGAGCGGGGCAGGTGTTCGTCAATAACTACGGTGCCGGGGGCGGGGTCGAACTCCCGTTTGGCGGCGTCGGGAAGTCAGGGCATGGACGCGAGAAGGGATTCGAGGCGCTCTACGGCTTTTCGCAACTGAAAACAGTCGCAACTTGGCACGGATGAACACATGAGACTGAAGGACAAGATCGCAATCGTCACGGGGGCAGGGTCCGGCTTTGGGGCAGGCATCGCGTTCAGGTTCGCGGCGGAAGGCGCGCACGTCGTTGTCGCCGACATCAACGGCGAGGCGGCGCGCGCGGTCGCGAACGAAATCGGCGGCGTCGCCGTGGCGTGCAACGTGGCAGATCGGGCCGAAATCGAAGCGCTGCGCGATGCGGTGGCAGACATCGGGCCGCTGGATATCCTCGTCAACAACGCGGGCGTCACGCATTTGCCAGCCGCAACCGAGGAAGTTTCCGAAGCGGATTTTGACAAGATCTTCAGCGTCAACATGAAGGCGATTTTTCACGCGACGCAGGTCTTTGTCCCGCAGTTCAAGCGACGCAAGGCGGGTGTCATTCTGAATATCGCCTCGACGGCAGGTGTCTCGCCCCGCCCGCGTCTAAGCTGGTACAATGCTTCGAAGGGCTGGGTCATAACGGCAACCAAGGCCCTCGCCGTCGAGCTGGCCCCGCACGGTATCCGCGTGAACGCGCTCAATCCCGTTGCGGGAGAGACCCCTTTGCTGAAATCGTTCATTGGAGAGGACACGCCAGAGGTCCGCGCCAGGTTCTTGTCGACCATCCCCCTGGGGCGTTTCTCGACACCGGAAGACATGGGCAATGCGGCCCTGTTTCTGTGCTCGGACGAGGCCAGCATGGTGACGGGTGTGGCACTGGAAGTTGATGGCGGGAGGTGCATCTGATGCGGAGCGGGCCGCGCAACCTCATCACAGATGTGGCTGGTCTCAAGGTGGGCAATGCCGCCGATCCCGCTTTGAAGAGTGGCGTCACGACCCTGCTTGCGGATCGGCCCCTCACGGCGGGTGTTCACATCATGGGCGGCGCGCCCGGCACGCGCGAAACCGACCTTCTGGCTCCCGACAAGACGGTTGAGCAGGTCGATGCGCTGGTCCTCGCCGGTGGCTCGGCCTTCGGGCTCGATGCCTGTTCCGGCGTGGCAGACGCCCTGCGACTTGCGGGAAGGGGGTTCGATGTCGGCGGGCAAAAGGTGCCAATCGTGCCGGGAGCAATCCTGTTCGACCTGCTGAATGGGGGCGACAAGTCCTGGACGAGAAACCCCTATTACGACCTGGGCAAGGCGAGCCTATCAGCCGCCTCGGAAACGTTCGCACTTGGCGCTGCGGGGGCGGGTTTCGGGGGCACGACGTCGATCTTGATGGGCGGGCTGGGGTCCGCCTCCGTGATCTTGCCGGGTGGCGTCACTGTCGGCGCTTTGGTCGCGGTGAATGCTCTGGGATCGGCCACCGTGGGGGATAGCAGGTATTTCTGGGCGGCTCCGTTCGAAATCGGGGCCGAGTTCGGCGGTTCTGGCGCGCCGTTGGAGTATCCGTCGGGCTGGCCGACCACCAAGCTCGGTCAACGCGAGGCAACGACGATCGCCATCGTCGCGACGGACGCGCCGCTCGATCAGGCGCAGTGCACGCGGATGGCGACCGCCGCCCATGACGGGATGGCCCGGGCGCTCCTTCCGTCGCACACGCCACTGGATGGCGATCTGGTCTTTGCCGCGTCCACTGGCGACGGGCCCAAGACCACGGATGCAGCGACGCTCTTGCAGCTCGGACACGCGGCCGCGACCTGCCTTGCGCGCGCGATCGCACGGGCAGTTTATGAGGCCAAGCCCATGCCCGACAATCCGTTACCCACCTGGCGGGAGAAATTCGGTCAGGCATGAATGATCTGACCGATCCGCCCGGCCGACTTGATCGGCGTGTCGCAAGACTTTTCCGTCGGGCGGGGCAGGGCGCAGAGGGCCCTATTCGGCCCATCCATAATCTTTCCTTCAAGACGGTGTTCCGAAATTTGCCAGTCAGGTGAAACGACGTTCGTGGACTGACGGGGGTTTGGGGACCGAAACATCCGATATGCCGCGCCGACCAGAAAACATTATTATTTTCAAGGCTATATGGCGAAGCCGGCGCCAGTCCTGCTAGGTTGGTTTGTGAAAACGGGCGTCCCGGCGCACCAGATGGTGCTGTTTTCAGCATACGGGTTGTCGCGTTTTTGTCCGCTCTGACTGATCGAGAAGGAAGGATTTCGCACGATGACCCGCCTGTTCACGCCCAAGGTAGTGACGGCCAACGATCTTCTGGACGGAGACGTTGTCTGGCTGACCGAGGATGGACGTTGGTCGCGATCTATTCACGAGGCCGAGCTGCTCGAAGATGAGGCGCACGCGACGATCCGGCTGCTGCTGGCGCAGTCGCAAGGTCGCCGCGTCGTCGGCGCCTATCTCGCCGACGCCCGTTCAGGCGAGCATGGCCCCGAGCCGGTTCATTTCCGGGAAGCATTTCGGACGCGCGGCCCCTCGAATTACAGCCACGGCAAGCAAGGGGGGATCTGAGAATGTATGCCTATAATGATTTCGACGAGGCTTTCGTTCGGGAACGTGTGGCTCAGTTTCGCGCCCAGGTCGAACGGCGCATAAACGGCAGCCTGACCGAGGACGAGTTTCGCCCCTTGCGGCTGATGAACGGCCTTTATCTTCAACTCCATGCCTATATGCTGCGTGTGGCCGTTCCCTATGGGACGATCAATCCCACTCAGATGCGCCAACTCGCACATATCGCCGAGGCTTTTGACAAGGGTTACGGCCATTTCACGACCCGCCAGAACATCCAGTTCAATTGGCCCAAGTTGCGCGATTTGCCGGATATTCTCGACGCGCTTGCCGAGGTCCAGATGCACGCCATCCAAACTTCGGGCAATACGATCCGCAATGTGACGGCCGATCATTTCGCCGGGGCGGCGGCGGATGAAATCGAAGACCCGCGCCCCTATCCGGAACTGCTTCGGCAGTGGTCGACGGATCATCCCGAGTTTCAGTTCTTGCCGCGCAAGTTCAAGATCGCCATCACCGGAAGCCCCAACGACCGCGCCGTAACCAAAGCCCATGACATCGGGCTGCGCATGGTCCGCAGCGCCGACGGCGTGCCGGGCTTTGAGGTCATCGTCGGCGGCGGGCTTGGCCGGACGCCGATGGTCGGCAAGGTCATTCGCGGCTTTCTGCCGACCGGCGAGCTACTGCCTTATGTCGAGGCGGTCGTCAGTGTGTGGAACCTGCTCGGGCGGCGTGACAACAAATACAAGGCGCGGATCAAGATCACTGTTCACGAACACGGGCTCGACGAGATCCGGAGATTGGTCGAAGAGCGCTTTGCCGAGATCCGGCCGAGCTTTTCCGGCGTCGATCAACAACTCTTGGCCGGTTTCAAGCAGCACTTCGCCGGCCCGGATCTGGCCGTGCGTCCGGTGGATGCCTTCGATGCTGCCCGCCGCGCCGATCCGGCCTTCCGATCCTGGAGCGACACCAACCTTGCCGCGCATCGCGCAGCCGACTACGCGATCGTCACGATCAGCCTCAAGAAGCCGGGGGCGACCCCAGGAGACGCAACCTCTGCGCAGATGCGCGCCATGGCCAGAATCGCCGAGACCTATGGCCACGGTGAATTGCGCATCAGCCACGAACAGAACGTGATCCTGCCGCACGTTCACAAGTCTGATCTGCCGGCCGTCTATCGGGCCCTCCGCGAGGCGGATCTGGCAAGCGCCAATGTCGGCCTCGTCAGCGATATCATCG
>Ga0222714_10005178_pt1 | contig 12482 bp, 12 predicted proteins | sample C33_3DmetaG_FD_165048 | JGI IMG/M metagenome (GOLD analysis project Ga0222714, IMG submission 165048) | Estuarine water microbial communities from San Francisco Bay, California, United States - C33_3D | ecosystem: Environmental > Aquatic > Marine > Unclassified | place: USA: California... | reverse complement strand
GCGCATCCCACTTGGCGCCACTGCACAATTCGCGGGCGCGCAACTCCAACCGACGTTCGACTATTTCGCGCAACTCTTCACGGCGACGCAGTTCACGGCGACGCACAAGTTCGCCGCTGGCTTGGGCATCATTACGATGCGCCACCACCGCATCTACCAACTCAACAACACCCTGCCCAGTGGTAGCTACGGTCGACGCGATGGTGGGCTGCCATTCACCCTCAGCAAATTCGGTGAGCTCGAGCATGGCGTGTAAGTCGCGACGGGTGGACTCCACACCGTCACGATCGGCTTTGTTGATGGCAAAGATGTCCGCAATCTCGAGCAACCCGGCCTTGTTGGCCTGCACGGCATCACCCCAGCCCGGGTTGACCACCACCACCGTGCTGTCTGCTTTGCCCGCAATTTCTACTTCCACCTGCCCGACGCCGACCGTTTCGACGATGACCCAGTCATGACCGGTGGCGTCCAACAGTCGAATGGCCTCGCTCGTGGCCAACGATAAACCTCCCAGGTGACCGCGAGTTGCCATCGAACGGATGTACACCTTTTCATCGTGCGTGTGATCTTGCATGCGCACTCGATCACCCAAAATTGCCCCGCCTGTATATGGCGAAGAAGGATCAATAGCCAACACTCCCACTCGCGCCCCGCGGGCGCGCAGCTCACCGATCAACGCCGATGTGAGCGTGCTCTTACCGGCACCAGGTGCGCCAGTGATGCCCACCACATAGCCCCGACCGACATGCGAGCTGGCCAGGCGTGCCACTTCACGCGCCTCGGGGCCTCCCCGCTCAACGAATGACAACAAGCGCGCCAGCGCCCCGCGGTCGCCACCCGACGCTGCAACAAACAATTGTTCTGGATCATTTGATCGATTCGCCATTGCTATGCGATCGCGACAACTTCAGTCACACCGTCCACGCGATCGCGCATGATGCGCTCGATACCTGCTTTGAGGGTTTGATCGCTGGCCGGGCAAGTGCCGCATGCGCCGACCAATGTCACCGACACGATCCCGGTCAACTCGTCAACGCTGCGCAACACGATGTCTCCACCGTCGGCTTGCAACGCCGGACGAATCACTTCGATTGTTTCTTCAACTTGACTTGTGATTGACACTTTTCACCTCGTACGGTTCAGCGCATCGGTGGGCGACGAACACCTTCTACGATAGGTGCGTGATTGCACACCAAGGTGGTTGGGACGAGATTCTGCTCGTGGCGGGGCCAATCGCTGTCATCGTGTTTGCACTATGGCGGGCAACCAGGCGTGTCAAACGCGAGTCACATCAGCACCAAGACCGCTGAGGCGACCAACTAAATCGTCGTATCCCCGGTCAATGTGGTGGATGTCATGCACGATGGTCTCGCCTTGGGCAACGAGGCCAGCGACCACAAGTGCGGCACCGGCACGAATATCTGGCACCCGCACCTCGCTACCGATGAGTTCATACACGCCACGCACCGTGGCTTTGTTGCCATAGATCGCAATCGATGCGCCGAGGCGACGGAACTCTTCGATGTATCGGAAGCGACCCGGGAAGAGCGTCTCAGTCACCGAACCCTCGCCACGGCTCACGCACAACATCGCCAGAAGCAATGGTTTGTAGTCAGTCGCGATGCCCGGATACGGCTCGGTGATGAAGTCGATTGCCCGCAAGCGCTCGTGTGAAGTGACGCGCACGCCATCGCGTTGCGGTGTCACTGCCACACCCATTCGGGCATAACAGTTGAGCAGTTCTTCCATGTGTTCGGTGCGTGCAGATCGCACCACGATGTCACCACCTGCCACCGCCACGGCTGCCATATACGTAGCGGCTTGCACGCGGTCGGGCACCACCGCATGTTTCGTTCCCTTCAGCGAGCCGCGTTCACAGCCATGGATGATTAACCGCGAAGTTCCGATGCCCTCGATGTCGGCGCCCATGGAAATCAACATGTTGCATAAGTCCTGCACCTCGGGCTCGCGCGCTGCATTGTCGATGACCGTCACGCCACGGGCATAGATTGCCGCAGTGAGTAAGTTTTCGGTGGCACCGACGCTCGGAATATCCAATTCAATGTTGGTTCCCTTCAACCGGTCGGCAACGGCGAAAATGTCGTACAAACCTTCTTCAACGGTGGCGCCCATTTTTTGCAGCCCCGCGACGTGCAGATTGATTGGTCGACCACCGAAGTCGTCACCACCTGGCCAGTTGATGCGCGCTGATCCGTAATGTGTCAAAAGCGGGCCAAGCACGTTGAGACTGGCGCGCATCTTGTCAAACTTTTCAAAGGGCACTTCTGGTGTGATATTGCCCGAGTTGGTGAGCGACAGCTCGTGCGGCCCCAGCCAAGACGATGAAATGCCGAGTGCCCCGAGGGTTTCGGCCATCGTGTGCACGTCGGTAATGGCGGGCACATTGGTGAGCACATAGTCACCCTCGGCCAACAAGGTCGCCGCCATGAGTTTGAGCACCGAATTTTTGGCACCAGGCACCTGCACCGAACCTGAAAGTGGGCCACTGCGCCGCACGATGATGCGTGGGGATTCAATTTTCACCACTCTCAGTATGCTCGCGCAATGCCGCTGAAGGGTGAACGCCGCGTGTTGTGGTTGCTGGCCTTGGCTTCGATCCCCTTTGCATTCGTCAACACACTGTTCACCCAGACCGTCTCGTTTGCTACCGATGATTTCGGCCGCACAGATTCAGCCATCGGTTTTGGGGCCGCCATTGTGCGCTGGGGTGTCATCATCGTTCCCCCAATTGCCTTGTTTGCCGATCGCATAGGTCGGCGAACCGTGCTGGTTGCTGCAGCATGGGCAGCACCCCTAGTTGCAGCCAGCGGTGCGTTGGCGCCGAACTACGAATGGCTCGTTGTTTCGCAATCGCTAGCTCGACCATTGGCACTAATCATCAATGTCATGATTCTTGTGATTCTCACCGAAGAGATGTCACGTGAAACTCGCGCTCAATCAATCGGGCTGGTCGCCATAGCCAGCAGTGTTGGCGCCGGCGTGGTGGTTGTTGCCCTGCCGTTGGCTGATACCAGCGACGCAGGTTGGCGTTGGCTGTATCTGTTGTCGCTCATTTGGCTACCTGTGGCATTCGTGTTGCAACGGCAATTACACGAAACGCAGCGATTCACCATCGTGCAAAGACTCACCGAAGATGTGGCCATAGCTCGGGTTTCACGATCACGACTCATCACCCAAATTGCCGCAGCATTTTTGATCAGTGTGTTCGTCGCGTCGGCCAGTGTGTACTTCGTCAATTACCTGCGCGATGAACGCGGCTATGACGCGCTCATGGTGAGTGTTTTCACCATCGTCACCGCGATGCCGGCAGGATTGGGGCTCATCATCGGTGGTCGACTAGCCGACCACCGTGGCCGCCGCCTCGTCGGGGCCTTTTCGTTGGCGATGGGCACGCTGCTCGTCGTTGTCGCTTTTGCGACTGCCGGGCCAACAATGTGGATCTCACAATTAATCGGCGGCTTCTTTCTCGGGATCTCCTACCCGGCGCTCGGTGTGTACCGCGGCGAGATGTTTCCCACTGCGCACCGCAGTGCCGGAGCCGCCATGGTGACTGCCTGCGGGCTCATCGGTGGCAGCCTCGGCCTGGTTGCAGCGGGTCAACTACTGGAGCGCGGCTGGAGTTATGGCGAAGTGATGGCGGCGCTGGCCCTTGCTCCGATACTGGTGATGGCGATCGTGCTGACGAAATTTCCAGAAACAGTGCACCGCGAACTCGAAGACATCACCCCTGATACGAGTGACGCCCCCAGGGCGGGCGCGAATTGGCGAGTGTTAGCATCACCTTCGTCGCTTTCAGTAAAAATGTGTCAACAAGCCACAAGGAGATTCGTCAAATGACGTCAGAACAGCACGAATCTTCAAAGAGCCAATCGAAACTTTCACCTCGCGCGATATGGCGCAAGGCTTTCGAGTCGTCGAAACGCCGCTCCGCGGATTTCTCCACGATGTCCGGGATTCCACTGGAACCGGTGTATGGCACCGAAGACAGCGAGTACCCGGGCCAATACCCATACACCCGTGGCCCACATGCCTCGATGTACCGCTCGAAACTTTGGACTATGCGGATGTTTGCCGGGTTCGGCACCGCCGAAGACACCAACCACCGGTTCAAAGAAATCATTCGCTCAGGTGGTGACGGTCTCTCAACAGCATTTGACATGCCGACACTGCTGGGCATTGACTCCGACCATCCGATGGCAGATGGCGAAGTTGGGCGCTGCGGTGTCGCCGTAGACACCATCGCAGATATGGAAGATCTCTACGCCGACCTCGATCTCTCCCAAATCACGACCTCGATGACTATCAATTCTCCGGCTGCCGTGATTTTTGCGATGTTCGTGGCGCAAGCTGAGAAAAAAGGCATCTCCCGCAATTTGCTCGGTGGCACGCTTCAAAACGACATCCTGAAGGAATACCAAGCGCAAAAAGAATTCGTGTTCCCACCGCGCCAAGCAATGCGCTTGGTACGAGACACCATTGCTTTTACCACTCGCGAAATGCCCCGCTGGAACTCCATCAGCATCTCGGGCTACCACATCCGAGAAGCCGGTTCGACTGCAGCCGAAGAACTGGCGTTTACTCTGGCGAACGGATTCGCTTACGTAGAGCTGGGCCAACAAGCGGGACTCGATGTCGACGAGTTCGCCCCGCGATTGTCGTTCTTTTTCAACGCACACATCGACTTTTTTGAGGAAATCGCCAAGTACCGAGCAGCTCGACGCATCTGGGCACGCTGGATGAAGGAGCGATACGGGGCAACATCTGAAAAGTCCATGCTGATGCGATTCCACACCCAGACTGCGGGAGTCTCGTTAACGGCTCAGCAACCTGAAGTCAATATCGTGCGCACGGCAATCGAAGCCCTGGCCGGCGTATTAGGCGGCACACAGAGTCTCCACACGAACTCCATGGACGAAGCACTCGCGCTGCCCACTGAAAAAGCGGCGCGCATTGCGTTGCGCACTCAGCAAGTAATTGCTTTTGAAACAAACGTCACGCACGTCGCCGACCCGCTCGGTGGCTCATGGTATGTCGAGTCCCTCACCGATGAAATGGAGAGACAAGCCGAGGAAATTTTCGCAACTCTCAATGACATGGGCAAAGGATCAATGCTCGAGGGCGTCATTCGCGGTATCGAAGACAATTGGTTTCAACGACGCATCGGTGATTCGGCCTACGACTTGGAAATCAAGCTCGGCAAGAATCAACGAGTTGTCGTAGGCGTGAATCGCTTCACGGAAGGCAACGAAGAGGACGAAATCGAGACCCTTGAAATCACGGGAGCCGACGAAGAGCGGCAGCTCAAGCGCCTCGATCTCATTCGGGCTCAACGCGACCCTGAGCAGGTCGCGGCTGCACTAGCCAAGCTAGTTGAACAAGCCGGCGACGATTCGATCAATCTCATGCCTGCACTCGTTGAGGCTGCACTTGCCTATGTGTCACTCGGCGAGATAATGGCCGCACTCGAGTCTGTGTTCGGCCGCCACATCGAAACCCCAAGCATTTAGGCCCATCACCATGCCACATCGAATTCTCGTTGCCAAAGTTGGCCTTGACGGCCATGACCGTGGCGTAAAGGTCGTCGCCCGCATCCTGCGCGACGCCGGCTTTGAAGTTGTCTACACGGGCCTCTTCCAAACAGCTGAGTCAGTTGCAGCAGCCGCAGTCGACGAAGACGTCGACCTCGTAGGTCTCTCGATGCTTTCAGGTGCACACATGGCTCTTGCCCCCAAAGTGGTCAATCAGCTGCGTGCCCGAAATTCCGAAATTCCTGTGGTCGTTGGTGGAATCATTCCAAAAAGAGACATCGTCAAGCTGAAAACCCTCGGAGTCCGCGACGTCCTTACGGCAGGATCCACTCCGGATGAAGTTGTCGCAGTCATTCGTCGCGCGATTGAGCCAAGCTCAATCGACTCTTCGCTCACCAACGATTAAGTTGTCGAATCAGCCTCAAGCAGAAAGCTGAGCGATAACCGCGGCGGCGACCCGGGCGGCGATAACTTGCAGAGCGGCTTCGTTCTGAGTCGAGACAGGGTGCGGAACTTCGCAACCGATGAAGCCCGCAGCACCGATGGTCGGAGCGAAGCCGGCAACGATCGGCCTAAATGGCTCAGTGATAATTAAGGCTGAGGGAATTCCCTTGGCTTCGAATTGGATGGCGTCATGCAAACTGCATGCGGTACAAGCGCCTCAATCACCCAGGCCCGAGATGACGAGGTGGGCACGAGCGGCGAACATCGAAACCAGGTCGGCATCTATGGGCCGACCAGCGCTCGGCTTGGAATGCACCTCGATGGTCGCTATCGGCAACCGCTGCTTAATTTCATCGGCGACGAATTGAAGCAACTGTCGCGCTTTTGGTTTGCCGTTCTCTACCAAAAGCAAATGCAGTTGCTCTCCAGGGAGAAACTGGCGACGGGTGGCAAACGTCAGCCGCTCGACTTCCTCACCCTCGAAGTGTGGAGTCAGAACTTTCATGACAATTGCGAGCCTAGTTCACCCTTCGCGGGGATCCCGGATGACGAAAGTCCAGCCTCGACCAAGAGCTTTTTCCACCTGCGTCGCAAAGATGGCACTAAGGGTTGCAGCCGGCATGACACACTCAGCGCAAGAGGCCGTCGGAATAACAAGGGTGAACTCCAGGGCCTGCAACCCAACCTGCTTAACCAGCAGATCTGCGCCGTCTGAGCGCAACCCGGCTGCAAGGGATTCCCGTAATTTCGCCAAACTCGTGGCGTCCACCGCAGCATGTGCACCCAGATGCTCTACTGCCACGGTCACCGAGCGATTATGCAGCGTTGGAGCCCAAACCGGAATGTACGCCGACCAACCGGCTCCGGCTCCGCCTGCAGTGACCACAAACAAATCATCAACGGAGGCGATTGACGGCAGCTTTCCATCAGGCGTTGCCCCAAAGTCATGTTGTGATCCTTTCTCGGGCACAACTCCCCACTGCTCAAGTTCGGCCGGTGCAATCCGACTGTGTTCAACCAAAAATTCACGAATTTGCGACTTGGTCCACCCTCCATCGTGAAGGATTTGAGCGTGCTCATGACCGAGGATTACCAAACCCTGACTTGCTTTTCCAACGCAATACGTGGCCGGGTTGCGCATCGCCGCAGCAAAAGTGAGAAGTACACCTCGAGGATCCGGGTTCAGATGGTTTGCTACCTGACGCGGGCCTTCGGTAGCCATAATTGTCACGGTGGTGTCACCGTGCGAAAATCCGAGCTCCACTCGCAAGGGATTCCATGGCGCAGGTGGGTCGTACTCGGCAAGACACATCGACAATTTGCCGGGATGCCCAATCGAAGAGCCATCCATTTCCCCAGTTCGAGCACCAAAAACATTGGCAGCAACCAGCCGAACAGCTCGACCAATCGTCATGTTCGCACGATTGCCGGGTCCTAAAACATTGAGTCGACTGCGCATTCCGATCGACTCCGCATAGGGACCCGAAACGACAAGACACGATGCAGCGCCACCCGTGCTCGTCAGAGCAGTGTGGGCATTGAACGCTGGTGTCAACATCGCTCGAAGAGCGGCAACAACCACCGGGAAATATTCAGGCTTGCAACCAGCGAGAACAGCATTGATCGCCGCTTTTTCTGCAGTCAGAACCCGCGAACGTTCTTTAATCTCACCAATCTCAACGGTCGCTGCCAGCCCCGCTGCTGCCAACATGGTCTCTACCCGCTCTGGCGTCGGCGCGATAACTGGCAGTCCGTCGGTCCAGTTATTTTCAAACATGTGCTCTTGCGCACTGGACTCATCAAGCTCCACTGAACGCGCCATGGCGATTTCCTTTCGACTTGCTCAACCTACGTTGAGGTTCATCATTTTCTTCTTACTACCATAGGCGACTATGAAACGCATGCCAGTTGCCCCACTCAGCCGTTGGTTTGTTTGATGATTTCCCCTCTGCAGCCCTCCCTCGACACGACAAACTCCGCCAACAAAGTCCTTTCACTGAGTGATGCCGTTGCAGGTATCCCCGATGGTGCAGTAATCGGGTTGGGAGGCTTGTCGATGAACTCCGCCCCGATGGCAGTAGTTCGAGAGATCATTCGCCAAGGCAAAAAAGATTTGACGATGGTGGCACTCGTGGCCGGCCTACCGATTGATTGGCTGGCTGCTGCAGGAAGCATCTCCCGAGTAGTCACCGGTTTGGTGAGTCTCGAAGGTTTCGGTCTTGCTCAACACTTTCGGCGGGGAGTAGAAGGCCGCAAAATTATCATCGAAGAGTACAGCGAGCATCTGCTTATCTGCCGGCTGCAGGCCCAGGCTCATGGGCTTCCTTTTGTGCCTACTCGCGCCGGTCTTGGCACAGATGTCCTACGTCTACACAAAGACACTGGAACGGTTCGCGAGGAAGTGGATCCGGCTACCGGAGAGCATTACGTGGCTTGTACTCGACTGCCAATTGACATCGCACTCGTGCATTGCCACGAGGCGGACCAGGCCGGCAATGCGCGAGTCAATCCAAAGCTGATCTGGATGGACAACGAATTGGTGAATGCAGCGCCACATACCATCATCTCCACTGAAGCAATCGTCGAGACCGATGCATTTCGCGCCGAGCCGTGGCGCACCACCTACCCCCGCTTTATGACCAACACGGTTGTGCATGCCCCATTCGGAGCACTCCCGACATCGATGTTTCCTTCTTATAGCCACAACAGCACGTTCTACGAGCGTTACGTTGCAGCAAGTGGCGACTCCAAGTCATTCCAAACTTTCTTCGAAAGATATGTTGTCGCCCCAGCGTCATGGGAAGAGTTTCTCGAGCTCAACGACCTCGCAAAAGCCGGAACCGCGATGGGAAGCGGGCACAAAAACAAATGACAGCCTCAGTACCCGGATATGACTGCACCATTGATGAATTGATGGTCGTTGCATTCTCGCGTGCGCTGCTGCCTGACACGCGCGCATTCAACGGAGCGGTTTCATTCATCCCCGCCTGTGCATTCATGCTCGCACGAGCCACCCATGCGCCAAACTTGGTTTGGTCAGCAGGGTCTATCGGCATTGACGCAGCACCAAAAGCGATTCCCGAATCCACGCTGAGCGATGGCATCTGGCAAGGAGCCACGATGCTTGCCAACTCGCCGTTCGATTTCTGGGCGCACGCTCAAGGTGCTCGATACAACACATTCTCCTTCCGTGGAGCTCAGATTGACCGCCACGGAAACGTGAACAACACCGTTATCGGCGAGTACGACGCGCCGAAGGTGCGTTTGGCTGGTGGGGGCGGAATGGCAGATCTCAGCGTGATGATTCCCCGCATCATGCTGTGGTCGACGACTCATACACCGCGAACCTTCGTGCGGCAAGTGGACTTTCGCTCCGGATTCGGTTACGGAGACGGTGGCAACGATCGCGAATCTCGTGGAATGCGCGGTGGGCCAGTGGTGTGTATCACGAACCTGTGCGTATTTGGGTTTGACCAGAACACAAAACATATGAAAATAGATTCACTTCATCCGGGTGTCAGCTTTGAAGATGTTTCAACTGCAACGGGATTTGAACTGACCACACCAAGTGCTCCGTTGCCAGTCACTCCCCGCCCAACATCAACTGAGTTGCAATTGTTGCGCGACGTCATCGACCCACATGGCGCACGCCGCAGAGAATTTTCGTGAAGTTCGGCCTAGTTCTTCCGATTCAGTCCCAACACGAGTCGTTGGAAAAACTGATTGATCAGATTGTCGCTGAGGCTGTTGCCGCCGAGGAAGCCGGATTTGAAGCTTGTTTCCTCCCGGAGTTTCATCAAGCCCATGGAGGTGCGGTCGTCTCACCACACATCATTGGATCTGCAATCTTGCGTTCAACTCAGCGACTGCGTTTCGGGGCCGCAGTTCTCGCAACGCCGCTGCATCATCCCGTTCGTTTGGCTGAAGAAATACTCATGCTGGACTGGATGAGCAAAGGAAGAATAATTCTTGGTTTGGGCATCGGTCACCAAGTGCCCGATTTTCAGGCTTTCGGCGTCAACCGAGAGCTGCGCGGCGAGCTCACCGAGGAAATACTCGAAGTTCTCTTGAAATGCTTTTCGGGTGAGGCTTTTCAGCATGACGGGGACCATTTCAAGATTGCCGCACACATCACACCGCTGCCCTACCAGCAGCCGCGTCCACCGATCTGGATGGGGGCCCACTCGCGTCGTGGATTGCAGCGTGCTGCGCAATGGTCGGATCTTTGGCTATCGGATCCACAACGAGATACAGCAACCTGCGGCAGACTGGCGACGTATTATCGCGAGGAAGCAGCCCAATTGCAGCGCCCCGCCGCCGTCGGGCTCTTTCGCGAAGCATGGATTGGCGACGACAAACGCGACTGTGAATCCAACTGGGGGCAACACGCCCTGGCAATTCATCGCCTCTACTACAACGTCGGGGTATATCGAAAGGTCTTTGAGCCGTGGGTAGACGAGGTACGAAACCGCGCTGATTTCACGTTCGATCGGCTTGCCCCAGGACGATTTCTGTACGGCAATCAAACAGACATCCGAGACACGATTACCGAATGGAAAGCACAAACGGGGTGTGAGTTCATGGCCTTAAGAATGCGGCATCCTGGCGGACCCGGCCATGCTGCAACACTTGAAGCGATTAAACGATTCGGCTCAGAAATTATCGCAGCTCCGACCGGTACTACTTCCTGAAAGGTCTAACCAGATGAAAGAACTCGGAAAGTACGAACGCTTTCTCATTGATGAAGTGCGACCAGGAATCGTCATGCTCACCATCAACCGACCAGACAAGCTCAACGCGATGGATCCGACATTCTTTCAAGAGCTCACTCGATTGATGCAGTCAATCTCAGAGACTCCCGCAGTCAGAGTTGCGATACTCACAGGTGGCGGCCGTGCTTTTTCTGCCGGTGGCGATATCGCTACTTTTCCTCAACTCACTGGCGACCCCGAAAAAGCCCGTATGCACCTACGGCTTGTCTTCAATTCATTTCATTCGATCGAAAAATGTCGTGTTCCTGTTATCGCCGCGGTGAACGGTATTGCCCATGGTGGTGGGCTTGAAATTCTTGGTGGTGTCGACTACCGAATTGCTTCAACCACTGCCAACCTTGGCTTTCGCGAAGCAGTCCATGGACTCATTCCAACTTATGGAGTCGTCAAGTTTCAGCACATCATCGGGCATGCACGCACAATGCGACTAGTTGGAACGGCGGAAATTATCGACGCCAAGACTGCCCTCGACTGGGGCGTTGTTCAGGAAGTGGTTGCCCCTCAAGATCTCCTCACCCGTGCAGTCGAGGTCGCCGAGGCCCTCGCCGCCAACCCCGCAACAGCAATTCATACCCTAAAAAATGTTCTTACTCGGAATTCCGCAGATGATTTAGCTCTCGCCGTTGAGGCAACTGCCCTGCTTTTTGCAATGCCCGATACTTTGCAACGCATCGAAGCATTCCTCAACCGCAATCGCTAACTTCCATCAGTTCCGCTGCGGTAGCAACAGCACTTGCTTAGAGCACCACTTGGGGTCTACCCGATCGTTGAATCACTACCACTCCGAGAACAATAAATACTCCGCCAAGCACTGACACCAACTTGGGTACTGTTCCCAGCAGCAGCCACGACCAGGCGAGCGCAGCCACTGGTATTCCATACATGTAGACAACGGTTTTGCTTGCTGGAAGCACCTGCAATGCATAAAGCCAAATGATGTAGGGCAATACTGTGCCACCCAAGACGAGCAGTATCAACCACGCCCATCCACTCGGAGTAATCCGCGCAAATCCTTGCAGAGCGTGCGGATATAAAGGAATGAGCGTCAACATACCCATCGCGGTGGAAACGGCAAGCGTTGCCAGCGGATGCGCAGTCGTCGCAAAACGCTTCGAAATAATCGTAAAACCAGCCCAAGACATGGGGCTCAAAATTGACACTGCAGCCATGAGCGGATTACGGACCACGAATTGACCGTCTCCGGATCCGGTGACGATCACCACGGTGGCTCCACAAATCGCAATCACAAAGCCAAGCACCTGAGCGCGTCGAAACCGCTCCCCAAGTAGCACCACGGCCAATAAAGCAGCCCAAGCCGGCGATGTCGAAGCAATCGTCGACGCCAGTGATGGTGACAAGTACCGCTGGCCGTTGACAATCGGAAGCTGCGACAGCGGCACGCAGAGCACACCTGCAGCCAAAAGCCACAGATACTCACGTCCCCGGAAATGGGGTCGCATGGCTGGCCGCGAAAAGGCAATCCCAACGAAGCAGAGTGACATCAAGCCGAAGCGAATCACCACAAGTTGCACAACATCAATTTCTCTCAACATCCGAGCGACACCAACAAAGACGAGTCCCCACAGGGCAACCGTTAACACCATTGCAGCATGCACCACCCAGAGTCGACGATTGCTCACTGAGTTTTCTCGACACTGATGGCAGGAGTATTTTTCTTGGAGCGTGCGGGGCGTAAATCAAAACTGCCCGCAACGAC
>Ga0222714_10005172_pt1 | contig 12493 bp, 9 predicted proteins | sample C33_3DmetaG_FD_165048 | JGI IMG/M metagenome (GOLD analysis project Ga0222714, IMG submission 165048) | Estuarine water microbial communities from San Francisco Bay, California, United States - C33_3D | ecosystem: Environmental > Aquatic > Marine > Unclassified | place: USA: California... | reverse complement strand
AATGAGGCGATTTGGCTGTCGTTGAGGTTCTTCTTCCAGTTGAATGAGGGTGAGCAGTTGTAAGACAACAGCTTGCCAGGACATGCCGCGTGAACCGCTTGTGCGAATTCTCGGGCGAACCCGATGTCGGGTACGCCGGTTTCACACCACACCAAATCGGCGTGCGGCGCGTAAGCGACGCCACGGCTGATGGCTTGCTCAAGACCGTTGTTGACACGGTAGAAGCCTTCGGGTGTGCGCTCACCCGTGAGGAAGGGGCGATCGTTGGCATCGTGGTCAGAGGTGATGAGGTTGGCGGCTTCTGCATCGGTACGCGCCAAGACGATGGTGGGCACGCCCATGACGTCGGCGGCAAAGCGTGCGGCCGTGAGCTTTTGGACCGCTTCGCTGGTTGGCACCAAGACCTTACCCCCCATGTGACCGCATTTTTTAACAGCGGCCAATTGGTCTTCGAAGTGAACGCCTGCGGCACCGGCAGCGATCATGTTTTTCATCAGCTCAAAAGCGTTCAGGACGCCACCGAAACCGGCTTCAGCATCAGCCACGATGGGCAGGAAGTAGTCGATGAAACCGTCGTCACCGGGGTTGATGCCACGTGACCATTGGATTTCATCCGCACGCTTGAAGGTGTTGTTGATGCGACGGACCATGGTGGGCACGGAGTCGTAGGCGTACAGCGACTGGTCGGGGTACATGGTTTCCGAGGTGTTACCGTCGGCGGCAACCTGCCAGCCAGACAGGTAAACGGCCTCCAAGCCGGCTTTGGCCTGTTGCATGGCTTGACCGGCGCTGATGGCACCGAATGCGTTGACGTAGCCTTTCTTGGCGCCGCCATTAACTAATTCCCACAGGCGCTCCGCACCGTTGGCAGCCAAGGTGTACTCGGGCTGCAAGCTACCACGCAAACGCACCACGTCAGCGGCGGAGTAAGGACGCGTCACCGACTTCCAACGGGGGTTTTCGGCCCAGTCTTTTTCGAGTGCTGCGATTTGTTGTTCACGTGTGAGTTTTGCCATGGTGAGACTCCTTGAGGGATGGTTTGTTTAAAGTGGGGACGCTACAGTTTTGTTTCGCCATGGGATTTACTATAAGTCTTATATAAGACTAATTTCAATTCTTATGTCTTATATAAGACAATTATTTTCTTATTAAAAAACATAGACATAAATCCAGTATTTCACGATGTAGTATGCATTTTTCCACAATGAGAAATTTTGCGGCGCCGCAGCAATCGCTAATCGGGTGTTATTTCATATTAAGAAACGAAATTTTCGTTTTGTGAAATATCGTAAGCTAACGCCCATGAAAACTTGGCTCGCATACGGGTGTTTGGGGCTCAGCATGGCGCTGGTGGGCTCTTACGTCGCGGTCTCCAAACCGTTGGTCGCGGCGTTCCCTGTAATGCTACTAGCCTGGTTGCGTTTCGGCGCCGCAACCGTGCTCATGGCGCACTGGCTGAAGCCCGAGCCAGGCGCACGCCCCCTCTCCGCCCACCTGCACAAATTGCTGTTCTTGGAATCTTTCCTCGGCAACTTCTTATTTTCAATTTGCATGCTGTATGGCGTCAGCCAAACCAGCGCGACGTCGGCCGGTGTGATCATGTCCGCTATCCCCGCCGTCGTTGCGCTGATGAGCGCTGTGATGCTGAAGGAGCGATTGAGTGCCCGGGCAATAGCGGCCATCGCCTGCGCTTTTATTGGCATCGGCCTGTATGCCAATAACCGACACGCATCGACCGATATGGCTTATCCCAATGCGGTTTGGGGCAACTTATTGGTGTTTTGTGCCGTGTGTTGCGAAGCCGCCTACGCCGTCATTGGCAAACACCTAACTGCACACTTGTCGCCCAAGCGCATCGCCGCAACCATCAACGTATGGGGACTGGCACTGACGACGCCGTTTGGAATTTATTTGGCTTGGCAATTCGACTTCTCTGCCATCACGCTGGGCAGCTGGTCGCTACTGGCGTTTTATGCCACCGCGGCCAGCGTGGTCACGGTGTGGTTGTGGATGACCGGCCTGAAACACGTGCACGCGCACCAAGCGGGTGTTTTCACGGTGTTCTTGCCAATTTCTGCGGCGACGATTGGCGTCGTCTTTTTTGGTGAGGTGATGACACCTATTCAGGTGCTTGCGTTCGCGATTGCTTTGTTTGGTGTGGTGTTGGCCACCACAACTAGGCACACCACAACCCAGTCGGTGACGTGAGACCCATATAAATCGCCCACAGCGATAACGACATCAACGCCAAGCCAGCGGCACGCATGGCCCAAGGGCCAGATGGGCGCAGGTTCATCCGCAACAACCACCACGCGCCAAACGTCATCGATACACCGCTGCCGAACGCAAAGATAGCCATGGTCAGGCCACCGTGCCACGCACTGCTTTGTAAGGCCGCCAACATCAACGCGGCATACAGCAACCCACACGGCATGAGTGCCCATGCGACGCCGACCAACGCGGGGGCGTTCGAGCCGACACCACCCATGCGCTGTCGAACCACCCGCCAAACCCGCTGTGCAAACCCGTCAATCCAATAAGGTTGACGACCCAGCATCAGCAGCGTCAGCCCCAACAAAGCCGCAGCCACGTGGAAGCTCATCCAAAGGGGACGAATGATGGTTGTATTTGCACCCAGCCACCCCATGGCCTGCACCGATCCCGCAGCCACCGCACCTAACACGGTATAACCCACCACTCGCCCCAACTGAAATTGAAGTAGCGCGAGGTTCAACCGCTTGTTGCTGGGCTGATCGACACCGGTGCTTGCACGCGCCACACCAGCGCAAGCCGCGCTGCACATGGCAATGCAATGCGGCCCGCCCAACAAGCCCATAGAGAGCGCGGCGAATGCGGGTGCGAGCAAGAGCGATAAATCTGTCATAGGCAACGGTGTTGGAAAAGCCAGCTTCAATGCAACCAGCTTAGCCCTTTCCTGGGTCGCCTCCAAAAGCCGCAGGGCGCTTAGCGATGAAGGCCTCAATGCCCTCACGATGTTCCGCACTGCCCGCGTACCGATAAGCGTCTGTGGGGTCGGTCGTCTTCAAATCCAACAGCGCTGGGAACGCACCGCGCAACGCCTGCTTGTTGAGCCGCGCAGCCTGCGGCGACAAGCGGCATTGGCGTTCGACCACCTCCTCGATCGCACGGTCAAAGTCGGCAGGGTCGTGGACCGCCATCAAGAAGCCGTTGTTGATCAGCGCCTCGGCTTTAACCGTTGAGGCTTGCAGCAATACCTGTCGGGACAACGAGGCGCCCAGCACGCTGGTGACTAAAGCCGCTTCACGGGGCGCCATCGGAAAACCAAGTTTGGCAATCGGTGCGCCAAAGACCGCACCCGTCGTCGCCACGCGGATGTCGGCACAACACGCCATTTCTAATCCCGCGCCCATGCACGTGCCATTGATGGCTGCGATCACCGGTATATCGCAATTCAAAATAGCTGCGAGGCCGCCCCACACCTGTATTTCATGAAAATGCGCCAACGTTTTGGGGTCATAGCGAAAGCTGGGGTATTCATGGATATCGCCACCCGCGCAAAATGCCTGCCCTGCCACATCACCCGTGAGCACGATGGCTTTGAGGGGCTGCTCGGCGAGGTTGTCAAAGACGGTCTTGAGCTCCAACCACATCGCCACATTCATGGCGTTCATACGCGCTGGGCTGCTGATCGTGACCCGCGCAACGCCCCGCTGATCGTGGCTGACCTGAATCACCGACGCGCCCATCGCATCAACCACAGACCGGCCAGCACCATCGGCACGCACAACCATTGCCCCATGCTGAGGCCTAAATTGAGGAGGCCGAGGTGCGCATCGGGTTCGCGGAAATACTCAGCGATGAATCGGAAAATGCCGTACCCGATCAAAAACACGGCAGAGACCTCGCCGGTACGACGCGGCTTGCGCGCGTAGACCCACAGAATGACGAATAACAGCAAGCCCTCCAACACCAGTTGGTAAAGCTGCGAGGGGTGGCGCGGTAAATCGCCTGCACCTCGAAACACCATGCCCCACGGTAACGCCGGGTCTGCCAAACGCCCCCACAACTCACCGTTGATGAAGTTACCCAGGCGCCCTGCAGCCAGACCTGTGGGCACGCACGGTGCGACTAAATCCATCACGGTTAAAAAGCGGACGTGACGGGTTCGCGCAAACCACACCATCGCCAGCAGCACCCCCAGCAAGCCACCGTGGAAGCTCATACCGCCCTGCCAGACCGCAAAGATCTCAAGGGGGTTCGCCGCGTAGTACGCGGGTTTGTAAAACAGGCAGTACCCCAACCGACCGCCCAGAATCACACCCAAAACGCCTAAAAATAAGATGTCCTCGATGTCGGTACGCAGCCAATCGCGACCATCGGCGCGCTGGTTATACGGCACGTGTGCCAACCGCGCCCGCCCGAGTAATACAAATAAGACGAAGGCAAGCAGGTAGGTCAGGCCATACCAATGCACGGCTAAGGGTCCGATGGCAATGGCGACGGGGTCAATTTGGGGATGAATAAGCATGCTGCTATTTTGCCCGCCATTTCGTCAAATTAGATGGGGCGACAGCAGGGCACTACCAATGCCCATAAAATGAGGGTTGGCTGCCTCTTTCGCAGAGGCTTTGCGTTTTTTAATTTTCACCACCGGAACAACCGTCATGACCGATCCGAAGCCCCTCAAGATTAACCGTCGCTCTGCCAACATCACGGAAGGTAAGTCACGCGCGCCCAACCGTTCGATGTATTACGCGATGGGCTACGAGAAGGAAGACTTCAAAAAGCCCATGATCGGTGTGGCCAACGGCCATAGCACGATCACGCCTTGTAATGCCGGCATTCAGCGTTTGGCTGATGCGGCCATTGATGCCATTGAGGCGGCTGGCGGTAACGCCCAGGTGTTCGGCACCCCCACTATTTCAGACGGCATGGCGATGGGCACCGAGGGTATGAAGTACTCATTGGTCAGCCGCGAGGTGATCTCGGATTGTGTGGAAACCAGCGTTCAAGGCCAATGGATGGACGGCGTGGTGGTGATCGGTGGCTGCGACAAGAACATGCCCGGCGGCATGATGGGCATGTTGCGCGCCAACGTACCTGCCATCTATGTATACGGCGGCACGATTCTGCCCGGCAGCTACAAGGGCCAAGATCTGAACATCGTTAGCGTTTTTGAGGCGGTTGGTCAAAACGCGGCCGGTAACCTGTCCGACGAGGATTTGGAACAAATCGAGCGACGCGCCATTCCCAGCACGGGCTCCTGCGGCGGTATGTACACGGCCAACACGATGTCCAGCTCCTTCGAAGCGCTGGGTATGAGCCTGCCCTACTCCTCGACGATGGCCAGTCCCCATGATGAAATCGTTGGCTCTGCCACCGCGTCGGCGCGGGTCTTGATTGAGGCTGTAAAAAATGATTTGAAGCCCCGCGACATTGTCACCAAGAAGGCTATCGAGAATGCCGTGGCGCTGACCATGGCGACGGGTGGTTCAACCAACGCCGTGTTGCACTTCCTGGCCATTGCCCACGCCGCAGGGGTGGAATGGACCATCGACGATTTTGAGCGTATCCGCAAGGTAACGCCTGTGTTGTGCGACTTGAAGCCCAGCGGTAAGTACCTCGCCGTCGACTTGCACAAAGCAGGCGGTATCCCGCAGGTCATGAAGATTTTGTTGAAAGCCGGCTTGTTGCACGGCGACTGCATGACCATCACGGGTAAAACAATTGCCGAGCAATTGGCAGACGTTCCTGATGAGCCACGCGCCGACCAAGACGTGATCCGTCCCATCAGCAACCCGATGTACAAGCAGGGTCACTTGGCGATCCTTAAAGGGAACCTCAGCCCTGAGGGTTGTGTCGCCAAAATCACCGGCCTCAAGAATCCGGTCATCACGGGCCCTGCCCGCGTGTTTGACGATGAGCAGTCGGCACTGAAGGCCATCTTGGATGGCAAGATTGTTGCGGGCGACGTGATGGTGTTGCGTTACCTCGGCCCCAAAGGGGGTCCTGGCATGCCCGAAATGCTCGCCCCGACGGGCGCACTCATTGGCGCCGGCTTGGGTGAGTCAGTGGGTCTCATCACGGATGGCCGCTTCTCTGGCGGCACCTGGGGTATGGTTGTGGGTCACGTGGCGCCTGAGGCGGCTGTGGGCGGCAACATCGCCTTGATTGAGGAAGGTGACACGATCACCATCGATGCAACACAACTCAAGCTGGAGCTGCACGTCAGCGACGCTGACCTGCAAACACGCCGTGCCAAGTGGAAGGCTCCCGCACCTCGCTACGTCCGCGGCGTTCAGGCGAAGTTTGCCTTCAATGCTGCCAGCGCGAGCAAGGGCGCGGTGCTCGATAACTTTTAAGGCTTTCAAACGGAAATCCCCTGACCTGCAGGGGGTTGTAAATTTTGTGTAAATTCTCGATCACGTCAAACCCTAAAGGAACCCCTATGAAACGCATCCTGATCGCAATCGCTGCGACGACCGTCTTAGCCGCACCAGCGATGGCTGACATGGCGCTCGCCAAGTCCAAAAACTGCATGGCTTGCCACGCAGTCGACAAAAAATTGGTGGGCCCCTCTTACAAAGACGTCGCTGGAAAATACGCGGGCGACAAAGAAGCCGCTGCCAAATTGGCTACCAAGATCATGAAGGGTGGCGCTGGCGTTTGGGGTGCGATCCCCATGCCTGCAAACCCACAAGTTTCAGCTGAAGAAGCCAAGAAATTGGCTGACTGGATCTTGGCAACCAAGTAATCTACGAGCCCAATAAAAAGCCCGCGACCCCCGGGGATCGCGGGCTTTTTTGTGCCCGTTGGTTTTAAAGCCGGTTTACAGCGCTTTGGCCAGTTGCTCGAGGATGGCAGGGTTCTCAAGCGTGCTGGTGTCCTGCGTAATCGTCTCGCCCTTGGCCAAGGTCCGCAGCAAACGGCGCATGATTTTGCCGGAGCGTGTCTTTGGCAAGTTATCGCCAAAACGTACCTCCTTGGGCTTGGCAATCGGGCCAATCTCGGTAGCCACCCAATCACGCAAGATCTTGGCAATGCGCTGAGCCTCCTCGCCCTCCGGACGTGCCCCTTTGAGCACCACGAAGGCCACAATGGCCTCCCCTGTGACGTCATCAGGACGACCAACAACCGCGGCCTCAGCGACCAGGTCGGTCTTGGCAACCAGCGCGGATTCGATCTCCATGGTGCCCATGCGGTGGCCAGAGACGTTCAAGACATCATCAATGCGGCCGGTGATTCGGAAGTAGCCACGGTCTTCGCTGCGGACTGCACCGTCACCCGCCAGGTACATCGTGCCGCCGAGTTCCTCGGGGAAATAGCTCTTCTTGAAGCGCTCAGAGTCGCCCCAAATGTTGCGGATCATGCTGGGCCAAGGCCGCTTGACCACCAACATGCCACCCGCCCCGTTGGGCATGTCATTACCAGACTCGTCCACGATGGCAGCCATGATGCCCGGCAGGGGCAAGGTGCAAGAGCCCGGGACCAACGGTGTGGCACCAGGCAGCGGTGTGATCATGTGTCCACCGGTTTCTGTTTGCCAGAACGTGTCAACGATGGGGCAGCGCTCACCGCCGACATTGCGGTGGTACCACATCCATGCTTCGGGGTTGATCGGCTCGCCGACGGAACCCAAGATGCGCAGGCTGCTGAGGTCACTGTTCTTAGGGTGCACCGCCTCATTGCTTTCTGCAGCCTTAATCAGGGAACGGATCGCGGTTGGGGCGGTGTAGAAGATGCTGCACTTGTGGCGTTCAATCATCTGCCAGAAGCGACCGGCATTGGGATAGGTGGGTACACCTTCGAACACGATTTGCGTGGCGCCTGCAGCCAGCGGGCCATAGGCCACGTAGGTGTGACCCGTGATCCAACCGATGTCTGCCGTGCACCAGAAAACATCGGTGGGCTTCAGATCGAACGTCCAGTTCATGGTCATGCGCGCCCACAGCAGGTAACCGGCAGTGGAATGCTGAACGCCCTTGGGTTTGCCTGTTGACCCAGAGGTGTAGAGCACGAACAGGGGATGCTCGGCGTTCACCACTTGGGGTGTGCAGACATCGCTCTCTTTGGCCATCAACTCATGCATGAAATGATCGCGACCCGCCACCATGTTCACGCTGGAGGCCGTGCGTTGGTAGACGATGACCGACTTGACGGCCTCGCAACCACCCAAAGACAGCGCTTCATCGACGATGCTTTTCAGTGGCAGCTCTTTGCCACCGCGCATCTGGAAATTGGCGGTCACCACCGCGCAAGCACCCACGTCGATAATGCGTTCTTGCAAGGCTTTGGCGGAGAAACCACCAAACACCACCGAGTGTGTCGCGCCGATGCGGGCACAAGCTTGCATCGCAACCACGCCCTCAATGGTCATGGGCATGTAGATGATCACGCGGTCACCGCAAGCCACGCCTTGAGACTTCAAAACATTGGCGAATTGCGAGACACGGCCCAACAACTCTTTGTAGGTGATCTGAGTCACGGCGCCGTCGTCGGCTTCAAAAATGATCGCCGTCTTGTTCTCGGTCGGCGTGCCCATGTGGCGGTCCAGGCAGTTGGCGGAGGCGTTCAACTCGCCATCGCTGAACCACTTGTAAAACGGCGCGTTGCTCTCGTCGAGCACGGTGTTGAAGGGCTTGGTCCAGACCAGGTTGTCCTTGGCGCGTTTGGCCCAGAAACCCTCTAAGTCCGTAGCGGCTTCGTTCACCAGGGCTTCGTATGCTGCCATCCCAGAAACCGCTGCGCCGTCTTTGGCTGCGGCACTGGGCTCGAATACGCGGTTTTCAACCAAGGTGGATTCAATCGCCGAATTGCTACCTGACATGGGGTGATCTCCTTTAAGAATGAGGCCGTGCGCGCACAGTCGCACTTTGCAGATGGCTGCAACTGTGCATCGGCGCTCTTACGACCCACTTACACGATTTTTACCACCAAATGCCAGCGCACCCAAACCGCACCCAAACCGCGCCGAAATCTGAGCGCTCTACAATTGGCGATTGATAACCCCGTCTTGAATTGCCCACCGAGAACCCGTTTATGACGCAAGCAACCACCATCAAAGAAGCCGATTTAATCGAATCAGTAGCCGCAGCGCTGCAGTACATCAGTTATTACCACCCTGCGGATTACATCAGCCACCTCGCCCGGGCCTACGACCGCGAGCAAGCCCCCGCAGCGAAAGACGCGATGGCGCAAATCTTGACGAACAGCTACATGAGTGCCACGGGTAAACGTCCGATTTGCCAGGATACGGGTATCGTTAACGTGTTCTTGAAGATCGGTATGGATGTGCGCTTTGAAGGCTTCAGTGCAGGGCTTGACGACGCGATCAACGAGGGCGTTCGCCGTGGTTACGCGATGGCCGGTAACCCACTGCGGGCAAGCGTCGTGGATGACCCGCAATTTAGCCGCAAAAACACAAAGGACAACACCCCGGCTGTCATCAGCGTGCAAATGGTGCCGGGCACTACGCTGGACGTCATCGTCTCCGCAAAGGGTGGCGGCAGCGAGAACAAATCGAAATTGGTCATGCTCAACCCCAGCGACTCTTTGGTCGACTGGGTCCTGAAAACAGTACCCACCATGGGCGCAGGTTGGTGCCCACCTGGCATGCTGGGTATTGGCATTGGCGGGACCGCTGAGAAGGCCATGCTGAGTGCCAAAGAGTCCTTGATGGAGGATTTGGACATGTACGAATTGCTGGAAAAATCCAGTAAAGGCCAGGTACTGACCCCCGTCGAAGAGCTCCGTTTGGAACTCTACGAGAAAGTCAATGCATTGGGCATTGGCGCGCAGGGTTTGGGCGGCCTCACCACGGTGCTTGACGTGAAAATCAAGCAGTATCCCACCCACGCTGCCAGCAAGCCTGTGGCCATGATTCCCAATTGCGCCGCCACACGCCACGCGCATTTCGTCATGGACGGCTCAGGCCCGGTCTACCTGACGCCACCGAGTTTAGACACCTGGCCCAAGGTCAATTGGATGCCCAACACGCAACAAAGTAAGCGGGTCGATTTGAATACCTTGACGAAGGAAGAAGTCGCCAGCTGGAAGCCCGGCCAAACCCTTTTGCTCAACGGCAAAATGCTCACGGGCCGCGATGCGGCGCACAAACGCATCAGCGACATGTTGGCAAAAGGCGAGCCGCTGCCGGTTGACTTTAAAAACCGCGTGATCTACTACGTGGGCCCCGTTGATCCGGTTGGCGACGAGGTCGTCGGTCCAGCGGGCCCGACCACCTCGACCCGGATGGACAAGTTCACCGAGATGATGTTGGCCCAAACGGGCTTGATTGCCATGGTGGGTAAAGCCGAACGCGGCCCCGCAGCGATTGAAGCCATCCAAAAGCACCAAAGCGCCTACCTCATGGCGGTTGGTGGTGCGGCCTACTTGGTGTCAAAAGCCATCAAGGCGTCGAAGGTTGTGGCGTTTGCGGACATGGGGATGGAGGCCATCTACGAGTTCGACATCGAAGACATGCCGGTGACCGTAGCAGTTGATGCAGGCGGCACCAGCGTGCACAACACCGGTCCCGCCGAGTGGCAAAAGCGGATTGCCTCAGGCGAATTCAAGTCGATTCCGGTGGTGCCGGCCTGACGACTGGTTAGTCGTTAGTGGCTTGTGCGGCACGGCGACCCCGTGCCATGTCGAGCGGTATCAGGCAAAGCAGTCCTGCCACGAACAGGGCTGTGGTGGCAAAGATGGCGGTGCGCTGATCACCCTCGGTCGCCCATGTGATGGCGCCATACATGACCGGACCAGCAATCGCTGCCAATCGGGTTGCGAAAGACCAGAGCCCATAGAACTCGGCCAGTTGGTGCGCTGGCGCCAGTAAACCCGCCATCGCACGCCCACTGGACTGACTGGAGCCCATACAAATACCGGCCAACCAAGCCGCGCCCCAGAAGGTGGCTTTGTCGGTGGCCAACCCGGCCCAAACGCAGGTGACTGCCCATCCCACCAGCGTCAACGCCAAGGTGAGTCGGTGACCGATGCGGTCTTGCACATAGCCAAATGCCAGCGCGCCAGCCATTGCCGCCGCATTGATCACGAACACCAAAATCATGACCTCATCGGCCTGAAAACCAATAACCTGTTGGGCATAAATAGCGGCCAAAGTGATCGCCACCGCAACACCACCTTGATAGAAAAACGCGCTGGTCAGTAACCAAGAGAAATCGCGATACTGGCGCGAAGCCTGCCACGTCGACCGCAGTCGAGCCAAAGAGGCTCGCACGCCCGACGCCTGAGCGACCGCCACTTGAGGCTCGGCGCGCTCCTTCAGTAAAGCGAAAGTGAAGAGCGAAGCAGCGCCATACATCCCTGCGGTGATCAACATAGTGACTGGTACAAAATCGCCCGCCGTTTCGCCCCGCGCTTGGGCGCTCAGCACGTAGGCGAGGCACAGACCCAGGGTCAGCATTCCGCCGGCATAACCCAGGCCCCAGCCCCAGCCGCTGACCTTGCCAATTGCTTCGGGTGTTGCGATTTCAGGCAAAAAAGCATAGGACGTGGACTCGCCCCAGCTGTAGGTTGTATTCGCCAAAATCAGCAGCACAATGGCCAGCCACAAGTCTCCTGGGCCTACCAATGCAAGCGCAGCTGTGGTCAAAACACACAGCGCCGTTACCACCGCCAACAGTCGTTTCTTGGCAGCGCGTAAATCAGCCCAGGCGCCGAGCGCGGGCATGGTCAACATGACTAAGGCATATGACACGCCCAAAGTAGCTGTCCATGCAAAGGCGCCCCATGGCGCACCTTGCGCGACGGCACCGACAAAATAAGCTGAAAAAACCGCCGTGATCACGACGGTCGTGAAGCCCGAATTGGCGAAGTCGTACATCGCCCAACCGAATACCTCGCGCTTGGCGACGCCTGGCAGGCGGGCTTGCGGCTTCATGCGTGTACGCTCTGACTAGCGGTTCAGTGCAGGTGACGCGGTTTGCGTCCACCCGCGCCATGCCCTGAGCCACCGCGCGGTGGGCGGCCAATCTGCATGGAGGTTTCGAGGTCGTTAAAGCGCTGCTGGAACAGCGCGTCGATCACGCCAACGATGGGGCTAAGCTCGGATGCATCGAAGTGACGCTCCATCACATGAACCACATCCTGCACCAGCATATCTCGCTGAATTTCCATGATGGCCAGCGGCGTAGGGCCCACAAAACACATTAAAAAGTCGTCTCGCGACTCCCCTTCTGGGCCACGCCCTGCGCCCTCTTCGTCGTCAAACTCGGTGTCGTAGAACGAGACCTCAATGGCAGCCCCTCGCTCGGCAATATCGTTGAGGCCCATGCAGGTGTCTTCGATGGCTTGGCGAAAATCCTCATCGCCCGCCACCGTCCAGCATATTTGCAGCTTGTGCGCGATGGGGTCGAAATGCAAACCTGGCTCCTCCTCGTAGCTGCTGGCCGCACCCGCTAAAAAAGAATCGGCGCCACTGTATTTCCACAAAGGCATCAATGCTTCTTGTACTTGCTCGACTGTCGCATTGGGACTGAGCACCACATCC
>Ga0222714_10005170_pt1 | contig 12497 bp, 14 predicted proteins | sample C33_3DmetaG_FD_165048 | JGI IMG/M metagenome (GOLD analysis project Ga0222714, IMG submission 165048) | Estuarine water microbial communities from San Francisco Bay, California, United States - C33_3D | ecosystem: Environmental > Aquatic > Marine > Unclassified | place: USA: California... | reverse complement strand
TAAACTCCCCTGATAACTGGAGACGTCGCATAGCCCGGTCTAGTGCGCCTCACTGCTAATGAGGTTTTCCCGAAAGGGAATCGGAGGTTCAAATCCTCTCGTCTCCGCTCAAATCCTTAATCGCCTCCCATTTTTTTGGAGATTCAACATCATTTTGCCTAAGTTTTGCCCAGGAATTTCTGTTATTCAACCTCCCGCCAGAACCCCGTACCAAAGATGATTCCAACCGAGCGTTATAGAAACCCTTACCAATCACCGCTCAACGGCAGTACTAATGAAGAACTATGGCGTCTTTACTATCGGCAAAAGCGCAACTGCTCCAGTTAAGTGAGCGGTGATGTGCAAGGACGTGGCTAAGACAACCTAAATTGCCAAGACAATGGGAACTCTGCAGATTATTACTCCAGCTTATATCAATAAGTTATTTGATCGCTATCAAAATGTTTATCGACAACCAGGCTCAACTAAATAGCAACGCGCGCTAGCTCTGCCAATGGTGGACGGCAAACAATCACATTTGCTCCACTGATTGAGTAGTTACCTGCTGCATGTGGAATCACAAGGGCGTCACCTTGAGTAATCTCCACTGCAGGTGCGTTTGCAAATGTCACAGATCCAGAACCGTTGAGCACAAGTGCGATGGCAAAGCTCGCTTCAAAGTCGCCGGCCTGTGGTGCGAGGTGCGCCCTAAAGTAACCATCTGCTTTTAAGGGCAGAATCGAACGGAGTGCGCCACCCATTAAGGTGTTACGTGCAATCAGTGACTCAAATTCGCTATCTGTCAACGGATCAAGTTTGAGCGCATCTGTCACGGTTTCAAAGCCAAGGCCTAGGTGGCCATCTTTAATTCCATCGACTGCAAAGCCTTCCCATTCAAGGAGGGCAGACAAATCTGTTGGCTCTTGTAGTTCGAGTAAGAAGATTCCGGCATCGATGGCATGAGCAACACCAGCTGGAACCAAAATTGCATCTCCAACAGAAACTTCAGCGCGACGAAGAGATGCAAGCAGCGCTGCAGAATCTTGGCTGCGAACTAACTTCAACAGGTTCTCTTTATTCTGAGTCTCTTTAAAGCCAAGCCCCACGCCACTTCCAGCAGGTGCTTCAAGAATGATCCAGGCTTCAGTCTTGCCGTGATCTAAACCTAAATGTTGTTTAGCGAAAGCTTTATTTGGGTGATAGTGAACCGGAAGGCGCTGATCTGGATCGAGTAACTTGATAAGAATTTCGGTGCTTAAACCAAAGTTCTTTACATGGTCTGCCCCCAACCACGCATCAGAGTCGTTCTTGATGGCATCCTTAAGCAACGTACCGTCGCTGAGTTTTGATAACCCTTGTTTAGCTTCGCCAAAGCGAGTTGTGACTGAACCAATCCACTCTTCTGGACGCATTGGTCCACCAGGGCCATGGCGCAGTGCGCCGATGCGATTGCCTCCACGGTAAAAGTGTTCGAATTGATTAGACGGTAATTTCGCTGGGACTGCTGAACTATGTGACATAGTAAAAGAATAGCCGTTAATATTTCACAATGACAGGTGTAATCGGTGGCAAAGAAGAAGCCTTGCTGCGCATCAAAGAGTTATTGAATCGCTCAACGGATAGAGCACTTGTCGGAATAGTTGGAAAGCCAGGCGCTGGGAAATCGACCTTGTCCGCATATCTGCTACAAGAGTTGGAGAGCTCTGAAGTGACGGTGGTTCCTATGGATGGCTATCACTTGAGCAATGCTGTTTTGCAAGAACTTGGCCGCGCAGATCGTAAAGGCGCACCGGACACCTTTGATGTTGCTGGTTTTGCATCGCTATTGCAACGCATTCGTTTTGAAAAGACTTTTGATATCTACTATCCAGTCTTTGACCGCGCTATTGAAGAGTCAATTGCTGCTCAAGGAGTTGTTACACAAAAGACCAAGGTCGTTATCATCGAAGGCAATTACTTACTTCACGATTCAGGTGGATGGGAAGTGATTGCAGATCTGCTTGATGAAATCTGGTTTATTGATGTTGATGATGAGAAACGGCTAGAGCGCCTTATTGCTAGACACATCGCATATGGCAAGAGCCCCGAAGCTGCCGAAAGTTGGTCACGTGGCAGCGATGAAGTAAATGCCCACACCATCACCGCAGGCAGATCACGCGCTCACGCTGTGATTACTCTCGATTAAGCGCGGTAATCTGGGGCAGTGACTCAATTCAAAGTTGCAATCGTCAAGCTTTCCAGCGCACCTTCGAAGTCAATAAGGATTGTTTTTGGCATGGCGGTATCTTCAACTCGGGAAGAATGACGCACCATCAGTAAACTAACCGACAGGAATTGTCGATAAAGTGTCGCTTTAGTTAACACTGCAAGATTACTTAGTTGACATTCAAATTAATAAGTTGCCCTACCGCCGGAAAGATCAAAGGCAAATCCTGTTGTAAAGCTGCACGCAGGGGAGATTATCCAAGCGGCCATTTCCGCGGCTTCATTAACGTGACCTAAACGATTCATAGGAATTCGTGACTTTAAATATGTGAGTTGTGATTCAGAGAAAGACTCTGTCATAGGTGATTCAATCAGCGCAGGTGCCATGGCGTTAATTGTGACTCCGGATGTTGCATATTCCTTACCCACGCTCTTTACAAGACCAATTAACCCAGCCTTTGTTGCCGAATACGCAACCAAGAGCGGGTTTCCCTCTTTTCCAGAAATACTTGAGATATGCAAGATTCGACCGTAACCCCGTGCGGCCATTCCACCGATCACGGCCTTTGTTATAACCAGCGCCCCTCTTAGGTTTATCTTGTAGACAAGATCAAAGTCCTCTAAATCAATCAACTCTACTTTTTCGCCATTTTTACCAAGAACACCCACACAGTTGATAGTTGCTTTCAAGGGTCCAAGTTTTGACTCAACTTCTTCGACACAGTTGAAGATTGACTTCTCGCCCAAGAAATCAATCGAAAATATATGAAGATTTGAACTTTTTACCTCACCCTTTAATGTTTCGAGTAAACCGAGATTCTTGTCGCAAGCTGCAACAACAGCGCCCTTATCAATCAAGTTCTTGGCAATTTCACGGCCAATGCCACTTGCCGCACCAGCAACGAGAACAAGATGATCTTTGATATCAGTAGTCATTACTTATGGGTCTCCTTTAGGTAGTCATACAGGATAATCCCGGGCACGAGCGAGAAGTCCGCCTTCCAATAAAAAGACTCTACTGTCTCTATGACGGACAGTAAGTGAAATGGGGCTTCTTTGTTCTCGAATAGTTCCAATGTTGATGGTCCCTTCCAGCACTCTTTAACTTTCACATCTGCAAGTGTTCGTGAAGTTATCTGATTGATTCCTTGAGTTCCATCTATATTCCTAATAACTTTGTGATTTATATTCTTGTGGAAGGGAAAGTAGCTTTCGATCTCACCTACATCAGATAGCTCGCTTGTTTTGAACATGATGACCCTTGAAACCAGCTTTTTTCCGCGTTTGACTTCTGCAACTAATCCAGCTCCGCTTTTGAATATCTTGGTGTTCCCAAATTTCTTCGGCTGACCGTGAATCTCTCTGCCCTGAGTCAAGCCGATCTCAGAACTAATCAATAGGTTCGTGCTGAAACCTCCATGATGAGTTTCATTGCCAATTGAGAGCTCAACGCCAACCATCACATTTGTCTCTTCAACTTCGCCCATAACGTCAACATCGGGCATGTAATAGTTATGCATCATTACAAAGTCACCCGTACTCAGCAACGGAGGCTCAATGTGGGCATCGATGGCTTTTCGATCTGTGCGGTAGACCGTTGTAAGAATTTCTACATTCCGGTACTTGATTGGGAATGGTGGATACATAGGTGCCAACTTCGGGGTTGACCAGATATTCTTAAAATCAGTATCCAAGTATCAAATCTTTTCTGCTATTACTTTTCCAGGATTAAGTATCCAATTTGGATCTAAGGTCCGCTTTATTTTTCTCATTAGCGTGACCGAACTCTCGCCGGTTTCCTCTACCAATAACTCAATCTTGCCCATGCCAATCCCATGTTCACCCGTGCAAGTCCCGCCCATTCCTATAATCCTCGAGGCCATCTCGTGGGTAATTTCTCTGATCTCATCATGCTCGGTTTGATTTGAGGGATCATTAATTATCATGCAATGGAAGTTGCCATCTGCTACATGCCCAAAAATGCTAAATGGGAATTTATGTTCACTTAATATTGAATTACAAGTTTGTACGGCTTCAGCCAGCCTAGAGAGAGGTACAGCTAAATCAGTACTAACAACTCTTTTACCTGGGTAAAGATGGATATTTGACCAATAAGCATCGTGGCGCGCCTGCCAGAGTTTTCGTCTTTCGCTTTCATCCGAGGTCCACTCAAAGTCAGAACCTCCGAACTCTTGAACAATTTCTTTTGCTGAGTGGGCATCAGAATCAACATTTGCCGGGCTTCCATGGAACTCAAATAGCAATGTTGGCTGCTCAGGAAGGGTGAGGCCACTGTGTTTGTTCGCATTTCGGATGCTGGCAGGGTCAAGAAACTCACAGCGAGCCACGTTTGTACCCATTTGCACGACTCGTGTTGCTGCCGCAACTCCGTCGGCGAGAGACTTAAATCTCACAATTGCCGCAGACATCTTCTCTGGAATTCCAAATATTCTTAAGGTTACTTCTGTAATTACGGCTAGCGTCCCCTCTGAGCCAACAAGTAATCTCGTTAGGTCATAACCTGCAGATAATTTGCGAGTTGCTCTTCCTGTTCTGACAACAGTCCCATCAGCCAAAACAGCAGTAAGCGCTAATACATTCTCGCGCATCGATCCGTACTTGACTGTGGTTGTTCCCGATGCGCCAGTTGAAGCCATCCCACCAAGAGTTGCATCAGCTCCTGGGTCAACTGAGAAAAAGAGGCCATGTTTTGTAAGGAGATTATTTAATGCGACTCGAGTAACACCTGCTTCAACTCTCACCGTTAAGTCCTCAGCAGAGACATTTAGTACCTTATTCATCTCCGTCATATCAAGACTCACGCCGCCACGAAGAGGAAGCACATGACCTTCTAGTGAAGTTCCGGCTCCGAATGGGACTACTGGTATCAACTCAGAATTACAAAAGGCCAAGACGCGCGAGACTTCTTCAGTCGATTTTGGGTAGATGACGGCAGATGGAAGAACTGGTGGAAAAGCTGATTCATCGCGCCCATGCTGGTCTAGGACTGATTCGGTTATGGACAGTCGACTACCTACGATGTCCCTGAGAGAATCGAGTTGCGTTGCGCTGAGGTCTATTCGTTTCAGCGATGACATTGTGGAAGTATAAAGCGACTGATGAATAATAGTTAGGGGCGATTTACATATGAAAGCACTTATTTTTGGTGGAACCCGCTTCATGGGCAGATACGTAAGTCGCGAGTTCCTTGAAGCAGGCTATGAAGTGACGATTGCTAATCGAGGTTCAAAAGAACCTGTTGCTGGCGTAAAGACTTTGAAAATTGATCGCTCAATTCCTGGTGCCGTGGATGTGTTGAAAGGTTCTAAGTTCGATGTAGTTATTGATTTTTCTGCTTATCCCTCAGTATGGGTCAAAGAAGCAGGTGAAGTACTTAAAGGCAATATCGAAAGGTATCTTTTTATCTCAAGCGGCGCCGTCTATAAGAAGAGCAACTACTTCCCACTTCAGGAACACTATGAAAGAGCGCCAAATGAACTCTTCTTCACTTATTCAGATGAGAAAATCAAAGGCGAGAATTTTCTTTTAGATTTCTCGAGCAAGAGTTACTTTCAAACAGTGTCTTGTCGCCTTCCTTATGTAATGGGAATTGATAATTATGAAGATCGTGAAGGTTTTGTGCTTAGCCGAATAATTCATGATCGCCCTGTCTTAGTGCCGAATAACGGCGAATCTGTTAAGTCATTTATCTACGCCGGAGATGTTGCGAAAGCACTTTTAGCTCTTACACGAGCTGGTTCGCATGTGGACGGTGAAGCCTTTAACATCGCAATTCCCGAGGGCATTACCGGAATGGGTTTTGTGAGTATTTGCTCCGAGGTTGTTGGGAAAGAGGCAAAAGTTCACTTTGTTGATTCAGACCACCCTAATTTGAAACAAGAGGGCTTCAATCTTCGGGACATGCTCTTCCCGTTTCCAGACTCAACGGGATATTTGGATTATCGGAAGCTTCAGAATTACACCGGCTTTGTTCCTAGATATAGCTTGAAAGATGCAATATCTGAGTTTTATGCGGATATGTTGGCCCGTGGTGACACTGCTCCAAGAAAGTATGAGCTTGAAGATAGGGCACTTTCTCTTCTAAATCTTAAGGATTAGAACTTGAGTACGATCGCAAGCGTTGAAGCGTTCGAGGCCAAAGTGCCCCTACCAGAGCCAGTTGTAGTTGGTTCTACTGTATTTAAAGTTAGAACTTACACAGTCGTAAGAGTCCGTTGTTCCGATGGGTTGGAAGGTGTCGGTTATTGCTACAGCCGCGGTCTACCAATAAAGGAAATCGTAATCAACATGATCGCACCTGTAGTAATTGGCAAGGAAATTGAAAGTTCAGAGGAGATTCGATCGGAAGTATTAGCGACTTTTTGGCATTCAGCCGAGCATGGAACATTTACAGCAGCAGTTAGCGCTGTCGATATAGCAATTTGGGATGCGCTGGGCAAAGCAAGTAATAAGTCGATTGCGCAGATGTTGGGGAAGAAGAAGGACCAACTACCCGTTTCTTACGTCATCGGCTACAAATACGGTGCGGACGATTCTGGTCTCATCGCTGATGTCGAGAGCGCAATAAACAAGGGTGTTCGCAATTTCAAACTCGTTGTAGGTGCTGGAAGCGCAAAAAGAGACGCCCAGAGAATGAAAGTGATCCGGGATCGAGTTGGCAATGAAGGTCGCATCGGAGCTGATGCATTTAGATCATTTAAGGATGTTGATAATGCCGTAGAGAGAGTAATGGAACTGCAAAAACACAATTTAGCATTCTTAGAAGATCCCTTTATGGAATCGCAAGGGGACTTCGTTATCCAATTACGAAATAGGACCGGAGTTGATGTTGCAGTTGGAGAATCCCAATTCGGACATCGGGGAATCGCAAATCTTGTTCACCATAAGCATGTTCACTTAGTAAGAGTCGATGCCCTTGTAGTTGGTGGCGTAAAAGAGTTTCTACTTTCCGCTGGTGTAGCCGCTAAAAACGGCCTTCGAGTTTCAACCCATATTCATAGCGAGATCCACATTCAACTTGCAGCCAATATAGATAACTTAGATGTTGGCGGTCTTGAATACATGGATCCAAGACTAGATATCGACCTCTTTCATCTCCTGATAAACAATCCACTCAAGTTAGATGATGGAATATTCCAGGTGCCAAACGAGCCGGGTTTTGGCATAGATTGGAACTGGGATGCAGTAATGAAGTATTCAGTTAGTTAATTTAGTTGCTCTCGCGATAGACTTTTTAAACACAAATTTCCAGGAGTAAATTTGACTATTTATAGAATCGCAATAGTTGGCGCGGGGCCCGCTGGCTACTTTACTGCGCAAGCTCTTCAGAATCTTCAAAGCGATCAGCGCAAGTTTGCTATCGACATGATTGAAAAACTTCCTACCCCATGGGGACTTGTGAGAAGCGGAGTTGCTCCAGATCATCCGAAAATAAAGACGGTATCAAAGGTATTTGAGAAGATAGCAACTACCGAAGGATTTCAACTCTTCTGTAATGTTGAACTAGGCAAGGATATTTCGGTCGAAGAGTTAGTGAGCAATTACGATGCGGTAGTCATCGCAACTGGAATGGATAAGGGTCGAAGACTTGGAATTCCTGGTGAGGACTTAAGAGGATCCTTATCTGCTGCTGAGTTTGTACCTTGGTATAACGCTCACCCCGATTATGTGAATGTGGATGTTCCGCTCGACACCAATACCGCTGTTGTTATTGGCGCAGGCAATGTAGCAATGGATGTTGCGCGCATGTTGGCATTAGAGCCGAGGGAGCTAGATTGCACGGATACTGCTAACCACGCGCTTGAAAAACTTCATAAATCATCAATTCGTACCGTTCATATATTCGCTCGACGAGGACCTGAACATGTCGCTTTCACCTCTCCAGAACTAAGAGAGTTGCCCAAGCTTAAGCATACTAATGTTGAAATTGGGCAGTACGATATTGAAGATGCGCTGAATAGAGTTACAGTTTCTGGGAACATCCCTAAAGATGTCCAATCAAATCTAGATGCGATGATGGCTATCGCGAAAACACCCCAGAACGGAAGAGAGCGAAAGATGAACTTTCACTTTCTTGCATCTCCAATTGAGATTAAAGGCAAGGACAGAGTCGAAGAGGTAGTTTTTGCAATTAATGAAATTCAAAATGGAAAAGTTGTAGAGACTGACAAGAGTTATTCGGTAAAGGCAGGCTTAGTTGTATCTGCAATCGGATATCAAGCTGAACCAATCGCTGGCATACCTTTTGCCTCAGGAAGAGTGGAAAATACCGATGGTCGCGTCGGTGAGACAAATATGTATGTTGTTGGCTGGGCGAAGCGAGGTCCATCTGGAGTAATTGGAACAAACAAGAGTGATGCAGCAGCCGTTATGGAATTACTCACCACAAAATTGAACTCCCCGAAAGTTAATTTTGATCTAATTACATTCTTGCGCACTCGAGGAGTTGTACATGTTTCCCAGGGTAATTGGGAGAAGTTAAATTCTGCCGAAGTTGCAGCAGGTGAGAGCGCTGGAAAACCGCGAGTGAAATTTACTGACCGTAAAGAGATGCTAGGCTTCGCAGGTTAATTGCGCCCGTAGCTCAACGGATAGAGCATCTGACTACGGATCAGAAGGTTTGGGGTTCGAATCCCTACGGGCGCGCAAGATATATTTCTTTAAGGCATCAGTTGACCAAAGCGCCCATAGAACTAAAAGCGGTTGAAATAACAGCCTCATCTCTCGCTTTCGATCGGTATCTAAACCAAAGGCGTCGATGCCATCAACATACTGACGGATATTTCCAGGGAAAATGAGAATAAAAAAGATAGCTGAGGCTAATCCAACTTCTCGGCGAAATTTCCACAAAGTAAGCAATGAAATACCAAGTGCTATCTCAACATAGCCCGAGGCAAGTACTACAAAATCTGGGTCAAGACCTAACCAAGGTGGAACTTGAGCTTGGAACTCTAATCTTTGCGTTGTTAGATGTAGCGTTCCAGTATAGATAAGAGTTATTCCAAGAAGAACTTGCAGAAGTTTTCTAAGCAGATCTACTAACCTAGTAATGGTCTTAGCTCAACTCTGCGATTACAGGCCTTTGAACCCCGAGCTGCTAGCTCTAAGGCCATCTCTCTACTAGGGACATCAATAATCCAAATGCCACTTACATACTCGCTGGAGCCATTTAAACTCTTATTAATGTACTTAATATCTCCATCTCGATTATCAATCAGAATTGAATTATCTGGAGAAGCAATCCCAACAGCTAATACCCGCTGACCTGCGGCGACAATCTCATCATTGAAGGCATTAATGGCATCGATTTCCTGCCTTGAATGCGCAGGCTTTTCTATGCCTTCAATTACATTAATAAGAAAACGCATGGTTCTTAAGCAACCTTTCAGGATCAACCAACTTAATGCGCTCAATCTATAGCAAGGGATTGGCCTACTTCGTATTTAAATCACTCTGTTCTATGCTTATGCCATGGATTCAAAAGAGAGAGCAATCTTTGATCTAGCGATGGTTACTATCTTCATCGCAACCGTTTGGGCTTCCATTGAGTTGCAATGGGGCGTTGGAGTTGGAATTTGGGTTGGAGGTATCCTCTCGGCAGCCCTTCTACTTCTCTATGACTTAACTTCTAATTGGCCAGATAATTAACCTTTAAAGACTCCGATAACTGCAATTATTAATAGCGCAATAAAAGAAAGTTTCTTCCAAGATCTTTTATTCTTATGAATTTCTTCATCACTTAGACGCTTCTTCTCTCGAAGGTCATCTTTCCAATCTTCATCGTTATACATAGGTCGTAAGAATACAACGCTTGTGGGGTTACCATCGAGTATCAAAGAATCAACCAAAGAGGTATTCTTGCCAAGTGATGATCAAGCAACTTAGTTCAGCTTGGACCCTACTTTTTGCTGGGATAATTGGGTTTTTTGCTTCCTTTATTTTGACGATAGATAAATTCAAAGTCCTAAAGGATTCTGGCTTCACACCCTCCTGCAATATAAATGCAACTATCAACTGTAAGAGCGTGATGCTTTCAGATCAAGCAGAAGTATTTGGTTTCCCAAATTCATTAATTGGAATAGCTACTTTTGCCATGATGGTCGTGATTTCTGTAGCTTTATTTCTTGGCGTTAGATTTCCAAAGCTCTTTTGGCAGCTTCTAGTTTCGGGGACTGTTTTGGCTGCAATTTTCTGCCATTGGTTAGCTTTCCAAACCATTTTTGAGATTGCCGCACTTTGCCCTTATTGCATGGTTGCATGGGTAGCGACACTATTAGTTTTGTCGGTAGGGCTTCGCGAGTTACTAGAATTGAGAAAAGATTCAAGCAAAGATGAAGTTGATAAAGCAGCAATTGAAACTATTGCTAAATGGATGCTGCCACTTCATATCCTTTGGGCAACACTTTTGGTTGGCGCAGCATTTCTCGGTGTTTAACTAATTTAGAGAGCTAATTTGTCTACAGGCAAAAAAGTACTAATAAGTGGCTTTGAGCCATTTGGTGGATCTGACTTGAATTCCTCACAGCTTGTAGTGGAGGAAATTTCTAAAGAGAGCTTTACAGGACTGGAGCTTTTTACAGTAATTCTTCCTGTTGAGTTTGATAAGGCAGCAGAAGTTCTACTTTCTAAAGTTAAAGAGATAAATCCAGAGATAATCATTGCCTTCGGCCAAGCAGAAGGCAGAAGAGCGTTAACTCCAGAGAAGATTGCAATAAATCTTGATTCAGCTCGAATTCCCGACAATGCAGGGGAATTGAGAGTAAATAAGATAATTATTGAAAAGGGCGCAGATGGGTATTTCAGCACTCTACCGATCGAGAAAATGGTTGAAGCGGTCAAAGAGTGCGGGCTAGAAAGTGAAATCTCACTATCTGCTGGAGCATTTCTCTGTAATCACATTTTTTACCATCTCCAACATCAACTTCTTGAAAGCAGAGTTAAATCTGGCTTTGTTCACCTTCCATTAGTAAATGAGCAGATAGCCCAATATCCAAATCAACCTAGTTGGGCATTGAAAGATCTCGTTCAAGGCGTTAGAGCAGCAATTCTCAGCACTTTATGATGAAAACTTATCCCTTAGCTCACTATCGAAGTAAAGACTCATAGAATAATTGCCTAATGAGCGAACCTCGTTTAGTAATTCATGCAGGATTCCACAAATCAGGAACTACTGCTCTGCAGGAATCCTTTGACTCTCAAAGCCTTGAGTTAAAGCAAAATGGAATTGTCTATCCAAATATCGGAAGAAAAGCTCATCATCGGATTGCTTGGGCTTTATCTCAAAGAACATGGGGCTGGAATAAAAAAGGCGGTGAGAAAACTTCAAAGAAAGAATGGACTCGTCTAGTAAAGGCCATCAATGCAGATAAATCTGAAACCGTATTACTTAGTAGCGAATTCTTCTCCGAGCTGGATACAGAACAGATACAAACAATCTTTAATGAGATCAAAGGAAGAAGAATTGAGGCGCTCTTTACTGTTAGGCCTTTGGTAAAGCTTCTTGGCTCTTCTTATCAGCAATATTTAAAATATGGGATTAAGGCAGACTATGTAACCTGGCTGCATTCCGTACTAGATAATCCCGGTGAGTCAAAGATCAATCCAACTTTCTGGATGCGTCATTTTCATGGGCAGGTGGTTACAAAGTGGGTAAAAGTCTTAGGAACAGGAAACGTAACTGTACTAATTGTGGACGAATCAAAACCAGAATTTCTCTATGACTCAATAAATCAATATTTAAGGCTACCCAAAGACTTTATCAAGCCTCAAAAAATAGGTAGTAACCGTTCTTTAAATCTTGCAGAAATAGCCCTACTTATAGAATTAAATAATCAATTTCCTAAAGACAGAACATGGAATGAGTATGAAATCTTTATCAGGGATGGATATATAAGGCGTTTAACTGATGAAATTAAGTCTCCAAGTGATTCAGCTAAGTTACTTACTCCTAAATGGGCAATAGAAAAGGGCAATGAGATCGGAGCGCAGAATAAAAGTGAGCTCGTAGCAAGCGGAGCAACAATCATCGGAGATATCAATACTTTGGATTCGGCATCGGTGCCCGAGGGGGATCCGGTTTATCCAACAGAGATATCGATTGCACATATTGCTCAAGCAATGCTGGGATTTAATAAGGATCTAATCAAGAAGTTACCGTTAAGCTGGATTAAAAAGAGTTTAGTCAAACGTTATCGAAGAAAGTTGCGAGTACAAATTTCTCGTACTCGTAATCAGATTTAGACCAGTCCTTTATTTGCTCTCTCTAAATCTGCTTGGAAATCAACTTCAACAGC
>Ga0222714_10005169_pt1 | contig 12498 bp, 21 predicted proteins | sample C33_3DmetaG_FD_165048 | JGI IMG/M metagenome (GOLD analysis project Ga0222714, IMG submission 165048) | Estuarine water microbial communities from San Francisco Bay, California, United States - C33_3D | ecosystem: Environmental > Aquatic > Marine > Unclassified | place: USA: California... | reverse complement strand
CCCACGAACCCGAACGCCAGGCGGGCACACTGAATCATGGCCTTGTGCCGCAGCATCCGCCTCGGGTGCGAGCCCCACGGTCCGGTGCCACGCTTGCACTCGGCGTAGAACTCCTTCACCCGGATCGGATGAGCCCGGTCCTTCCGGTGGATGATGCACTCGATCCACGCCGGCACCTGGCCGTTGACGCTCTCAGCCTCGACGAACTCCATGCCGTCGAACTTGTCGTGCGTGTTGACGATGCGAGCCCAGCCATCGACGCCCACAACCGGCACGATGCCGTTGCTCTTGTCTGGGAAGGCGTAGATTTCCTTCGTCCACGGGTTGAGCCCGTACTGGTCGGCCACGATCAGCAGGGCCATCATCTGCTCGTTGGATACGTCACCCTTGAACGCCGTGGCCTTGATGGTGGACAGCATCTTTCCCGGCTCGACATGGAACCGGCCCGCCATCTTGGAAAGCAGGCTTGGCGGTGCCTGCGTGGGTGCAACTTCCGTTGTCATCTTCCATCACTCCTTTGGGGATCACTTCAAACGAAACACTCGAAACGTGGATTCCTTGCGGTACTGGTCGGCCAGTTCCTTGTGGGCGGCCTCCAATGCCTTCGTGTCCAGGCTCTTGCGGGTCTGAGCCTTGTAGGTGGCAAGCGTCTTGCCGCCGACCGCGATGGCCGATGCGTCCCGGCAGGCGATCTTCAGCCGGTCCTCGATGGAGCCGATCCGCTCGTCAAGCTCCTTAGCGGTGGCCTTGAGGTGCTTCAACTCTTCGATGTCGTCGGCCAGCTCCGGTTCGACCTCGATCGTCTCGCCGTTGTCACGAGCCCACAGCTTCGCCGCGTCGGCCGCATTGATCGGCTCGGGCGGCACGCCGGCCAAAACGTGCTCCTTCCAGAACAGCCGCTCGGCTTCGATGAGGTCCGCAATGAACGAGTCCTCGCGCGGCACCGTGTAGATTCGGAAGTCCGACGCACCGATCAGCACCGGGACGTAGGCCACCTGAGCCCCGGTCACGGCCATGTAGTGGGCTACCTGGGTCGTGTAGTAGACCGGGATTTCGTCGCTGCCCGGCTCTCCCCAGCCGTCAGCCGAGCGTGCCGTCTTGCACTCCACGACGGCCCCGCAGTCCGTGAGCCCGTCAAGGCTCGCGATCATGAACGGGTAGTCCTTACTCATGAGGATCGGCGGCGGCTCGACCAGCTTGAGCCCCGAACGCTTGGCGAACTCCTCGCGGATGATCGGCTCAAGCAGTCGGCCCCAAAGCATCGGCTCGCTATCGGCCTGGTCGCTCGCCACCTGGCCCGTCTTTTCAAGGTAGACATCCAGCCGGCTTCGCCACTTGCTCAGTCCCAGGATCGGGGCAACGTCGCTGCCTCCGATGCCTCGCCGTCTGGCTTGTAGCCACTCGGCTCGTGATTCCTGTGTCGTCTCGCTCATCGCAGATTCCCTTTCAGTTGTTGAACTCACGCCACTGCCTCCTGCTCGTCAAACAGAGTCCGCGACTCTGCCTCGTGCCGCTTGCGTGCCGCCGCAAGATTCTTCAAAGCCTGGGCGTGGTACTCGTCTTTCAGTTCGCAGCCATAGAAACGCCGGCCGCGTTGAATCGAGACGTAGCCCTCGCTGCCGATGCCCGTGAAAGGCGAGAACACGATTTCTCCAGGGTTGCTGTAGAGCCTCACGAGCCTGTCGATGACGCCCAGTTGCAACGGGCAGATATGCCGCGTGTCGTCGTCACTCTTGGCCGCAGCCGTATTGAGCGTGTCCGTCTCTCGGATGTCACCCCAGCAGCACTCGGCCCAATCAATCCATTCGTTCCGCGACACCTCGCCCTCGGAGTCGATGGCGACAGCGTTCTCGCCAGGTGCCCGGAACTTTATGAGGTAGTCCGGCAGGCAGCCGCGTTGCTTGGCTCGATCGCTTTCCAGCCCCGCAAACTGCAACTCCCGGCTCCGCGTGCGAATCGCCTGAGCCTGCGGATTCTTCCGCACAACCCAGTCATATTCGAACACCAACCCGGCACGCTCGCCGAGCCGAATGTTCATGCCACGGTAATCGCGCAAGCCGACTTCGCCGGACCGCTTGAGCCGTGGGATCTGCATGACATGAACCATCACAGCACGGCCAGGCTTCATCACCCGACGCAAGCCGCGATAGAAGTACGAAAGGTGCAGTTTGGCTTCACCCTTCATGTCCTCAGAGTTTCCGATGTCCTCGTTCTTCGACGTGTACGAATACAGAGACGGGAACGGCGGCGAGAAAACCGAGAAGTCAACCGACTCCGCCGGCATCGCCTCGAACATATGCGGAATGCAATCGCCGTGGTGGACGGCGTATTGCTCACCATTACTTAGTAGCTGCTTCACGAAACATCTCCTCTTGTTCGCGGGTATCTGCTTCGATGCGAGCGGCCTTCCGTAGCACGTTCTCGACCATCGGGCGTTCGATATCTGTTACCGGGATGTGGACATTCAGCGGTCGCGTTGAGCCGACGCGGTTGGATCGCTTCACGGCCTGGTAATACTCCTCATAGGAGTCCTGCAATCCGCTGAATACTTGCCGAGTGCAGACTTGAAGGTTCAATCCGAACCCGAGGATCTTGGGCTTCGTGATAAGGACGCGAACGCGGCCAGCCTTGAAGTCGTCAACGATCCGCTCGCGGTCGGCCTGCGATGTCTTGCCGTCGATGCTTGCAGACTCCGGCAGCATCTTCGCCAGCAAGTCCTGCTCGTCGTTGTAACGGCACCAGATGATCGTGGATTCGTCCGGCCACTCTCGCACCATGTCCACGATGTATTGTGGCTTCGTGCTGTTTTCGCACTTAGCAAGCCGTGACAGCTTCGCCCGCGTCGTAATTCCCCCCAACTCCGTCACAAATAGCTGCCCGGTCATAACCTGGACTGCCTTGTCCTGCTCTGCCGAAAGCCGAACGTCGTCGATGTGAACGTGAATTGGCGGGATGCTATGTACGTTATCCTTCCATCCGTACGTGCTCGGGTCAGTCAGAAAAATGCACCAGTGCGACAACGCACGATAGAACGGCCGCAAGGCGTGCGGCTTCAATTCCCACCGTTCGCTCGTCTGCCCGCGATTGATGAAGAACTTCGCGAGAAAGCTATTCACATTCGGGAATGCATCCACAAAAACGGCATGGTTCGCGTACTCGATCCGGTCGTTCGGTGCCGGCGTGCCAGTCAACGCGAGCTTCCACTCGACACCCTTGCCAAGCCGAAGACAGACCTGGCCCCACTTGCCGTAGTGGCTTTTGAGCATTGAGGACTCGTCGAGGATCAGCCCTGCCAGGTCGCCGTCAGGCGTGTCGTCTTTCAGTGCGTCGTAATTCGTGATACCGATGCGACCGCCTGGCGTGTTCATCCACTTCGCCAGCGACTTGGCCGGCACGATCTCGATAGGCAGCGTGTCGCCGTAGAACCGCTCGCACTCGGCCACGGTCTGCGAGACGACCATCAGTGGCGAAACGATCAGCACAGGCTTGTCCGGCACCGAATCACGCACATGCCGAGCAAACTCCAACAGCATGAGCGTCTTGCCGAGTCCGCAGTCAGCAAAGATCGCGAACCGCTTCCGCTCAACCGCCATCTCGATGATGGCCCGCTGGTAGTCAAAGAGGCCAGGGCGCGACACGTACTTGCCGGCCTTGCGTTTCGACGCCTTGACGCCAACCGCCGCCGCGTACTCGTCAGGAAACCACGCCATACGCCCGTGTATTTCGTAACGAGGCAACGCCTTGACCTTGAGAAACTGCCGGTATCCGTCTACGTCGTTTGTCAGGTGCAATATCACGGCCCCACCCCCTCTAGCACTGAGTGCGTCACCATCGCCCGTCGCAGCACGTCCGCCCCACCCTGCCCCGCCGCCACCGCTTTCTGCTGTGGCGTCCGTGCCGCTGGCTTCCGCTCGTCCTTCTCCCACGCCGGTGCGTCGTCCTTCGCTCCTGCGATAAACTCACCAACGTTCACGAACGTGCCGCCCTTGCTGCCCGCCTTCTGGTAAACCCGCGTCCGCACAACCCGCCCGACGAGGTCTTCCGGCTTCATCGCCGCCCAGTCCTCGCGGCTCATGCCAAGAGCCTTGCGAAGCGTCGAGAGAATCCGCCGTCCCCAATCGACATCGAGCGGCAGCTTGGCGAACACCCACGAGTAGCCTTTGTCGCTCGGTGCCAGCCGGATCTCGACGCGCCCGTCGTCCAGTTTGCTCACCGCCTTGATCTCAAGGTCGTGCTCGCCGTCGTCCAGCAGCAGGCGTTCCGGCGGCTTGCTGTTGTCCACTGCCGGCACGTCGTCGAAGTCATCAAGTCCGAAGTCCATAATCAACCTCCTTAGTAAAACCACCGAACCCTTGTATTGGCCCCGTGTCGTGGGGCACTCGGCTACGTCACCCGGCGAAGAACGGAGAACTCCAGGCCATAGCTGCCGGTGTTACACGCCACACCCGGCTAGGCGACCGCGAGGCTGAACGCCCCTTTGCCGTGCGGCTCGGCATGTATCGTTACCTGACGCCGACATCAACGCTCGTCATGATCTTTTCGTAGTCGAGGCCGTGGATCGTCGGGAATGCCTCTCTGTCAAACATCCGCAATAGCTTCGGTCGTTCTCCTGTCATCTCGGCGTTGAATGCCTTTATTGTTTTCGCCACATACGGAATCCGAGTATTCGGATTGAAAGGAGTCCGGATAAGCGACTCGCGAAGAACCATAAATGGCCGGCCGGTGTCACTGTCGCCGTGCGTCAGAACCTCAGCAAATGAAACGCCAGCATCGAAGCTGACAGTGGAAAACAAATAGTGCAGCACGACTCCGTACTGGTTTGAATACATTCGGCAGTTCGCCATCGCGGCCACGCTGTCGCGAAGCCCTGGGTGAACGTCGAGAATTTTCTTCAGCAACCTGTTTGGGCAGCGAACTGCACCATGCGATGCAAAATCTCCGGCAGCAATAAACCTTGCCATCATGTTGACGGCGGCCGCTAGGCGATTGCTGCATGTCTCCCCAAGCACGCCAAAAGTATCGCCGCCAGTTCGCATACGGCCCGTGTCGATCGTGTCGAAAGTCTCGCGACTCACGCCACGCACCACCAGCGTCACAAAGCTGACGCCAGACTCGACGCAAGCTATGAGTCGATGCTGTCCGTCCAGGATGTTGTCGCTCTCGTCCAAAATGACTGGCTCGCCGTTGAACTCAAACGCACCAGCGACTAGACCTTGCTTCAAAACGAACACATTTCTGGCGTTTACCGGCCGATTGCCTCGATTACGCTTGAGCATCTCCTTTGCTGTTTTTGGCGTTACCCGCTCAAGCCGCACGCTGATTGACTCAGCGATGTCCATGAGTTCGCTGTCGCACTCGACATCAATTTCCATTGCCGTAGCCATGACTCAATCTCCTTATTGCCTTTCCGCACCCAACGCCGGAACGCCCGGCGTTACTTCTTCCAGTTACAAACAACCGCCTGCACCTCATCAATCACCTTGTTGAGCCGGTCGATCTCTTCCTTTCTCGCGTCCGCGAGCATCCGCAGCATTTGGTTTTCTGCCGCCAGCCGGTCGGCACGCTGTTGTGCCAGCCGCCCGATCTCGATTCGTTCGCGTAGCCAGCCGATCATGTCGCCACCTCCTCCATAAGTTCCTCAGTGCGGTTCAGGCACAGCGTGATCAGTTCCGCCTTGACGGCATCGCTGAACACGCCTTCCGCGTGCCGGGCGTCAACCGCTCGCCGGATCGCTTCAAGTCGCTCGACGCTGTCCGCCTTGGCAATCGCGTTGCGGGCGTTGTCGGCTGCCGATGGTTCCGGCTTGGCCGGCTCGCCCTCGGACAACCACGCCGCCAGCGACTTGCCGAAGTCCTCGCCGGGCTTCTCGATCAGCTTGTCTTGGAACTTGCCGGTGCGGTCCTTGATGACGTTGGCGATGTGCTCCGTGCTGATCTCCACAAGGAGGTCAAACTCGTACTCGACGCCCTTGCCCTGCTCAGGCGCCAGCCCGATCCGCTGCGGCGTCTTCTTGCCGTTGCCGCTGTCCACCGTCGTCCACTCGGTCTTGCTCCGCATCGTGGCGAGAACGTGGCCTGGGTAGTTCAGGATCGCCTGCACAAGCTTCCGCTGGAGCGGCGTGCCCTCGCTCCAAGCACTCCACGTATTGCCGCGGTACTTGGCTTTTGCCAGCTTCTCAACTTCCTCGAGCAGCGTTTGCCACCCGTGCGAAAGGCTGTCAATGAGCAGAACCGCGTACCCGGCTTCCGCTGCCTGCCGGATAGCGTGGCAGTACCCTTCGATGGTCTGGTCTTCCAGTTCCATCACGTCGAACTCGAAACGGTCGGCGTACTTGCTCGCCGAACCGCGTTCGGTGTCAATAACGGCAATGCTGCCGGCAGCCCCCGCGAGCCCGCGGGCGATCCGCAGGCATGAGAACGTCTTTCCGGCACCGCTCGGTCCGAACACCGCCGCCCGTAGCTTTGCCTGTGCCTTGGTTGCTTTCTTGAATCCGCTCACGTTGCTTTCTCCAGTTCGTCAATCCCGTACTCCACCTCCTCGCCGGCACACGCGACGAGAACCGTATCCCTCACCCGCTGAATCACCACCGCATACGCCCGCTCCTCCGTGAACGGGCGTTTCACGTAGACGCCCACGCCCGTCTGGATCGCAGCCCGCCGCCGCTCGGCCACCTCCTCCTGAAGTGTTTTCATGGCTCACCCATCGCTTTCTGCGCCGGCTCGGTAGCTGCGGCCTTCAGCCATCGGTCGCGCCGGCTCGTAGACGTGCAGCCGATCAAGCAACCGGCCAATCGTTTCCTTCAGATCACGCACCTGAAGGTTGTGGCTTCTCGCCTGATCGTCGAGCCGCCGCACAAACCCGGCCATGCGTTCAAAACCCAGGTGCTCAAGCTCGTCGGCAACCACCTTGCCGGTGATGGTGCATGGTTCTTGTCGTCTCATCGCCGCCTTCCTTTCATCGAGTCGCGTAGGACGCTGCTGCGTGTCCTGTCTGCGATTCGCTCGAGCACCACGGCTGCAATGACGATGCAGCCAACAACGAAGATGCCGACGCAAACGCCAACCAACCCCCAAGCCATCGCGTGCTCCATGCTCATGGTCGTGCCTCCCTGTTGAGTACCGCCTGTGCCTCCTCGGTCGCGTGCCGTGCCTCAACAATGGCCGCGGCTCGTTCCGCCGGCGTTGCGTGCGGGTTCGTCACGACCGCCAGCAGTTTTTGAGTCTTGCTGAACGCTTTCTGGTATCTCGCCAACCGCCACGCGGATGTCCGCGTCTTGCTGTAGGGACTTGCCACCGTCGTCATGCCACTGCCTCCTTGCTGTGAGAGTTCAACCACTTCTCGACATCGCACCTGCGATACCGAACCTTCGATGAGCGATGCGTGCCAAACTTGATCCACGCGGGACCAAGCCCGTGGTGCCGCCACATGGACAAGGCACCCACGGTCACGGAAAGCAGCGACGCGAGACGCTGCGGGCTGAGTAGTTCGAGCGGATCGTGCATCAGAATCCCCTCACCCAATCGGGGCAGATGCTGTAGAAGCCTTCGCCGCCTTCAGCCTCGACGACGAGCCAGCCGTCGCTTTCTCGCACCAAAGCAACGCGGGCCGCGATGCACCGCCAATCACCAGGGAGCGTGAACGTCAGCCGGTCGCCTACGCTGTGCTCGGTCAACTGGGCGATGGCACCGCGGTACTCCGCGTCGCCGGGCATCCGTTCCTGAACGTCCGTGACCATGTGGCCTCCTTGCCAATTCGCAGTAGTGTTTAATGAGGAAGCGACTAGCCCGCCTGGCCCGCCGCGAGAATCCGAAGCAAAACCAAAACCAACTCAAACCAAAACTGTGCGTTCATCAGACACCTCGGTAATTTCGATTCACCACAGGTGTCTTCCGTGACGACTGCGGGAATCTATCCCGTGTATCGTTTATTGGCAAGGGGGATATCCAAGTTTTTTTTGGACCCCGCTTTTCTGCGAGAAAACCCGGCGATTTATGCCGCTGGCATCTCGGACTTGCGAGGCTTGCCGCCCCGCCGCTTTCGGATTTCTGCCTTCTCGGCTGCCACCTTCTCGACTTCATCGAGGAAGTAGTAGACGCGGCGTGGAGATTCAACGAGCTGCTTCACTTCGCCGGCTCTGGCCCAGTTGCGAATGTTGCTCGAGTCGATTCCGAGGCGTTCGGCAAGTTCGTCGGCGTGGCCGACCATGCGTCCGCTGCGCTTGTGCATTTCCATACCGTGATTCTACGGCCCTCCGTGCTGTGTCAACGCAATTTCTTGCTTCGGCCTCGCACGACGCCTAGGGTTTAATGAGGACCGAAGCCAACCCGGTTCGATCCCTTTTTGCTAGGAACCGAACCGGGCTGAGTGGTGGGGGCAACATCGAACCAGTTCCCACGGAAAAATCGGAACAGACGGAGCGACACGGCACGGCGCACGGATGCGACCTAAATACCCACCATAGGGAGGGTGCATCCATGTTGCTATCAGTTTTCCTCGACACCATCTACGTTCCGCTGAAGCTCCGTGGCCGCTCGGAAGAGACGATCCGGCTGCTTCGCCACGCGGTCACGCAGTTCTCGCGGTGGCTCGGCCACGACGCCACGCTTGACGACTTGGACGATCTCGTCGTCAGCCGCTTCCTGGCTCACCGGGCAACCACGCTCAAGCCGCTGAGTGTGGCTCGTGAGCGTTCCGGCCTGTGTGCGATTTGGAACCTTGCCCAACGTCGCGGGCTCGTCCGATGTGCCCCGTGCATCGCGACTGAGTTGATCCCTCAGCGAATCCCGCGAGCACTCACCGCGGCGGAACTCGGCAAGCTGTGGATCGCAGCCGGCAACGCCACCGGGTGGGTTGGCCCTATCCATTCCGGCGTCTGGTTCCGGGCTCTCTTGGGTGCCCTCTTCTACAGCGGCGAGCGGATCACGGCGTTGCTGTCAGTCCCGCGCGACTGCTGGCGGTCGCCCTGGCTGTCGGTCCCGGCGACGGTGCGAAAGGGGTCACGGAAGGCGATGAGCTACAGGCTGCCCGAGGAGGTGGCTTCGCTCGTAAGCCGGGCCACGTCGCACGACGGCCCTGTCGTCCTTTGGTGGCCGTACACGGACACGGCACTACGGAAACGGTGGCACAACATCACCGAAGCCGCCGGGCTTGGGAAAGGCCCTGACGTGGCGTTCCACTCGCTACGCCGCCCGTTCGCCTCGCACCTGACGGCAGCGGGCGGCGACGCACAGGCCGGGCTCGGTCACGCGAGCGAACGCACCACGCGGCAATATCTCGATCCCAGAATTACCCAGGCTGACGAGCCGACACCGGCTGAACGGTTGCCGCGGATCTGGGAACCGCCGCAGGACGAGCCGCCGGCCAAGGAAGATGTGGCGTGATTTCGGCGTTGACGAACGGCAGGGATGCGGCATAGTGCGGGCATGGACATGCCAGCCACACCGGCTGCGATCACACTCACCGACGCGGAGCGGCAGGCGCAGCAGGTGTTGCCAATGGAAGCGGCGTCGTAGAGAGAACGGCTGCTTTCAGCAGATCGCAGCCAAAGGAGTTTCAATTATGAGTGAACGTCATCGCGATTCTGCTGCAAGGCTTTGTTCTCCGTCTGATTCTGTCGGCGAGCTGCCAAAGCGGTTCAAGCAGGAATCATTTTGGGACGACGTAGATACCCAGCTTATGGTCATGGCTGCCCACAACTACTGCCTCGGGCGGCAAACTTACATGGCTCACGCCTGCATGGATTGGCTCTGGAAGCACCGGGAGAACTTTGAGCGAAACACGCTTTTCATTATCGTGCGGGACACCGCCAGGGCGTTGCGGGACGGCACGGCTGGTAGCGAGAAGATTGACGCCCCCGAGTGGAAGACGCTGGCGAACAAGCTATGCCGAGAGATGCGATCCGAGGATAGGCGGCTCGTGAAGGAGCAGGTTCAACCGTGGCCCCTGGATGCTTAGGCCGGAGAACGGCTGCCTTCAGCAGATCGCAGCCAAAAGAGTATCAATTATGAGTGACCGCGATTCTGCTGCAAGGCTTTGTTCGCAATTTTTTTTCGGGTTCGATTTCACATCAAGGAGGGCGATGCGATGAAGGTTGAAATGGAAACGATCACTCCGGCTAAGGCCGCGAAGATGCTTGAGCGAAACACGCGAAACAGGCACTTGCGGCCGACGCTGGTGTCGCGGTATGCACGCGACATGGAGGAGGGACGATGGCTGAAAACCCACCAGGGAATTGCGATCAACTGCGACGGAACGCTGCTCGATGGGCAGCATCGACTGGCCGCAATTATTGAGAGCGGCAAGCCCCAGGAGTTTCTGGTCGCCAGGGGAGTTCCTACAGGCTCGCAGGTCGCCATGGACGACGGCGCAGGGAGAAGCGCACCTGACGCGATCTCTCTGGATCGTGGAGTTCGGGTCGATGCCCTGTCGGTGGCGATCGTCCGTAGCATCGTGCAGTTCGCGGGCGGAAACAATCGCGGAGTTTCAAAGCAAGAGACTGCCGCACTTCTCGACGATCTGCGCGAGCCGCTGGCCTTCATCGAGCCGTTCGTTGCGACAAAGCAGCGTGGCGTTACGGCATCGCCTGTGTGGGCGTCCATCGCGCTTGCGTGGCACTACGTTGAGGACCTGGAACGCCTTCGGGAGTTCTGCCGGATATTCTGCGGGCACGATTTGCCGATGATGGACTTCGATCGGACACCCGTGATGCTCCGTGAGTGGCTCTTGCGGACCGGAGCGGTCGGCCACGGTATGCGGAAGGAAGCGTTCGAGAAGACGCAGCGGGCGATTGTGACGTTCATGGACCGGAAGGTGACGTCGAAGCTGTACGGTAGCTCGACGTTCCACCCGTGGCCCTTGGTTGACCCGGTGCGATGACCCTGTTTGCGAACGGCTGCCTTCAGCCGCTCCGCACGCTGGAGTATCAATGATGACAGACGCTGCTAGGAGTCGGCTGCAAGGCTTTGTTAGCCCTCCGCACGGCATACCGTCCCTGTTGGATTGCAAGACGAATGCAGAGTTGATCGCCGCTGCTCATGCTCTCGGGTATGTCGGAGATCGGGTTCTGGACTTGTCATACGGCCACGGCGAGTTCTGGACGATGCACCGCCCCCCTGCCCTTGTGGCGAACGACTTGAACCCAGGCAAGGGCGAATACCACCACGATGTTGCGGGCTCGCCGCCGGAAGAATGGCACGACGCTTTCGATACGGTTGTTTGGGACGGCCCATACAGGCTGAACGGAACACCAAATCGCGGAGTGTTTGATGAGAAGTTCGGGACGGACGAGCCGCAGCGTTTGCGGGACAGGCTAAACCTACTGCTGCTCGGGGTGGTTTTCGCCTCTCGTTGCGTCCGGCCTGGCGGTCACGTTCTCGTTAAGTGCCAGGATCAAGTGGCAGCGGGCCGCAAGCAGCAACAGCGACGGATGATTCAGGACACGGGTGAACTGTTTGGGCTCAAGTGGATCGACGAACTGCACATGCGCGTTGCTGTGCGGCGGCAGAGGTCACAAAAGCTATCCCGGTCGAACTTCAGCACCCTTGTTGTTTTCACGGGCTAACGGCCGTCGCATCAGCAGCAAGCGAGGAAAAGACCATGAATGAATCGAATGACGAAGCCGAGCGGCCTGCTGCATGCAGTGGTTCTACTGTCCACGTTGGGCAGGAGTTGGTGGATCGACTTCGGGCGTTTAATGACCGCCTGATTTACGGCGAGTCGTTTAAAATAGTGACACGGGTTCGCTGCGAGCGGTGCGATGGGGCGGGTATGTCGCACGCGCCGGGGCATCCAGCCGGGAGTTCGATGTGCCCTTTGTGCGGGGGGAACGGATCAAGAGAGATACGGAAGCGTATCGACCCATTGACCGTTTCATACTACGGCGACGGCCGCGTGGTCATCCGGGATCAGTAGAACGGCTGCCTTCAGCAGATCGCAGCCAGGAGACGAGCCATGAGAAAAGACAATGACGCGATTCTGCTGCAAGGCTTTGTTCTCTCTATTCTTTGAGGCACACCCATGACTGTCGCTGAGCTTCGTGAATACCTCGGGCAATTCAACCAAGACGCCATCGTGAAGGTTTTGGTCAGGAGCCAGTTCGGGCCAGACCTCTGCGGCAACTACGGCAACCTTAAGACGAGGCACGTCAAGGCACTGGACGATGAGGAGGAAAGCACATTTCCGAATGACGCCAAGGCTGTTTTTATTGGGACGACAAACCGATGAGAGCCATGGGAACCATTGACGCACTAACGGAAACCGGAAAGCGCGCCGGGAGTATGAGGCCGTCCAATACGGGCGGCGTGCCTCTCATGGTGGACCCTGGTTGGGTGATGCGACGTTTGGCCCGAGTTGCGAACCGGCAACGGGGCGAACCGACGGGGCTCAACACCGTCGCCGCAATCTGGTAAGCGGCACTTTTATTCCGTGAGAGAACGGCTGCCTTCAGCAGATCGCAGCCAAAGGATTCTCAATGAGAAAAGACGACGACGCGATTCTGCT
>Ga0222714_10005168_pt1 | contig 12498 bp, 12 predicted proteins | sample C33_3DmetaG_FD_165048 | JGI IMG/M metagenome (GOLD analysis project Ga0222714, IMG submission 165048) | Estuarine water microbial communities from San Francisco Bay, California, United States - C33_3D | ecosystem: Environmental > Aquatic > Marine > Unclassified | place: USA: California... | reverse complement strand
ATCCGGCTGGCTCAGACAACTAAGGGTTCAGGCTCGAGTTCGACCCCGAATCGGGTTTTCACCGCGCCCTGGATGCGTCGAGCCAGGGCCAGCATTTGCGCTCCGCTGGCCTTGCCGTAGTTGACCAGCACCAGCGCATGCGCCGCATGCACACCGGCGTCGCCCTCACGCAGACCCTTGAAGCCACAGCGATCGATCATCCAGGCTGCCGACAACTTGCTACGGGATCCGTCCGGCCATCGAACCAGCCCCGGTTCACGCTCTGCGATCTGATCGGCCACCTCGGAATCGACAACCGGATTTTTGAAGAAACTGCCGGCGTTGCCGAGCACTGCCGGATCCGGCAGCTTGCGCCGTCGAATGGCCGAGACCGTATCCGCGACATCGCGTGGTGTCGGATGCCCGCATCCGCGCGCCAGCAATTCGTCGCGCAACTCAGCGTAGTTCAGTCGTAGCGTCGGATGGCGCTCAAGGCGCAGCCGCACGCTGGCGATCAACCAGCGCCCCGCCTGAGCATGCTTGAAGACGCTGTCGCGATAGCCAAAGCCACATTGCTCGGCACTGAACTGTTGTTCCCGCCCGCTGGCCAGTTCGATTGCGCGCAGGCTCTCGAAGCGTTCACACAGTTCGACGCCGTAGGCACCGATATTCTGCACCGGGCTTGCGCCGACGCTGCCCGGAATCAATGCCAGGTTCTCCAGTCCACCCAGGCCCTGATCCAGGGTCCAGCGTACAAAGGCATCCCAGCTCTCGCCGGCCTGTGCTTCGACGATCACCTGCTCGCCATCGTCGGCGACGATGCGCCGCCCCTTGGTGCAGACATGCAGCACCGTGCCCGGAAAGTCGGCGGTCAGCAGCAGATTGCTGCCACCGCCGATCACCAGCAGCGCAGGATCCTGGCGAGCCTGCTCAAGCGCTTGGCTCAGCTGCGCCGGGTCGAGAACCTGGATCAGACGCCTGGCATGGGCATCGATACCGAACGTGTTCAGCGTGCGCAGCGAGGCGTTCTGGATGATGGTCAGGCTCATCGACTGGGACGTTCGGCGAACGATGCAGGATGGAGCATGGCGGCTTGCAGTCCCCGGGGCAGCGATCAGACAGACAGCTGGCCGCGTCCGGGCCTTAGCTGGGCTGGTAGGCGAGCCGCACGTAGATCGGCGCGTACGCTTCCGCCTGCGTGATCTCCACCAGCGTTTCGCGAGCAAGTTCAAGCAGCGCGATAAAGGTGACCACCGCGACAGCGGGGCCCTGATCGAGTTCGAACAGATCCTGAAACTCGGCAAATCGCCGATGCTGCAGCCCACGCAGGACTCGGGTCATATATTCGCGAACCGACAACTCCTCGCGGGTGATCCGGTGATGCTGGGTCAGTTTGGCTCGGCGCAGCACATCGGCCCAGGCGGCCTGCAGGTCGGTGACGTTGACTTGAGGCAGACGCACCGCGACCGGTTGCTCCAGATAGGCGGTGGCAGTAAAGAAGTCACGCCCAAGCTGTGGCAGCGCGTCGAGTTGCTGGGCGCCCAACTTGATGCGTTCGTACTCGAGCAATCGGCGGGCAAGCTCTGCTCGCGGATCCTCGACCTCTTCGCCGGTATCGGCCTTGCGCACCGGCAACAGCATCCGCGACTTGATGTCGATCAGCAGCGCTGCCATCAACAGGTACTCGCCGGCGAGTTCCAGGTTGTGGTTGCGGATCTGTTCGACATAGGCGAGGTACTGGCGCGTGACATCCGCCATCGGGATGTCGAGGATGTTGAAGTTCTGCTTGCGGATCAGATACAGCAACAGATCGAGCGGACCCTCGAACGCATCCAGAAAGATCTCGAGCGCATCGGGCGGGATGTACAGATCTCGCGGAATCTGCAGCACCGGCTCGCCGTAGAGCCGGGCGATGACCTTCAGTTCGAGCTGGCGATCGTCGGCATCGTCGGCACCGTCAGCTTCAGCGTCAAGGCTTGGATTGGCGGCCGCAGGCTCGACGAGTAATTCGTCAGCCTCTTGCTGGGGGTCTTGCGGCTGCAAGCCCTCAGCCCTTGATCTGGTAGACGTAGGCTGCCTGGCGCACGCGCGACTCCTTGTCACGACGTTGCGTTTCAGGATCTTGCGGCTTGTCCCACCAGATCGCGCGCCCCTTGCGCTGCTCGTCTTCAAGGTGAGGCCTGGCCTGCTTCAGTTCGCGCAGAAAACGGGTAACGTCCGATTCGTACATGGTGGTCTGCTCTTTAGTAGATCCGCAATTTTAAGCGATCGGCCGGTTCTGTTCGATCGACGCCAGCGCGCTACCCAGATCGGCAAAGAGATTGTCTTCACCCAGGTTCTGCGCAAAGCCCGAGCGGCGCATCAGGGACAGGGGCTGCTCATTGGCAGCAACGATCAGTAGTCGTCCGCCGCGCTCACGCACCAGTCGCAGCACTTCCTCCAGGCAGTCCAGCCCAGTGGTGTCCAGATTGATCGCCTGATGCATCTCGAGCACCAGATTGCCCGCGCCGCGCTGGGCCGCATCGGTCAGGCGCTCCAGCTTCGTGACCGAGCCGAAGAACAGCGAGCCGAACAGCCGGTACGCCTGCGTGTCCGACGGGCAGCCATCGGGTTTCAAGACATCAACCCGGGTCACTGACGCGACACGCACGATGAACAGTGCACTGGCCAGCAACAGTCCGACCTCGACGCCGACCGTGACATCGAAGATCACGGTCAGTGCGAAGGTTGCCAGCAGAATCGCACGATAGTTGATCGTGAATTGGCGCAAACGCCCGAACGCCCGCCAGTCGCCCATGTTCCAGGCCACAAACACCAGAATTGCTGCAAGTACCGAAAGCGGGACGTCATGCGCGAGCGGGGCGAGCACCAGAACCGTGGCCAGCAGCGTCAGCGAATGGACGATACCGGCGATCGGCGAGCGCGCGCCGGTCCGAATATTGGTGACGGTGCGCGCAATCGTGCCGGTGGCCGCGATCCCGCCGAACATGGGAGTCACGAAGTTGGCGACGCCCTGCGCCATCAGCTCCTGATTGGGGTCATGGCGGTCGCGTGTGATGCCGTCGGCGACCCGGGCGCACAGCAGCGACTCGATTGCACACAGCAGCGTGATCGAGATGACCGGTCCGACCAGGTTGCGCACCTGATTCCAATCGAAGTCGGGCAGTGCCGGAGCCGGCAGGCCGCGCGGGATACCGCCGAAGCGGCTGCCGATCGTTTCGACCTGCAGCCCGCCCAGCTTGACGATCAGCGTGCCGGCGATCAGCACGACGATGGTTCCCGGTATGCGCGCCATCCAGCGCCGGGCGCGCGAATCGTTTTCCTTGTACGACTTGGGCCAGGCCACGACCGTGATCAGCGCAGCGATGGCCAGCGCGAGCGCAGTCAGATTGATGGTATGAAGGTGGCTGCCGATTGTGCCCAGTTGCGAGATGAAGTTGGCCGGCATCTTCGGGATCGACAGCCCGAGGAAGTCCTTCAACTGCTGGAACAAAATGATGACTGCGATTCCGTTCGTGAATCCGATCACGATCGATACCGGGATGTAGCGGATCAGGGTCCCGAGCCTTAGTGCGCCGATCGCAAACAGACCGATTCCGGAGAGCATCGTCGCAATCAGAAGATTCGCCACGCCGTAGCTTTCGACGATGCCGTACAACAGGGCGACAAAGGCGCCCGCCGGCCCGCCGATCTGCACCTTGGAGCCGCCGAGCGCGGAGATCAGAAAGCCGGCGATGATCGCGGTGATGATGCCCTGTTGCGGCGTGACGCCCGACGCGATGCCGAAGGCCATCGCCAGTGGCAGCGCGACGACGCCCACCGTGAGTCCGGCTGAGCAATCTGCCACCAGATCTTCGCGCCGATAGCCACGCAGACTGTCGACAAGGCGCGGACGAAACGAGAAGCTGCTCATCACTTAACGAGCCTCCTGGACATCGTGATCGCTGCAATCGTGAGCGGATTTTGCGCGCTCAGCGTCACTGCGTCATCGAGTGCATAGCCAAGTTGTTCGTAAAACGAGACAAGTCTTGGCTGATCGGCGCGAATGCCGAGTTGCAGCACCTGCACGGCCTCGGACCGCGCCTGTTCATGCACCGCATCCATCAGCAGTGCGCCGAGCCCCTGGCCGCGGTGCGCTGCGATGACACCCAGGCGCTTGATCTCCCAGCTCAGCGGCTGCCGTGCGACCCGAAAGTAACGCACGCTGCCGGCAAGCTCGTCGCCGACCCACAGCAAAAACCCGCCTCCGGCGCTCAGGAGGCCGGCGACATACTCGATCGTTTCCCGGTACAGCGACGAATTGGCCGCGACGCGGCCAGTCCAGGCCTGCAAAGAGACCCTGTGCATCAGTTCAGCGTCACCCGGGCCTGCCGGGCGCAGCGCGATGTTCACTTCACTTTCATTCCAGGAGCGGCGCCGGAATCGGGCGAGAGCAGGAAAATGCCGGTGCCGCGCGACGCATCGTCGAACGAAGCCGCCAGCACCATCCCTTCGGAGACGCCGAATTTCATCTTGCGAGGCGCAAGATTCGCCACCATCACGGTGGACTTGCCAACCAGGGACTCGGGCGAGTACGCAGATTTGATACCCGCGAACACGTTGCGGGGCTGCGGCTCGCCGCAATCGAGTGTCAGGCGCAGCAGTTTGTCGGAGCCTTCAACTGCCTCGGCAGCGACGATCTTCGCAATGCGCAGGTCCACCTTGGCGAAGTCCCCGATCTGGATCAGGCCTTCCCCCTCGGATCCGGTGTCGGTCGCCTGGGCCGGGTTTGACGCACTCTTCGCGGCGCCTGCCTTGCCCGCGCCGGCGGGCGGCGCAGCCGGCGCGCTGGGCGCTGGCGGCTCGAACAGTGCATCGAGCATCTTCGGATCCACCCGGGTCATCAGGTGCTCATAGCGCCCGATGCGGCGCGGCGGGCGCCCAAGATCGTCCCAGGTGAGCGGCTGCGTGCAACTCAGAAAGGTTTCGGCCTGGGCGGCCAGCATCGGCAGAATCGGTTTGAGCCAGACGGTCAGCGCATGAAAGCCCGCGATGCAAGCCGAGCACACTTCATGCAACCGGGCCCGGCTGGCCGGATCCTTGGCCAGTTCCCAGGGCTTTTGTGCATCGAAGTGCTGGTTGATGCGATCGGCGAATTCCATCGCCATGCGCAGAGCGCGGCCAAACTCCCGGCTTTCCAGACAGCGTGCGATCTCTTCGGAGTGCCCGGGTTCGTCGAACTCACGCCAGGAAGGCAGCTCGCGGACATCGAGCAGTTCGCCGTCGAAGAATCGCGCCAGGAAGCTGGCCGAGCGGCTGGCGATGTTCACATACTTGCCGACCAGGTCGCTATTGACCCGCGCGACAAAATCATCGGGGTTGAAGTCGACGTCCTCAACGCGGGCGTTCAGTTTGGCGGCGATGTAATACCGCATCCACTCTGGATTCATCCCGATGTCGAGATAGCGCAGCGGCGAGATGCCGGTGCCGCGCGACTTGCTCATCTTTTCGCCGCTGACGGTGATGAAGCCATGCACGAACACATTGTTCGGGGCCTTTCGGCCCGAAAAGTGCAGCATTGCCGGCCAGAACAGCGTATGGAAGTAGATGATGTCCTTGCCGATGAAGTGGTACTGCTCGACCTGGGGGTCTGACACGAACTGGTCAAAGTCCTGTGTGGTCAGCGCGGCCGCCTGTCCCTTGGCGAAATGGTTCTTCAGGCTGGCCAGGTAGCCAACTGGCGCATCGAGCCACACATAGAAATACTTGCCCGGCGCATCCGGGATCGGAATGCCGAAATAGGGTTCGTCGCGGGAAATGTCCCAGTCGCCCAAGCCCTGGTCGCCCTCGAGCCATTCGCGAGTCTTGTTGGCCACTTCCGGTTGCAGCTTGCCATCCTGGGTCCATTGGCGAAGGAACTCCACGCAGCGCGGATCGGACAGCCGGAAAAAGAAGTGCTCCGACTGGCGCAGCACCGGTGTGGCGCCGGATAGCGTGGAATACGGATTGCGCAGTTCGGTGGGGGCATAGACCGCACCGCAGCTCTCACAGGAATCGCCGTACTGATCCTTTGCGCCGCACTTCGGGCATTCACCCTTGATATAGCGGTCCGGCAGGAACATGCCCTTGACCGGATCGAAGAACTGCTCGATGGTCTTTTCGGCGATCAGACCTGCGCTCTTGAGCTTGCGATAGATGTCCTGCGACAGTTCGACGTTCTCGGCCGAGTGCGTCGAGTGCCAGTTGTCGAACGAAATGTGAAATCCGTCCAGGTAGCGCGGACGCTCGGCGGCAATCCTTCCGACCAGCGCGTCGGGCGTGATGCCTTCGGACTCCGCCTTGAGCATGATCGGCGCGCCGTGTGCATCGTCAGCACAGACGAAATGCACCTCGTGGCCACGCATGCGCTGGAAGCGCACCCAGATGTCGGCCTGGATGTATTCCATGATGTGGCCAATGTGGAATGAACCATTGGCGTAGGGCAGGGCAGTAGTGACGAACAGGCGGCGCTTCATGGATCCTTCGATCGCCGGCGACAGGCCGGATGCAAAACCGCCAATTCTACAAGGGGATAGGGTTATCGGACCGCTTCGACCGGGATCTCTTGGCGATTCGTTTAGACTTGCCGACGACCCAATCACCCTGGACCCAAAGCCATGAGTCTCACTGCCGATCAAGTCAACCAGGCGCTCGCACGGATCGTCGATCCGAATACCGGCAAGGACCTGGTCGCTGGTAAAGCTGCCCGCAACGTGCGCGTCGAAGGCACGGACGTCAGCGTCGACGTCGAACTCGGCTACCCGGCCCGCAGCCAGATCGAACCGATTCGCCGTCAGGTGATCGCTGCGCTGCGCGAGTTGCCGGGTGTCGGCAACGTCAGCGCGAATGTCTACCAGAAGATCATTGCCCATTCGGTGCAGCAGGGCGTCAAGCTGCTGCCCGGGGTCAAGAACATCATTGCGGTGGCGTCCGGCAAGGGCGGCGTCGGCAAGAGCACGACGGCCGTCAATCTCGCGCTGGCGCTTGCGGCTGAAGGCGCAAGCGTTGGCATGCTCGATGCCGACATCTACGGGCCTTCGCAGCCAATGATGCTCGGCATCTCCGGACGGCCCGAAAGCCAGGACGGCAAGCGGCTGGAGCCGATGACCGGTCACGGCATTCAGGCGATGTCGATCGGATTCATGATCGATGTCGACACGCCGATGGTCTGGCGCGGCCCGATGGTCACACAGGCACTCGAGCAGTTGCTGCGCGAGACCAACTGGCAGGAGCTCGATTACCTGGTCGTTGACATGCCGCCGGGCACCGGTGACATCCACCTGACGCTGGCGCAAAAGATCCCGGTCACCGGAGCGGTGATCGTGACCACACCGCAAGACATTGCGCTGCTCGATGCCCGTAAGGGTCTAAAGATGTTCGAGAAGGTCGGCATTCCGATTCTTGGCATCGTCGAGAATATGGCGATGCATGTCTGCTCCAAGTGCGGGACGATCGAGCACATCTTTGGTGAGGGTGGCGGCGAGCGCATGGCCAAGGAGTACGACGTCGACTACCTGGGCGGTTTGCCGCTCGACATCCGGATCCGCGAGCAGGCGGATTCCGGCTGCCCGACGGTGGTGGCTGACCCCGATGGTGCGCTGGCAGGCTCCTATCGCGAGATCGCGCGACGCATTGCGGTCAAGATCGCCGAGAAGGCGCGTGACATGACGTCGCGCTTTCCGTCGATCGTCGTCCAGAACACCTGAATGCGTGGACGCCGCGCCGCGATTCACCAGCTCGGGAGCTGACACCGGCTCCGGGCGGCGGCGCGCACTGCGCCTGCTTGCCGCGACCAGTGCATGGGCGGCGGTGCATCCGTTGGGCGCGCTTGCGGCCAGCGGCGCGACTCCGCTGACGCTGTTTGCCGCGGCCAGCACCCGCGACGCGTTGCTCGAGCTGGAGCCGATCTGGGCACGCACCGGGCAAGCCGGGCTGCGGCTGGTCTTTGCGGCCAGCTCCGCGCTGGCGCGCCAGATCGAGCAGGGCGCTCCGGCTGACCTGGTGCTCAGTGCAGACACTGCCTGGATGCAGTATCTGGACCAGCGAGCGCTGGTGACGCGGTCCAGTATCCATCCCTTGCTCGGAAACGCACTGGTGCTGATTGCTCCGGCCAAAGACGCCAGGCATCCGGCGCTCGCCGCAGGGCAACAGCTGCGCCTGGCGCCCGGAGTCGATCTACGAGCGGCGCTGGCAGGCGGCAGGCTGGCGCTTGGCGATGTGCGTTCGGTACCTGCCGGGCGCTATGCGCAGGCCGCGTTGGCCTGGCTGGGAGCCTGGGACGCACTGCAGGGGCATCTGGCGATGAGCGAGAACGTGCGCGCGGCGCTCGCGCTGGTCGCACGGGGCGAGGCTCCGCTGGGCATCGTCTACGCAAGCGACGCGCAGGTCGAGCCGCGGGTCAGGGTGCTTGCCGTGTTTCCCCGGCAGGCGCATCCGGCGATCCTCTATCCGCTGGCGCGCGTTGCGGCAAGTCGGCACCCTCAGGCCGAAACGTTTCACGCATTCCTGCGTTTGGCCGCGGCGAGTGAGGTCTTTCGCCGGCATGGTTTTCTGCCACCCCCATCCGCAGGCAGCGCGTCATGAGCTGGCTTGCGCCGGATGAATGGCAGGCGATCCAGTTGAGCCTGAAGGTCGCGCTCTGGGCGACCGTCGGCTCGCTTCCGGCGGGTGTCATGATTGCCTGGCTGCTGGCCCGCAAGCGCTTTCCGGGCATGTTGCTGCTCAACAGCCTGGTGCATCTGCCGCTGGTGATGCCGCCGGTCGTGACCGGTTATCTGCTGTTGCTCGCATTTGGTCGGCGCGGACCGATTGGCGCATGGCTCGAGGAGCAATTCGGCATCGTGTTCGCATTTCGGTGGACCGGTGCGGCGCTGGCCTGCGCGGTGATGGGCTTTCCGCTGATGGTCCGGGCGATCCGGCTGGCGATCGAGGCTGTCGACCCCCGCCTGGAGCAGGCCGCTGCCACGCTTGGCGCATCGCCCGCCTGGGTGTTCTTGACGGTCACGCTGCCGCTGGCGCTTCCGGGCATCATCGCCGGTGCGGTCCTGTGCTTTGCCAAGGCGCTCGGCGAGTTTGGCGCGACAATCACCTTCGTGTCGAACATTCCCGGCGAGACGCAGACGATTCCGTCAGCCATCTATGCGTACACCCAATCGCCGAGCGGCGATGCCGGTGCGATGCGTCTGACCTTGATCGCGATCGCGATCTCGCTGCTCGCACTTGCCATCTCCGAGATGCTTGCGCGGCGGGTCGGGCGTGCGCGGGCGGCAAGCGCATGATCCGCTTCGATGCTGAACTGCCGCGGGGTGAGTTTCGCTTCGCGCTGTCGTTCGAGGCCGACACTGGCGCGCTTGCGCTATTCGGTCCATCCGGCTCCGGAAAGTCGACTGCGCTCGGGGTGTTGTCCGGATTGGTGCGCCCGCTCAAGGGCCGCGTGCAGGTCGGCGACGAGGTTCTGTTCGACAGCGCCGCGGGGATCAATGTCCCGCCGCATCAGCGCCGGATCGGTCTGGTGTTCCAGGATGCGCTGCTGCTGCCACACCTGGATGTCAGACAAAACCTGCTCTACGGGCGCTGGTTCGGACGCAACCGGGCTCAGGTCGTCGAGCTCGATGAGGTCTGTGAGCTGCTGGGTATTTCCCATTTGCTGCAACGACGGCCTGCCGGCCTGTCTGGCGGCGAGCGCCAGCGGGTCGCGATCGGCAGGGCGTTGTTGTCACGGCCGCGCTTGCTGCTTTTCGACGAGCCCTTCGCGTCGCTGGACTATGCACGCCGGATGGAGGTCCTGCCCTACATCTTGCGATTGCACGAGCGAACCGGGATTCCGTTCGTCTATGTGTCTCACGCAATCGACGAGGTGGCGCGCCTTGCCGATCAGGTCGTCGTTCTGGAGCAGGGGCGGCGCAAGGCGTTCGGACCGCCCGGCGAGGTGCTGGCCCCAGACTGGGCCTCGGCTGGCGAAGGGCGCTTGGCTGCGGTGTCGGTCATTGAGGCGGTGGTGCGGGAGCATGACCTGCGCTACGGTTTGACGATGCTCGAGCATCCGGGCGGACCGATCAGCGTGCCCGGTCGGATCGGGGAACCTGGACGTGTGCATCGGGTGATCGTGCGCGCGCTGGATGTGGGTCTCGCAGTTCAGCGTCCGCGAGACGTCAGCTTTCGAACTGTGCTGCGAGGAACGATCCGTGCGATCGATCGCGATGACTCGCCGCTGGCCCGGGTCGAGATCGCACTGCTCGGCTCCGGGCGTCTGGTCGCTCTGGTGACACGGCACTCGGTTGATGCGCTTGCCCTGGACGCGGGCGATGAGATCTTCGCGATGGTCAAGGCGGTGGCGCTCGATGACAGGGCGCTGGCGCTGACAATCCATGCCCGCACCTCGACGCGACAAGCGAACGGCAACGGATAAGCGGTTCAGTTCCGGGAATCTTTGTCGCTACCGCTGCCGCCAGTCCCGGTGACAGTTGGGGGAAACGGTGCGCCAGGCACGCCGGGGCTGCTTGCCGGCAGATCGCGCAGGCGGGCGAGTATCCCGGCGAAGTGCCGTTCGACCGAGGCCCGGCTTTCCCGCGACGCGGCTTCCCAGGCATCCAGCAGCTCAGATCCGAAGTCGGTCAACGCGCAGTGCGCCTGCTCCAACTCGCCTGGGCCGACGATGACCGAAGGCTGGTCGAACATTGCATTGACCGAGTCCAGCAACATCCACGCCCGGCGCAGCGACATATTCATTTCGCGGGCCGCCTGCGCAATCGATCCGGACCGTCGCACCGCTTCGAGCAGCGCCATCTTGCCCGGGCCGAGACGCGCATGCTCGGCAAAGCGCAAGCGCAGGCTGATCGCCTGGGATTCGTTGGCTCTCATCGGATCGGGCTCACAGGCGTCGGTGCGCGCATCGGGATCGCTCAGGAAATGGTCGTTGGTTGACGATGGTAATCCAGCGGAGCGTCCGGAACGGTTACGCTACGCATCCGATGAAGCTTCCTGCCTATCTATTGCCCCAGGCATTGCCCCGGGCGCGTCGTGAGAGCGGGCGAAAGCGCGCTGTCCAGCTAGAGATCGGCCTGCCCGTGGTCTTTGCCATCGCTGGCAGGATCGGCCGCGGCCGTCCGGCAAGCAAGCGATGACACCGCTCCGCGCCCCGGGCATCACCGGTTTTCTGGCCGTGCTTCTCGGATTCGCGCTGCTGTTGGCAGTGGCGGCAGGGCGCTATCCGGTGACGATGATGCAACTGCTCGACGCACTGTTCGCCGGCCCACCGGACAGCAATGCGGAGCGGTTTGGGGCGCAGAACCTCGTCTGGCAGTTGCGCGGTCCGCGGGTACTCGTGGCCGCGCTGGTTGGTGCGGCGCTCGCCGCGTCCGGAGCGGCGATGCAGTCGGTCTTTCGAAACCCGCTGGCCGCTCCTGATCTGCTCGGTGTATCGGCCGGCGCCGCACTGGGTGCGGTGCTGGCGATCCTGCTGGGATGGCCTACCGGCATGCTGCAAGCGGCGGCCTTCGCCGGCGGCCTCGCGGCGGTCGGGCTGGTCTGGTCGCTCGGCCGGCGATTGCCGCTGCGCGACCCGATGCTCGGTCTGGTGCTGGCCGGAATTGCGATCGGCAGCCTGCTCAGTGCGCTCGTGTCGCTGGCCAAACTGCTGGTCGATCCGATCGGAGAGCTGCCCGCCATCACGTTCTGGCTTCTGGGCAGTTTCGCCGGAATCGAAGCCAGCCAGCTTGGCTGGGTGGCCGGTGCGATGCTGCTGGGCATGCTGCCGCTGATCGCGCTGCGCTGGAAGGCCGATGCGCTGGGGCTGTCCGACGATGAAGTCCGTTCGCTGGGAATTCCGCTTGCAAGGCTGCGCTTGTGGCTGGTGCTTGGCGCGACGTTGCTCGCGGCGGTCTCGGTCGCGGCGGCCGGCATCATCGGCTGGGTTGGACTGGTAGTCCCGCACGCGGCGCGGATGCTGGTCGGTGCGTCCTTCGCGCGTTTGCTGCCGGTCAGCGCGTTGCTCGGGGCGCTGTTGATGGTCGCTATCGACGCGCTGTCGCGCAGCATCGCGATGACCGAAGTGCCGCCGGGGGTTCTGACCGCCGTGGTCGGCGCGCCGGCGCTGTTTGCGCTGATGATGCGCAGCCGCCATGTCTGAGCCGATGCTGCAGGCTGTCGGTTTGCGCTTCGGTGCGGCGGGTGTCGCGCTGGCGCCTGCGTTCGGGCTGACGCTTCGCGCCGGGGAGATGCTCGTACTGCTGGGGCCGAACGGCGCCGGCAAGACCACGCTGTTTCGCACGCTGCTCGGACTGCAGCGGCCGCTCGAGGGAGAGATACGTTGGAACGGCACGAGGCTTGACGCGCTCGGTGCGCCTCAGATGGCCCGTCTGGTCGCCTACGTGCCGCAGGCCCCGGCGGCGGCGTTCGACTTCGACGTACAGGCTTATGTGATGATGGGTCGCCTGGGAGCACTGACAGGCATGCGCAGCCCGGGCGACGCGGACCATCGGGCGGTGGATGCCGCGATCGATC